>OOCL01000249.1_pt1 | contig 46787 bp, 40 predicted proteins | sample 1671211 | NCBI WGS metagenome assembly OOCL01 (sample SAMN06348133, study PRJEB24527) | human gut metagenome | biome: human gut; feature: ankylosing spondylitis patient; material: feces | host: Homo sapiens | place: China | collected 2015-10 | reverse complement strand
GCCAGGTATTTGTCGAGCGCGTCGACGATGCGGCGCTGCTCGGCGAGGGGCGGGACGGGGATTAGGAAGGACTTCAGTTTTCTAGCATTTATATTCGATTGGTTGACACCATCGGTCTTCACGCTCGCACACCAGTTGCGCTCGTATTGCGTGCACATAGCGTAATTGATGTACTTAGGATTGATTAGGATAGCCCTAAAGCGAATGAGATAGCCTGCATAGATTGCGGGAATTGAGCCATCGTAATAGGCGACTTTGCCAACCCACTCTCGGCTGTTTGTGCGGTTGAAAATCAAATCTCCTGGATGTAAGTCATATTTTGCGATGTCGTTTGCATCTGATGTATAGACAAGGTCCGAATAATCAATTGTGCCAACACGTGTTATGTTGCCCATTCGCAGAACAGGCACCGTTCCTTCTATATCTGATTTTTTAGATGTGCCGTATGAAGGCTCATCAGAAATGCTCGCAACCCTTGCCCAACTCCATCCTTCAGGGAGCTCGAATGGGATCTCGCTCTCAATGCACTTTGCCTTACCCTCACTATCAGCCCGCTTCTCATAGGGCAGCCCATCGGAACCGAAATAGATCACGGTATCGTTTTTAACATCCTTAGGCTTGAGCTCGCCGCGCTCGACCATGGCGAGCTTCTCCTCGTGGATGCGCGACAGCAACTCGCTTGCGGACTCGTCGTTCGGATCTTGCGGAACAAGCTTGCCGCGGATGGCAAGGTCCAACAGCTTTTGACGTAGTTTCCTAGTGTCCATTAGTCCTCGATGTCCCTCAGAAGCGCCTCGAGCTGCTCCACGGCGTCGGCAATCGCATCGCTCTTCTCGTGAATGCTTGAGAGCAAATCAGAAAGCGAGATCTCCGAGATGTCCTCACCGGTTTTGATCCAGGTGATATCGAGACTCAGCTTGTCGCGGCTCATAATCTCGTCGATAGTGAAGCGACGCCAACGTCCATCGGGGTTGTTGTCCTCGTTGTAGGTCTCATCGCGCTCATCGATATGGCCGGGCCTGTAGCATTCAAGGAAGTCGGCAAGGTCCGCCTCGGTCATTGGGTGTTGCTTCAACGTGTGGTGAACGTTCGTACGATAGTCGTAAATCCACACCTCTCGGGTCTGCACGCTCTCGCTGCCGGGACGGTTCTCGAAGAATATAACGTTAGCCTTTACGCCTGGCTTGTAGAAGATACCAGTCGGCAAGCGCAGGATAGTGTGCAGGTTCGTGGTCTCCAGCAACTTACGGCGCACCGTCTCACCGGCACCGCCCTCGAACAGTACGTTGTCAGGTACAACAACGGCAGCGGTGCCGCCAGTTTTCAAGATGGTATGAATGTGCTGAACAAAGTTCAGTTGCTTGTTCGAGCTCGTTGCCCAGAAGTCCTGGCGAGAGTACGAGAGCTCTTCGTCGACAAGCTCACCGTCCTCGCCGGCAGCAGCTTTAAGTGTCGCCTTTTTACCAAAAGGCGGGTTGGTGAGCACGTAGTCGAAACGCGTACCAGGGTCGGAGAGAAGCGCATCATTTCTTGTGATAGGCGGCACATCGTTAAAGTCACCGATGTTGTGCAGGAAAAGATTCATGAGGCAAAGCCGGCGCGTGGCGGGAACGATCTCCCAGCCGTGGAATGCCTCGTTCTTCAAGAACTTCTTTTGGTCGGCGTCGAGCTGATAGGCCTCCTCTATGTAGCTTTTTGCGGCCAGCAGGAAGCCGCCCGAACCGCAGCACGGATCACAGACGGTCTTCTCAGGCTTAGGCTGCGCACACTTGACGATGGTGTCGATGAGCGGCCTAGGCGTAAAGTACTGCCCGGCACCAGATTTGGTGTCCTCGGCTATTCGCTGAAGCAGCCCCTCGTAGATGTCGCCCTTGACGTCCTGCGACATAGCCGTCCACGTTTCTGCGCCGATCATCTGAATAACTCGCGCCAAGATCGCCGGAGAGCTCATCTTGTTTTGGGCCCCAGTAAAAATCTCCTGCAGCATGCCGCCCTGGGCGCCTAGCTTGTCGAGCATCTTCTTATAGGTGTCGAACAGCTCTGCGCCGCTCTTGTCCGCAAGACACTCCCAACGACAGTCCTCCGGAAGACCGGTCGGCCTATTGTAGGGGGGCTTGCTGTACTCGTCTGCCATCTTGAGGAAGAGCAGATATGTGAGTTGTTCGAGATAATCGCTGTTGGAAACGCCATCGTTATAGAGGACGGTCGCCATGTTCCAAATCTTCTGGTTAATGGTGGATGCGCTCATGCGCTGCCTTTCTAACTCATAGGTGTTATGCGACAAGCGCGTAGTTCATGTCGTCGAGAACGCCTTGGTACTTATCGCCGAACAGGATGTAGAAACGCCCGAGGCCGCCCTTCTCCCCGAAAGGCGACAGGTCGAGGTCGTCAGAGCTCACGCTTCCCGAAGTTGAGATATGGTCGCGAATCATACGCAGCCAATCCATCTGCTCTTCGGTAAACTGGCCGTGGCCTGCGTTCTTGGAGAAGACCCAACTCTTGAAACGCTCCGCCACGCCCGCCTCGAAGGGCCGCAGGATCTTTTCCTGTCCGAGTTCGAATCGAATGACGGAAATGATGTCCATAATCTTGCCCACAGCGCTTCGCGCCGTAGCGACGGGTGCCCCCGCAACCTCGTATGCATGCCAGACCGTGTCGCAAGAAAGCCCATAGGGGGACGTTTTCAACGCATCGTGAACAGCCTTGACCATACGCAGCGTGATGAGGCGCTGTTTGTAGGTTTGACCGTAGATGATTTGCAACGCGTCCAGCTCATCCTTGTTGTCGGCAAGGAACTGTCTGAATGTTTGGATGACCTCTTTGGCGTGGTCCTCGCGGTCGGTGTCCCAACCGGATGAAATGACAGCATCCAGGTTCTCATTATCTATAACCTGGTCGTGTGCCTTGCGCACGTTTTCGAGATAGTTTCTCAACTCGGCAGAGAACATCGGCTCTATCGCCTTTTCGACAAGCCGAGACTGGGCTTCTGCCAGCCTGGCTCGCTCTTCTTCGGTTGCTTCTTGAACATCATCGCTAAGGATAAACCCAGCTTCCTTTGCGATCTTGTCCTCGTCGAAAGCATCAAGCATATCTCTGGCGATATCGTTCACAGAGGCCCCGCCAGCGAGCTCGGCGGCCTTCTTTCGCTCGCCATTGTCCATGACAGCAGCGAGTCGAAGAAGCCGGCCGGCGAGTGAGGTGACGGTATCGTCATCGCGCGCGCCCATGGCGACGCTCATCATGAGCTCTTTCAAGCTTACTGAGGGCTTCCGCTCAAGCTGCCTTGTTTCAGTCTTAAGACTCTTCGTGACGCCAACGCAATCGACAACCACGTAGCGGCACTTGTTCGTTGTCGCTGACGGCGAAACGCGAGCCAGGTCATCATGGCCGAGCGTACGACGCCCGCGGCCAAGCATCTGCTCGAAGTAGTTTTTAGAACGAACATCTCGCATGAAGACAAGACACTCGAGAGCTTTGACATCGGTACCAGTAGCGATCATGTCAACGGTCACGGCTATGCGTGGATAGAATTCGTTGCGGAATGCCGCAAGTACAGACTTGGGGTCCTCTTCAGCGTTATAGGTTATCTTCTTACAGAACTCGTTCCCGCGCCCGAATTCTTCGCGCACAATGTTGATGATGTCGTCCGCATGACTGTCTGTTTTGGCAAAGATGAGAGTCTTGGGTATTTCCTTGCGGCCAGGAAACATAACCGTTGTGACCTTGTCGCGGAACTCGCGGATGATGGTGCGTATCTGGGACGGGTTGACAACATCGCGGTCCAGTTTACCCTTGTCGTATTCCAAATCCTCGTCGTTCTGCTCCCATCGCTTCTCACGGGAAAGGCGATCCCTCTTTTCAACTAGACGCTCGGTAATCGTCGCGCCGTTCTTGCTCACATCAGTTTCGATGATGTAGATATCGCCGCCGACATTGACGCCGTCAATGACTGCCTCCTCATGGGTGTATTCACTCACGACGTTCTGATTGAAAAAAGAATAGGTTCGCTTGTCAGGCGTAGCAGTAAGCCCGATGAGAAAGGCATCGAAGTAATCGAGGACCTGCTGCCAGACGTTATAGATAGAACGGTGGCACTCATCGATGATGATGAAATCGAAGTATTCAGGCGGGTAAGCCGAGTTGTACTCAACATCGCGTGGCCCGCCGACGAAGCGACCCTCACTAGGGGAAGATTCCTCGTCCGCCTCATCAAGTTCCTTGCCCTTGAGAATGGAGTACATGCGCTGAATAGTACTGATGCATACGTTGGAGCCATTGGGGATCTGCGAAGAGGTCAAACGGCAGACGTTGTAAAGCTCAGGAAACAACCTCGCATCGTCGGTAGGCCTGTATTTGCGGAACTCCTCCTCGGCCTGTTCCCCCAGGTTCTTTGTGTCAACAAGGAATAGAATGCGCTTTGCCTTGGCAAATTTGAGCAGACGATAAACGTTGGTAATAGCGGTATATGTCTTGCCAGCACCAGTGGCCATTTGGATTAACGCGCGCGGGCGATTCTCCTCAAACGTCTTTTCGAGTTTTAAAATTGCATTTACTTGGCACTTGCGATAGCCGGCGGTCTCGAAGTCGGGAAAAGACTTAAGTCTATTCCGAAGAGTGCCAGAATCCTTCAGCCAACTACGTAGCTGTTCCGGTCTATGAAAAGAGAAGATCTCGCGAGAGCGGTAGTCTTTATCGTGGTAGTCGCAAAACCGGACCAGGACGTCGGTCGCCTCGTAGACAAAGCGAATGTCAATATTTGTAGTGGCATATTTGAATTCACTCTCAGCGTATTGCTTTGACTGCTCGGCTACCGCTGTTAGCTTCTCGCCCTTGTTGTGTTCCTTGGCTTCAATTAACCCGCAGGGGGTGCCATCAACAAAGATAAGGTAATCACATGGTCCAGAAGTCGTTTGCCACTCACGGACAACGACACCGCAGGCCGCTGCGGGATTGAACTCTTTAACGTCCTGAACGACATATCCAGAAGCCCTCAACTTTTCATCGATAACAAGACGCGCTTTTTCCTCGGGACTCACCCAACCGCCAGCCTTTCTCGATGCCGCAAACTAATATGCCAGCGTCCTAGAACATACATAAAAACATTTTATCAGGCAGTAGACAGCAGCGTCTATCTCTGAGCAAAAGCAGCGAGCGCTCTGGAGGAACGGTCGTTGAAGCGTGGTGGGCCCCGGACCCATCGGCGACGCAGCACATGTCCTAGAAAGTCAGAGAGAAACGCTCTATGTTTAGAAGCAAACGGATGGTCTTTCCAAAAGAAACACGAGAAGCGCATCAATTGAATTAAGGGAAGTTGAAATACGATAGACAGCAGTGAATTTATCAATGGCCTTCAGTCACCCAAGTCCACCAGCCACTCTTAGCAAATTGCCTAACCCCTTCGCCTTCGGCTTCAGCAGCAGATCGCTTAGCTCGGGGCACTTGCTGGAAAGGCGCGTCTGGGCGCACTCGTCCATCCCCCATCGTTGACGGATCTCCTGCGCGCGCGGGCTCACGTGATAGCCCCGTCAATCGCCTGTTTAAGCAGCCTGGCGGTCACGTGCATATCAGCAAGGGCACCGTGAGCATGGTCCGTCGACTCATCAAAATCGATACCGAGTCCCGGTGACGCACCACCCAGCGAGACTAACCCATAGCCGCCCACCTCCATAATCGAGATGTATAACGCCTGCAGGTCGGTCCAGTCCGCAGGAAATGCGGCGAGGCCTATGCGCTTCGACCGTCAATCGGCCTCGTGCTACCGCTAATCCGTCCCGTCCCGGCAGCTCACACAACGGTGAGATAATTCCCGCGACTATTAACGTAAGCAAGGAGCACGCTATGGCAGACAACGAGATCAAACCCTCGACGGACGGCGACCGAGAGGAACTCGTGGCAAAACAGCTCGCATCTACCAAAATCCGCCTCGCGCTCACTCAGGAGCGGGCGGACGTCTCCGACGGCATCAAGCTCCCGCTCGAACGAGTCCCCCAGCTCGGCATAGCGCTCGCCTCACTCCCTTCGACATTCCGCACCGTCACCAATACGGTGAGCGTGCCTATGCTGCTCCAGCCAACCGACAAGTTTGGCAATCCGCTTGACCCGTCGATACTCCAATCGTTCAAGGACGGCAGCGGCCTCATGGGGTCCTACCGCGACGCAGCCAATGGCTTTGGGCAGGCTCGCTTCCACGTTGTCGAGGGTGACATCGCCACAAGTGTCACGCAAGTGCCCTACGACCCGACGTCGCTGTTCATGGCAGCCGCAATCGCGCAGATAAACCAAAAGCTCGACTCCATCCAGGAGTCCGTCGACGAAATGTTCGAGTATATGCGCCAGCGTGACAAGGCCAACATGCGCGGCAACCTCAAGACACTTGTAGACATCCTCAACGGCTACGACCTCAACTACGACAAAGCCGTTTACATGGCCAATGCCCATATGAAGGTACTCGACATCAAACAGGCCTCCGTGCAGGACATGGAACATTTCCGTTCGCAAGCACAAACGGACCTGAAAAAGAAAGGGTTCATCGAGGTGCGAGACGACGTGAAAAGGCGCCTCGACAAGGTTCTCGACTATCTCAAGGACTACAAGCTCGCCACCTATATCCACGCGTTCTCGCTGTTCCTCGAGCCCATGCTCACCCAGAACTTCAAACCTGCAAAGCTCGCAGACGCTGCCGCAAAAATCGAGGCGGACTCGCTTGCGTACCGCGAACTCTACACCGAATGTTACAACGCACTCGAGGCGAGCACTGCCGACACTATCGATGTGGCACTTCTGGGCGGCATCGCCTCCGCAGGCAAGATGCTCGGTCGCGCCATCGCGGCGACGCCCATCGGCGAGCTCACGCCCATAGACGAGGCGCTTGAGGGTGCAGGAGAGGACATCGGCAGGTTCAACGACGAGCAATCCGAGAAACTCATCGAGAAGCTCCATCAGGCGAAGACGCCCGATGTCGCGCCGTTCAAGCAGAGCATGATGGAAGTAGACACCCTCTACAACCATCCCACGCAGATTGCCGTCGATGCCGAGAACGTCTACATCCTGCCTGCCAAGCAGCAGGAAGAGTAGCCGTGAACGTGTATCTGGGACTGCGCGACGACTGGTTTTTTCTGGAAAACCCTACCGTTCTTGATGCAATCGAGACACTTCAGGACATGGCGGACGGTACGTTCTACCCGACCGAATACGGGCCAGAAAGTCTCGCAGATATCGCGTGCCCCGACCTTTGGGGTTATCTTATCCCGCAGGCAGAGGCGGAGCCATTCGAGCACCTTTTTGTGGCATGCGAGGACAAGCAAATCGCAAAGCTTTACGAGAGCCGCTTCACCTACGCGCAATGGGGCGCCGACGCCGAGGGAGAAGCCAAGGTGAGCTTTCTCTCCGCACCTGTCTCCAAGGAGGAACCCCTTGCGGGAACTATCGGCAAGAAGGCGACCTGGGCACGGTTCTGGACGTGGGGGCCCGGCCCCGAGGGCGACATCGACATACGCTGCGATTTGACCACGGGCCGGTGCGAGGCTGAATACATCTCCGCGAAAAGTAACCTCCCCACCGTCAGGTTCAGAGTTGCCGCAGCGAAGCTCGCACCATACACCACCATCAGCGAAGACGCCCGCTACGGTGAGCGCGAAATGGACCCGTGGATGATCTACGACGGCCCCTACTGGGAGTACATTCTGGGGACCGATGACACAGTTCTGCTTCGGGGAACGAGAAGAGGCTCTGCCGGAAAGGGCAAAGAGCCTATTCTCTCCCTGCTTCGCTCGATAAGAAGGTCCGCCAACCGCGAGACGCGCCGCCTTTGGGGATTCGCTATCTAGAAAAGGCGCGGGAGTAAGCCGGCACAACCCGTATAGCCACCGCGCCCATCGAAACGCGTCCCTATCGTTCCTTCAGCTGAAAGTGTGTTGTCTGCACGCTGGTATGGATAGCCCCAAAAGAGCCACCAGCCCGACGCGCCATTATAAGCGAACATATATTCGTATTTTTAGCTGCAATTTGATAGAATAGCCATTGTTGACGGCAGTCCCATGTGCCGGGCAGCGCCTTCCATGCGACGGGAGGTGATGCCCATGACCGATCTGATTGATTTCGTGAAGCTCCTGACCGCTCTGGTCTCGCTCCTCACAGCGCTCATCGGACTTTCCGAGGCACTCAAGCAGTGTTCAAAGCATAAAAAGAGGGGTCGACGCCGTTAAGGCATTGACCCCCTAATCTAAGCAACGGCGCTGCCCAGCTCTTCACCACTTGGGCTGCCGTCGACCTTATTTTACCCACGGGCGCCGGGTTTACCAAATGGATTTTCGGTAAAGGAAGCACGGCACTCCCGCAAAACCACTACGCCCCAAGTGCCGCCATGGGGATCACCGCCACGCCGTCGTCGCGTGTGTAGGCAATGCTCCCCTTTCCAACCACGACCGCCAAAAACGCCGGCGCGGCATTCTGGGCGGCAGGATTGGAGAGCACTTTCCTCTCCAGCGCCTTGAGATTTCTCGCTCCATCGTCTGCTTTCGCATCACTCAGCTTGACCTCGATGGCTCCCCAGCGCCCGTCGTGCTCAACGATCAGATCAACCTCAAGGCCCTTCTCATCTCGGAAATAATGGACACTGTTGTCGACACCGCCGTAGGTGGAAAGGAACACGCGCACGTCGCGCAGAACGAGGTTCTCAAAGAGCATCCCCAACGTTTGCATATCGCCAAGCAGCCGCTCAGGGGTAGCCCCCAGCAACGCCGCCGCAAGTGACGGGTCACAGAAGTAGCGCTTGGGGCGCACGCGAACGCGGGCCTTCGAGCGCATGGGCGGCTCCCATCCGCACAGGTCCTCGGTCAGCTTGAGCCTGTTGAAGAGGTCCAAGTACGCAGCGATGGTCCTCTCGTCGGGGCCCGCCTCACCGTACGAGGCGTCCTTTATGAGCGTCTTGTACGTGACGGCTTGGCTCTCGTTCATGGCAAGAGCTCGCAAAAGGCCGTGTGCAAGCTCGGGCGACATGCCCTCATCCAGCACGTTAACGTCGAGCACCGAGTGCACGTACTGGCTTGCCGTCTCTCGCGCAAGCTCTTCCGAAAGCCCAAGGTTTGCAGGCCAACCGCCCCTGCAGCACCAGCGGGCGACGTCATCCACCGTGCTCTCGCGATGCTGAGGGGCAAAACCCTCGCCCTTAAAGAGGCTTGCCAGTGACACGAGCGGCTCGCCGTCGCCCGACTCGCACAGGGCCATGGGGCGCATTGACAGACGGGCGATCCTACCCGTGCCGGAATGACGAACATGGCTGCGCTCCTCGCTTTTGAGCGCGGTCGAGCCCGTGAGCAAAAGTGTCCCGCGTTCGTTGCCGCTCGCGTCCACGAAGCGCCGAGCGGCATCCCAAACCTCGGGCACCTCCTGCCATTCATCGACCAGGTGTGGCGCATCGCCGATGAGCGCCAGGCTTGGGTCGACCTCTGCCGCCGCGCGCTGCGCAGGCTCATCGAGCCTGGAGACGCTCGCCGAGCGAGAGAGCGCCGTCCAGGTCTTGCCGCACCATTTGGGGCCGTTGATCTCCACACAGCCAAACGCCCGCATAAGGGTGTCGAGGCGCTCCTCTATGAGCCGGGGCCTATATCCCTTTTGGGTCAATCTCTTTGGTGCATCCATAGACGGCCGTCCCTCTCTATCACGCGATATGCGAAATTACGCCATTCTCAATGCTGATTTTACGCTATATTCAATGTAGTTTTTACGCCATGGCAGATGCAGTTTTTACGCTATTTTCATTGAAGGTTTTACGCTTGGCATCCTTAGCGCGACACTCGCTCAACCCCTGACCACCGAATTGCCCGAATTCCGGGATGCTGCCTCCGCTCCAAACAAAAGGCCCCGGCTCGCGATGGAGCTGCCTCCCATTTCTTGAACATATGAGCTTCCGCTTGAAGGGCGATCCGGAAAGCGCGTCCCATTCCGAGCATCACATCAGAGCGCGCTTGGTTATCTCCGCCCTCACATCTCGGCAAACGAGATCAGCTTGACGTCTCCCCTACTCTCTGCGGCATCCCGACATCCCTGCGTAAAGCCGCTTTTTGAGAAAAGTGCATAGCTTTTTCGTTGCCGTCTAAAGAGCTCGCTTCGATGCACGAGCTTTTGCAGCACGTCTTCACCCGTCGGTTCATTGCGCCATTTGCACTCCGCAAACAGCGCAGCGCCCTCGCCATCGTCAACAATCAAGTCAATTTCTTCCTGCGTATGCGTTCGATTATCCGTTCCCCACCAGCGCCCGACGCTCGCCGGAACCACATCGAGCTGGCCCGCCCGTGCGAGTTCGTACACGTATTGCCTGCATATAAGCTCAAAGACCGTGCCCATGTAATCCGACACGTGCGGCTCAATACGCCTATACGCCATCTCGGCCATATCGTTTTGAATCAACCCGATGTTCTGCGGCACAAACTTGTACCAGAACCTAAACATCTGGTCGCTCAGTAGATACACGGCCCGCTTATTGCTCGTCTCGTTTAGGGGCAGCTCGCGCTCGACAATCCCAAGCGACGCCAGCTTATCCACATAGCTCTTTACGTTGCTCGCAGGGATTCCCGTAGAGCTCGCAATCTCCGAGATCTTCGAGCGCCCCTGAGCAATTGCTTGCACGATCGCATCATATTGCTCGGGATTGCGGCACTCTTGCATTAGCAGGTTACTCGGCTCCTCAAAGAGATAGCCCGTAGGAGTAAGAAAAAGACGTTTGATGTTGTCCTTGAGCGGTGCAGCAGGATCGATTTTCTCGATATAAGCAGGAATGCCGCCCGTCATACCATAGCAAACTGCAGCGTCTTCGCGACTCATGCTCTGCCACAGGCCGAGGGTCGTCGTAAAATCAAGCGGCATGATCTTAAACTGGGCCGTACGCCTACCGTATAGTGGGCTCTCGTAGCCCAACACCTGTTCCTCCATAAACGAAAGAGACGAGCCGCATAGAATCAGCATGAGCTTGGTCTCTTTGTACAAGTGATCGATCTTATCTTGCAACAACGAGCTGATCTCGGGATTCGATTGGGCGAGATAGGGATACTCGTCAATCACGACAATCAAACGTTCCGTGCGGGCCATGGTGGCCAATGCATCGAACGCCTCGTCAAAACTACGAAACGACACGCCTGCAGCACCAACCGAGCCTGCAAGTATCGCCTGGCTAAAGCCGTGCAGGTTTGCCTCTGCATTGGTACGACGTGCTTGAAAGTAAATAGCCTTCTTGCCTTGGATGAACTCTGTGATAAGACGCGTTTTACCCACACGACGGCGGCCGTAAATCACAGGCATCTCAAAGGAGCCCGTGCCATACAGTCGATTGAGCTCGGACATTTCCGCTGTTCTTCCGATAAACATAGGACCATCCTTCCTTTACGTTATAGCTAGCTATATTATACCTTCCTATAATATAGCTAGCTATAACGTAATTCGACAAGCGGCGCACGCAAAAGGGGCGGTACACCACCGTACGTGGACCGTTCCGGAAAATGCATCCCGTTCTGGAGCCAAAAACTGGGCCGTAGTTTCCGCCAAGCATCCCATCCGGAAAGCGTGTCCCGTTCTGAGCCTGAATTCTGGGATGCGGTTTCCACTGAAACTTCTACCGGAAAACGAATCCCATTCTGAGCGTCGAATCCGGGACGCATTTTCCGTCTGCGGCCCCGTTGGGAAAGTTCATCCCGCTCTGAGGGCTCGTTCCGGGATGCAATTTCCGCTTGAGGCCCGATCCGGAAACGGCATCCCACTCTGGGGCCGAAGTCTGGGACGCAGTTTCCGGTTGAGGGGCGTCCCGGAAAGCGCGTCCCGTTCTGAGCGGCAATTCCGGGTCACAGTTTCCGCCGACACAGACGACGATTCGCCACCCTTATCACAGGCCTTCAAACATGCGATCCAGAAACGCAAAACAGCAGATAGAATGCTCTTTTTCAAAAAAGTACACGTCCTGAAACTTACCCAGTCTTCATAACTCGCTACCGTTCACGGTCGCCGATTACCGCCCACCGATTCGGATGTAAAAATGTCGCCGAAAACAGGCCATCTACCTGCATGGTTAGATTTTGGTCAGCTTTTGGTCAGTTGAGCGGCAAGTTCCGGCTGATACGTTTTTGCTACCCAAAAGGAGGCGGTAGCTCATGACCCATTGCAATGACCAGCTCATCGACCAACTGCTCACTCAAGCCGAACAAGAGGGGCGCTGTCTGATTCCCCCGAGCACGGCGATCCGAAAAGCGCTCCTTCGGCGCATGGGCGTCACGGTCGCCTCGCCCATGCCGGGGTTGTTTGCGCGAAAAACGCGCTGGGACGAACTCAACCGAGCGCAACGCCATTGCGAGATTATCCGCGCCCTTGCAATCATCCACCCCGATTGGACGTTCTGCTCGTTTTCGGCAGCATGCCTCCTGGGACTCGAAGTCTCGTGGCGGCACCTGAACGTCGCACACGTCTGCAGCCCGACAAAACCATCGGCTCGCCCGGGCGCGCATATTCAGCGGCATCAGATCGAGCCGGCCGGAGCAATCCGTCTATCCAGCACATCGGTAACGCCGCCCATCCAAACGGTCACAGATTGTCTGCTGCAAACTGGTTTTGCCGACGGCATGCCCATTGCCGATTCGGCGATTTTAAAGCTCGGCCTTGCACGGGAACAGCTGATGGAGGCCGTTGAGCAACGAGCGACTGCCCGCAATGGTCGCGCGATTCGCACCGCCCTCACAACGCTTCGATATGCCGACGCCCGCGCCGAGAGCGGCGGGGAATCGGTCGCCCGAGCCGTCATGATCGAGACGGGCTTTGCGCCCGACTGGCTTCAATACGAGTTGACGGACCCCTTCGATTCGACCGAAAGCATGCGAACGGATTTTGCCTGGGAGCGCCAGGCGCGGGAACTCACGCTGGGCGAGCTCGACGGGCTCATCAAATATACCGACCAGACCATGCTGGCCGGACGCACCACTGCCGAGGCGCTCGTCGCCGAACGACAGCGCGAGGCGCATCTATCGCTCTACGGTCACCCTCTGCTGCGCTTTACCATGAACGAGGTCCGCTCGGCAGGAATGCTCGCCAAAAAGCTGCAGACGGCAGGCATCCGGCAGACCGCGCTGCCGACATGGCTCAACGAGGTAGACCTGTAGGGGCCGCTGAGCTTATGCCCGCCTGCCTACCAAACCGGGATACGCTTTCCGGTCGGAAGCTCCCGCGGAAACCATGTCCCAGACTGAGTGCTCAAAACGGGATGCGCTTTCCAGATGGCATGCCTAGCGGAAACCGTGTCCCGGAATCAAGGCCTAGAACGGGACACGCTTTCCGGTTGAGTCCTTCAGCGGAAACCGCATCCCAGAATAAACACTCAAACTGGGATGCGCTTTCCAAACGACCGGCCAGCGGAAAACGCATCCCATTCTGAGGCATGATTCCGGGACACAGCTTCCGGTCGAGGGCCGATCCGGATAGCGCATCCCACTCCGGGACTGGATTCCGGGACGTAGTTTCCGCCGAGGGCCCAAAAAGGAAAGCACATCCCGTTCTGAGTGCCAATTCTGGGATGTAATTTCCGCCGAGAGCTCCAAAGGGAAAGCGCATCCCATTCTGAGCGCCAAATCCGGGACGCAGTTTCCGCATGCGGCCCCGTTGGGAAAGTTCATCCCGTTCCGAGGCTGGATTCCGGGACGCAGCTTCCACATGCGGAGGCGCTCCAAACAAAAGGCCCCGGCTCGCGATGGAGCTGGGGCCAAAGACGCAGCTTATGCAGTTGGCGTTGAGCGCAGACGGCAGTCAACAATGGCCGCCCGCGCTCTACCCTACCCGCGGTGACGGGCGCGGCTGTACGGCGTATCCACCATGGGCAGATCCGGACGCAGCTTGCCGTCAAACGCGCGATAGGCGTTCTGTACGGCGGGCGCCGTGGGAATCGTGGCGATCTCGCCGATGCCCTTGCCGCCGTATGCCACGGGCAGCAGCTCGTCCTTCTCCACGTAGATGGCGTGGATATCCGGAATCTCGGGCGCACGGAACAGCCCGAGCGTACCGTACCTTGCCTGGGGCACGCAGTCCTTGAGTGGCCAGTCCTCGGTCAGCGCATAGCCCATGCCCATGAGCACCCTGGATGGAGATGGGGTTGACCACCTTGCCGGAATCGTGTGCGGCATAGACCTCGCTCACGCGGCCGTCATCATCCAGAATGACCACATGTGTGGCAAAACCGTAGCAGATGTGGCTCTTGGGGTTGGGAACATCGGCGCCCAGCTTGTCGGTCGGCTCCAGATACACGTAGCCAAACTCGCATCCCTCGAGCGCCTTGATGGTGGCCGCAGGGTCCTGAGGATGCATACCCTGGCCAGCGACGAGTTCCTGCGTGCGCAGCTGGTAGGCGCGACCGTCGTCGTACTCGATCTTGACGCCGTCGCCATGCGCGCTCACGGGAGCGGTGGGCGCAGGCTTGCCGGCCTCGATGCCAAGCATGGCATCGCGCAGTAGGAAGGCGGCGCCGCGCACGGCCTCGCCGGTCACGACCGTCTGACGCGAGCCAGACGTGGTGCCGGAGTCGGGAGCGTTCTCGGTGGAGCACTCGCCGTTGGCAATGCAGCTCAGCGGCAGACCGCAGGCCTCGGCAACGTCCTGCAAAAAGACCGTGTTGCAGCCCTGGCCGATGTCGGATGTGGCGGCATAAACCACGGCGCGACCACCCTCGACGCGAATCTTGCAGCGGCCGGCATCGGGCAGGCCCACGCCCACGCCGGCGTTCTTCATGGCGCAGGCGATACCGGCATGTCCGGGATGCGCATAGTAGGCATCCTTGACCTCGAGCAGCGTCTCCTTAAGCGCCGTGGAGCAATCGGCAATCTGGCCGTTGGGCAAAACCTCACCCGGCTCGATGGCGTTTCTGTAACGAATCTCCCACTGATCCAGGCCGACCTTCTCTGCCAGCAAGTCAATCAGGCTCTCGAGCGCAAACTCAGACTGGCAAACGCCAAAGCCGCGGTACGCGCCGGCGGGCGGGTTGTTGGTGTAGTAGCCAAAGCCGCGAATGTCGGTGTTCTGGTACTTGTAGGGGCCGACGGCATGCGTGCAGGCGCGCTCGAGCACCGGGCCGCACAGCGACGCGTAGGCGCCGGTATCAAAGTTGATCTCGCAGTCCAGACCGGTAAAGTTGCCCTCGGCGTCGCAACCCAGCGTAAAGGTGCCGTCCATGGCGTGGCGCTTGGGATGGAACGCGAGCGACTCGGCACGCGTGAGCTTGCACTTCACAGGACGCTGGAACTTATATGCGGCGAGCGCGGCCAGGTGCTGGACCGAAACGTCCTCCTTACCGCCAAAGCCGCCACCCACGAGCATGGTCTCGACGACCACACGCTCGGGTTCGCTATCCCAGCCAAACATGTGGGCGCACTCTTTGCGCGTGTCGTAGGCACCCTGGTCGGTCGACTGCACCTTGACGCCGTTCTTGTACGGGAAGGCAACGGCGCACTCGGGCTCCAAGAAGGCATGCTCGGTAAAGGGCGTGGTAAAGCGCTGCGTCACGGTAAACGCGCTCTCTGCCAGCGCCTTGGCGGCGTCGCCGCGCGTCACGTGGCGGCTCTGGCACACGTTGTCCTTGAGCTCCACCGTGTTGCCGAAGGCAAAGAAGCTGTCGTGCAGGCGCGGGGCGTCAGCAGCCCTGGCCTCGACAATGTTACGCACGGGCTCCAGCGGCTCGTAATCAATCTTTACGAGCTTCTTGGCCTTCTCGAGCGTCGTCTCGTCCTCGGCAACCACCAGCACGATGGCGTCGCCCACGCAACGGGTGATATCGCCCTGGGCGATCATGACGTCCCAGTCCTGGATAAGGTGGCCGACCTGGTTGACCGGCACGTCCTCGGCGCGCAGGATGCCCACCACGCCGGGCAGGGCCTCGGCCTTGGAGGTATCGATGGAGAGCACGCGGGCGCGCGGGTACTTGGAGCGCACGGCGCTGGCATAGGTCAGGCCCGGCTGGTCGATCTCGTCGATGTCGTCGGGGTACTTACCCTCGCCGAGCACCTTCTTGCGCACGTCGATACGGAAGGCGCGCTTGCCCACGCCGTAGTCGTCGCCGCGCTCCAGATCCTCGTCGATCTGCTTTTCGCCGCGGAGCACCGCAGCGGCCAGCGAGATGCCCTCGATGATCTTCTTGTAGCCGGTGCAGCGGCAGACGTTGCCGCGGATGGCGTACTTGATCTGCTCCTCGGTGGGCTCGGGGTCCTCGGCGATGAGCGCTGCACCCGCCATGACCATGCCGGGGATGCAAAAACCGCACTGCACGGCGCCCACGGCGCCAAAGGCGTACACAAAGGCCTCGCGCACGTCCTCGGGCAGGCCCTCGACGGTCACGATGTTGCGGCCGGCGGCAAGGGCGGTGGTCAGCACGCACGCCTTGACGGCGGCACCGTCCACATGGATGGTGCAGGTACCGCAGGCGCCCTCGGAGCAGCCGTCCTTGGCGGAATGGATGTGCAGGTCGTCGCGCAGGTAGCGCAGCAGCGGCTTGTTCTGAGTCGTCGTGCGCTCGACGCCGTTAACGGTAAAAGTGAATTCCTGTGCCATGGTGATTCCCTTCTACACGCCGGCGGCGATGCCGGTGCGGTCGTGGATGGCGCCATGCGGGCAGACGACGGCGCACATGCCGCACGACAGGCAGTCCGCGCCGTCGATATGGGCGCAGTTGTCCTCGATGCGGATAGCACCGGCAGGGCACTTTTTGGCACACATGCCGCAACCGATGCAGCTCGTGTCGCAGATCTTGCGCGCAATGGCGCCCTTATCGGTGTTGTTGCAGCGCACCAGGATGTTCTGATAGCCGGGAACAAAGGCAATCACGCGCTGCGGGCACGCCATGCCGCACAGGCCACAGCCCGTGCACTTGGAGCGATCCACGCGGGCAATGCCATCGACCAGCGCAATGGCACCGTGGGGGCAGGCCGCGACACAGGCGCCACAGCCAATGCAGCCTTCGCTGCAGCGGGCGTCGCCGCCTGCGGAGGCGCAACCGCTTCCGCAGGCAACGTAGGCCACGTTATGTTGAATGGATTTGGCCATAAGAGACTCGCCTATTTCTTAAGGAGATACGGATAGCTGTCGCGCACGGCCTTGATGGTCAGGCGGACGGCCTCGGGTAGACCGGTGTTGACGGCATCGACCGAGACGGTGCGGACCGTGCCGGCGACGCGAACCTTAAAGTGGTCCTCGTCCACGGCCAGGAAGCCCTCGTTCTCGGAGTTCTCCATGTCCTGATCGCTCCAGAACAGGGTGAGCTTGTCCTTGTAGGGACGACCCTCCTGGTAGGGGCAGAACACGGCGCAGTTGCCGCACTCGTTGCACATGCCGTCGACATGGACGACCTGATGCTTGGCCAGGCCCGGCACCTTAATTGCCACGTTGGCGCGGTTGGGGCACACGTCGCAGCAGACCTCGCACACCGAGCCGCAGCCCAGGCAGCGGGTCTTGGTGCAATTGCGCTTGTCGCGGCACAGCGACCCCTTGCGCTCGTAGCAGGCGTCCTCGCGACCGGCCTGAGCATTCTGGTCGGCGTACTTGTTAAAGTCCACGCCAGCGATGGCACGGGCGACCTCGGCGGCGTCGGCGATAGCCTCGACCACGGTGGCCGGACCGCGACGGCAGTCACCGGCAGCCCAGACGCCCTCGACGCCGGTGGAGGTGGCGGCAAGGCGGCCGCGACGGTCGTGCTCAACACCCACGGCGTCGTACAGGCTGGCATCGATGCCCTCGCCCACGGCGCAGATCACCGTGGTGGCGGAAAGCTCGACGGTCTCGCCCGTGGCGACGGGGCTGCGACGGCCGCTTGCATCCGGCTCGCCAAGCTCCATAACGTCGCAGGTCAGCACGGCGCCGTTGAGTGCCTTGGGTGCCAGCAGCTCGCAGAACTCAACACCGTCGGCAAGAGCAAGATCAAGCTCTTCCTCGTCAGCGGGCATCTGCTTCTTGGTGCGGCGATACACCAGGCGCACATTCTTCACGCCAGCCAGACGCTTGGCCACGCGGGCCGCGTCCATGGCGGTGTTGCCGGCGCCAATGACCACGACGTCCTCGCCCAGCTCGAGCTTCTCGCCCTTCTTGGCAGCCTCGAGGAACTCCAGCACGTCGAGCTCGGCACCCTCGCCCAGGCCCGCAGAGCCGGGCATCCAGGCACCGGTGGCCACGACCACGTCGGTAAAGCCCTGGGCCTTGAGCTCGTCAATGGACTCCACGCGAGCGTTGAGCTGAACCTTGGCGCCAAAGGCCAGGCAGAGCTCGGCGTCGTGCGAGATATCGTCGCTCGCAATGCGGAACTCGGGGATCACGTGACGGACCACGCCGCCGAGCGAATCGCGGGCCTCGAAGATAGTGACGGGCACGCCGGCACGTGTCAGGAAGAACGCCGTCGCCAGGCCGGCCGGGCCGCCGCCGATAACGGCAACGTTGCGCTCGCCGTCGTTGGCGATGGCCTGGGCGCGCAGCTTGGGCAGCACGGCGGTCATGGCCTCGCGGGCGGCCTTGAGCTTGCTGGCGCGGATCTGGGCGCCCTCGGGCTCATAGAATGCACGCTCGCAGGCACGGCCGCAAGGATGCGGGCAAATGGTGCCGGTAATGAACGGTAGGGCGTTGCGCTCGATGATGATGTTGAGCGCGTCCTCGTAGCGGCCCTCGTCAACAGCCGCCAGATAGGCGGGAATATCCTGCTGGATGGGGCAGCTCGTGCGGCACGGCGTGGTAAAGCAGTCGGAAAGCGGGCTCTTGCCGACGACCTTGCGGTCGGGCAGCGGGCGCAGCGGCTTCTTGTAGAGCGGGTTGGTGAGCGAATCGGTCTGGATCGCGGTCACGGCCTCGAGCGAAACGCCCGCGAACGGCTTGCCATCCAGATCGGTAAACTCGCCGGCCATCTGGCTAAAGCGCTCGTAGCCACCGGGCTTGAGCACGTCAGTCGCCAAGGTAACGGGCCAAATGCCGGCGTCATACAGGGCGCGGATGTTGTAGACCGTGGCACCGCCGGAGTAGCTGATGCGCAGCTTGCCATCGAACTGCTCGGTAATGCGACGGGCGGCCTCGATGGTCAGCGAGAACAGCGAACGGCCGGACATATACATCTCGGTGGAGGGCAGCTCGTTCCTCGTCACGTCGACGGGGAACGTGTTGGTCAGCTTGACGCCAAACTCCAGGCCGCGCTCGGCGCACAGGGCAATCAGGCGCTCGAACATGGGCACGGCGTCGGCCCACTGCAGGTCCTCGCGGAAGTGTGTATCGTCGAAGACGATGTAGTCAAAGCCCAGCTCGTTCAGGCGCTGACGGGCAAACTCATAGCCCAGCAGCGTGGGGTTGCACTTGATGTAGGTGTTGAGGCCCTTCTCGGTGATCAGATAGGTCGCGATGCGCTCGATCTCCGCCGGCGGGCAGCCGTGCAGGGTAGACTCGGTGATGGAGTTGGAGACGCGCGCCGGGATGGACTCGACAAACGCGGCATCGACATGCTCAAACTTGTCCAGGTTGGCAAGCGCCCATGTGCGGCACTCGTTCCAAACCTCGGAGCCGCTGGCGTCTTTCATGCCCTCGATGTAGGCGTCGACCTTGGGGCTCTTAATACCCTCGAGGTCATAGCCCACGGACATGTTGAAGACAAAGCCGTCCGGGCTGCCCAAGCCGTACTCGCGAGCGATCAGGTGGCAGGCGAACCATGCCTTCACGTACTCGGCAAAGGCCTGCGGAACCTCGAGCTCGGTCGACCACTCGCAGTTGTAGCACTCGTCCTGCGCCACAATGCAGGGTTTGTTCACACACTTGGAGAGCTCCTCGCCGTCCATAACCTGAACAGTCTTGAGCTCGAAGAAGCGAGAACCAGCCACATAGGATGCCACGATGTTCTGGGCAAGCTGCGTATTGGGGCCGGCGGCCGGGCCAAACGGAGTCTCGATACGCTCGTCAAAAATGGGAAGCGCACCCTCCTGGTTGGTCGTGACCATCTTGCGCACGCCAAAGATGGCGTCCTGGGTCTTGTGCTCCTCGATGATCCAGTTCATCAGCTGCGAAAACGGGATCGGCCTCATGATGTCGCTCATAGTGAGCTCCTCTCTGTAACGCCCGGCGAGACCGCGCGGCGGGCGCAAATACGGTGTAGCGCTAGCACAGCGCCGGCGACCCCGCGGAGGTCGCCTATACGCGCGTCGGATGCGGCGAAACATCCGACGCGCGTGAATCTACTTGTAATTAGTACGTGCGATCGTTGAGCGTGCTCCAGAGCTTCTTGGACTCGGCCATGGTCCACGCGTTGATCTTGTCCTCATCAATGCCAACGAACTCGCGATCCTTGTACAGGACGCGGCCGTTGATGATGGTGGTGCGGCAGTTTTTGCCCATCATGCCAAAGAGCATGTGGCCGTCGATATTCTCCTCGCTCAGCGGCGTAAAGGGCTTGTAGTCCATAACGATGACGTCGGCGGCAGCGCCGGCCTCGAGCACACCGAGCTTGCGATCGAAGTACTTGCTCGCCATCTTGGCGTTGTTCTCGAACAGCATGGTCATGGCCTCGCACCAGCCCACGTTGGGCATGGCGGCGTTGTGGCGCTGAATGATCAGGAAGACCTTGAGGCTCTCGAGCATATCGTGGGTGTAGGCGTCGGTGCCCATGCACACGGGAATGCCGCGGCGGAAGAACTCGAGCACGGGGGCGCAGCCCACGGCGTTGCCCATATTGGATTCGGGGTTGTTGACGAGCCAGGTGCCGGACTCCTTGACGATATCCATCTCGGCAGGCGTCACGTGGATGCAGTGGCCGAGCATGGTGTCGGGACCCAGCAGGTTGTGCTGCAGCAGGCGCTCGACGGGGCTGATGCCACCGCGGTTGAGACGGGAGTCCCACACATCGTTCATGCCCTCGCACACATGGATGTGGAAGCCGGTCAGGCCGTTGTTGGCCTCGGCCATCTTATCCATGGTCTCGTCCGAAAGCGTGAAGGTGGCATGTCCGCCAAACATGGCGGCGATCATATGGTTGTCGTTATCGCGACGCTCCTTGGCGGCCCACTGGGCAAACTCGGCGTTCTCGGCAATGGCCTGGTCGCATTTTTCCTGGCCGCGGCGGTCGGAGACCTCGTAGCACAGGCACGAACGCATGCCCAGCTCCTGAGCGGCGTCCTTAATGGTAAAGAGGCTTCCCGGGATCTCGCAGAAGCTCGCGTGGTGATCGAAGATCGTGGTGACGCCATCGCGGATGGAGTCAAGAATCGTGGCATAGGCGCTGGCCTTGGTGCCGTCGAGCGTCAGGTTGTCGTCGATCTTCCACCACTGCTGCTCAAGATTCTCCAGGAAGTTGGTGGGGTTGCAGCCCTTAATGGTAAGGCCGCGGGCCAGACCCGAGTAGATGTGGGTGTGGCAGTTAATGAGTCCGGGCATGATGAGGTTGCCCTGGGCGTCGACGTACTCGGCATCCGGGTACTTGACCTTGAGCTCGCACTCGGGGCCCACTTCGACGATCGTATCTCCGTCAATGGCGACCGCACCGTTGGGGATGAACGGGGTCTGGGCGTTGCGAGTAAAGACGGAACCGTTAGCGACCAGAAGCATGAATGCTCCCTTCAACATCAGGGGCGGGGTTTGACACCTCTGACATAGCGGAAGTGCGAAGCGCCGGCCTACACCGGAAACGGGCCCTCTCCCGTCAACGCTTCACCAAAGGGACGAACCCTTTGAAGTGCGGCTTGGCGCCGCATGACGTCGGCGGACGAGGCGATGCGTCCGCCGACGAATAGCACCGAATTGGTTACTTCTTGCTCTCGGGCAAGACCAGATCCACGGCAGCGTCCTTGGCGGCATCGATGTGCTGAGCCACGACCGGCGTCTGCGGAAGGATCAGGTTAAGGACAATGGCCATGATGGCGGTGGGGGTTACGGCATTGGAGCCGATGACGGTGGACACCCAGGCGGGCATACCCTCGCCGGCAAGGCAACCGCTGGCCATCCAGATACCCAGGCCAAAGACGACAGAGGTACCGACGATGGTGGTAGTGCGCTGCGTGAGGCCCTCGCGGGTGAACATGCGCACGCCGTTCATGGTGATGGTGCCAAAGACGCCGACGGTCGCGCCGCCGATGACGGGCTGCGGGATAGCGGAAAGGACGGCAGAGAGCTGCGGGAACAGACCGGCGATGGCAAAGACGGCCGCAATGATCACAAAGACCCACTTGTTGACGACCTTGTTGGAGCAGATGATGCCCACGTTCTGGCCAAGGGCGCTGGTGGGAAGACCGCCCAGCAGGCCGCCGACCATAGAGGTGAGGCCCTGGGACACGATAGCGCCGGAGAGCTCGCGCTCGGTGGGCATACGGTCGATGGAGCCCAGGCAAGCAGCAGAAACATCGCCGATAACCTGGATGGCAACCATGGGGAACACGACGGCGAGGGTAATGCAGACCTCGGGATCAAACTCGAGCGCGTAGGGCATGAGCTTGGGAAGGGCGAAGACCTGAGCGGTGGCGACGCTGGAGAAGTCGATCATGCCAAAGGGGATCGAAACGATCATGCCAACGATCATGCCAAAGAACACGGACCCCAGCTTGAGCGTGCCCTTGCCAAAGTTGGCGAGCGCAAAGACCACGGCGAAGGTGATAAGAGCAACGCACCAGGCCTGCGGAGTGCCCCACAGCGGCGTACCCATGCCGCCGGCCATATACTTGACGGCCGTGGGATAGAGAGAGACGCCAATGGAGAAGATGACCGTACCGGTCACGACGGGCGGGAACAGCCACTTAATCTTGCTGTAGGCCAAACCAAAGAGGACCGCGACGGCACCGCCGACGATCTCGCCGCCCAGCAGCGCACCAAAGCTAAAGCCCGAGGCGCCCATGGCCTGCAGGGCCGGCAGGAACGCGAACGAAACGCCCATGACGATGGGCAGGCCGCCGCCGATGCGACGGAAGGGAGCGAAGGCCTGAAGGGCCGTGTCGATTGCCGAAAGAATAAGCGCAACCTGAATGATGTCGGTGCTCTGCTGGCTATTAAAGCCGTAGACGCCGGCCATGATGACCGCCGGGGTAATAATGCCGGCAAACGATGCCAGCACGTGCTGAAGGGCACACGGGATCATTTCCTTAACGGGAGGCATGCCCTCGCGAGTGAACAGGGCTTCAGTGCCGTTCGTAACCGTCTCCTGGGCCATTTGACCACCAATCCTCGAAATAGTTGTTTTCGCATCTAACGCTCTATTGTGACGCAGTGCGGGGGGTGAGGTTGTGCCTTCGTTGCATATCGTATTAAAGATTATTCTCATTCTCAATAATAATTTTTTGTTATCAGACTATTCTTGAGCTGAGGCAAAGCATTTCCGCAGGTCAGGAAAGTGTCTGGTCAAAATAACATCTAACTTTTCTTTTGGTCGACCGTTTACCGCCAAATTCCTACCGCTCGTCCGTATTACGCAATGTACCTGCGAATATGCGAGCCAATAGACACCGTGTTACCATGAGAAAAAATTGTTATGAACATATCCGATTTCACCCCAAGGAGTTGCCCGTGAACGAGACCGTACGTCGCTTTTTGCCGATGGTCGATTTCCTTGAGCAGATACTCGGCAAAAACAGCGAAATCGTGCTGCACGATTTCTCGGATCCCGACCATGCCATCGTCGATATTCGCAACGGCATCGTGAGCGGCCGCAAGGTCGGCGGTCCCGCCACCGATCTGGCACTCAAGATCATGCACGACGCCAAGTATCGCGACCTGCCGTTTATTACGGGCTACGAGGGGCGTGGTGCCGGTGGCAAGACGCTGGAGTCAGCGACGTACTTTATCCGCGAGGATAACGAGATCGTCGGTATGCTATGCGTCAACACCGATCTTTCCACGGTACGCTCCATCAACGCCATGGCCCAGCAGCTCATGGCCTGCTTCGACGCCGTGCCAAGGCAGGCGGAGCCCGCGTCTATCGAGGTCGAAAGCCTTTCGGAGTCCACACAGGAGCTCATCGACCGCAGCATTGCCGAGTTGCTGAGCGCGCGCGGGCTGGATGTAGCGTCGCTTGGTCAGAGCGACCGCGTGGACGTCATTCGTCACCTCAACGGCAACGGGGTGTTTATGCTCAAGGGCGCCGTGGCCTGCGCCGCCACCGCGCTGGGCATCTCGGAGCCCAGCGTCTACCGCTACCTGCAAAAAGTCCGCAAGGAAGGCTAACAAACAAAAAGACTGCCCTTGGTGGCTCCACATGCGATCCGTCACTTGACAAAAGACCCTGCAGCTCGCACTGCAGGGTCTTTTTGCATGTCATGTTTAGTTGTTGCCAACGCCTTAGAGAGCGGCGACGACCTCGATCTCGACCAGACCGCCAGCCGGAAGAGCGGCAACCTGGAAGGCGCTGCGCGCGGGGAACGGGGCCTCGAACTTGGAGGCATAAATCTCGTTCACGGCGGCGAAGTCGGCGATGTCGGCCAGGTAGACCGTGGTCTTGACGACATCGGCAAAGGTGGCGCCGGCAGCGGTCAGCAGGGCCTCGACGTTGGCGAGGGACTGCTTGGCCTGGGCCTCGACGCCCTCGGGCATCTTGCCGGTTGCGGGGTCGATGCCCAGCTGGCCGGACAGGAACACCATGTTGCCAGTCTGGATGCCGGGGGAATACGGTCCGATGGCTGCGGGTGCGTTATCGGAAGACACGACGGTCTTGCTCATGTTTATCTCCTTACGATCAGTTGAGAAAGCGTGAGCGCGGCGTTCACACCGGGAGGCACAGTTCGGTCTGAACACCGCGCTTGATTGGGATAGTAGGGGATGATTTTGCGCGGTGCAAGATAATTATCAGATTGCAATAATATTTTATCGCCCAACGGCGCGTACGGGCCGATGAACGGCATGACTGGCATCCTGCCTGAAGACTTTGTCCTGCTTAGGCTGCGGTCATCGTCCACCGCGACGGCGCCACTATACTTTTGAGTATCTGAGCATTTTGAAAGGCAGGATATGACCGCAACCGCCAGTCGAACCACCAACCGCAGACCCGAGCTTTTGGCGCCCGCCGGAGGGCCCGAGCCCTTTGCCGCCGCACTCGCCGCCGGGGCAGACGCCATCTACTGCGGTATGGGCAGCTTCAACGCCCGCCGCAAGGCCACCAACTTTACTGACGAGGCCTTTGAGCAAGCCTGCCGCGCCGCGCATCTAGCCGGGTCGCGCGTCTACGTCACGGTCAACATCGTCATCAAGCAGTCCGAGATGGGCGATGCGTTGCAACTCATCCATCGCTGCTCCACGTTAGGTGCCGACGCCTTCATCATCCAAGACTGGGGCCTGTTCTTTGAGGTCAAGCACACCATGCCCGGCATCGAGACACACATCTCGACCCAGGCGAACATCCATGATGACCGTGGAACCATCTGGTGCCGCGAGCAGGGCGCTGACCGCGTGACCCTCTCGCGCGAGCTTTCCATCGACGAGATCGCCGCCATTCACCATGCCGCGCCCGATGTGGACCTTGAGGTCTTTAGCCATGGCGCCATCTGCTTTTGCTACTCGGGCCTGTGCCTGCTATCGAGCTTTGCCATGGCGGGCCGCTCGGCCAACCGCGGCATGTGCGCTCAGCCCTGTCGCCTGCCTTACGAGCTGATCGACGAGAACGGCCGCGCGCTCTCCCCTGCCGGACGCGAGCGCGCTCTATGCCCGCGCGACACCAACACTTCGCAGCTCGTTCGCCGTCTGTATGACGCCGGCGCCGCATCGCTCAAGCTCGAGGGCCGCATGAAGGCGCCCGATTACGTGTACTCCATCGTCGATGTGTATCGTCATCAAATCGATGACATGCTGGCCGGGGTCGCCGTAGATAAGCACGAGGACGCCGCTCGCCAGCGCCAACTCAAGCGCTGCTTTAACCGCGACTTTACGCACGCCTATCAGGACGGCACCTCGGGCGACGAGATGATGAGTTACGAGCGCTCCAACAACCGCGGCCAGATTGTGGGCACGGTACTGGGCAGCCGCCTGGCCAACCGCGACGTGCGCGGGCTCAAACCCGACGATCGTCGTCGCCGCGCCGCCATCGCCCGCATTGAGCTGTTTGAGCCCGTGGGCAAGGGCGACTTGTTGGAACTTCGCCACGACGACGAGTTCGATCAGTTCCTAACCACTATCGCTACCGATGATGCCGCCGCCGGTGACATCATCGAATGTCGCGTGCCCCGCAGCATGCCCGAGGGCTGCCGCGTGCGCATCATCCGCAGCCAGCGCGCCATCGACGCCGCCGGCGCCGCGCTCAAGCGCGACGTGCTGCGCCGCCGCGCCGTTGATGTAACCGTTGTGGCGCGTTTGGGCGAACCGTTTGTCGTCACGCTCACCTGCTGCGACGCCCCATCGCTTACGGCCACGGCCACGGGCTTTACCGTCGAGGCTGCCAAGACCCGCGCCGTCGAGGCATCCGATCTGGTTGAGCATGTGGGCCGCATGGGCTCCTCTCCCTTTGAGGCCGCGAGCTTTGATGTGGCGCTCGATGAAGGCTGCGGCATGGGCTTCTCCGCTGTGCACAAGGTACGCACCGCCGCTTGCAAGGCGCTGGAAAAGGCCATTCTGGCGCCGTACGAGGAGCGTGCCCGCACGCTCGAGCTGCCGGCGATTGTCACCAGTGATTCCCGCCCCGCGCCCGAGCACTACCGCGATGAGCCGCAGATCTGCGCCACCGTCACCTCGCTCGAGGCCGCCGAGGCCGCTCGCGCCGAGGGTGCAACGCGCATCTACATGACCACCGACGCGCTCGATGCGGCCGAACTCTCCCCCGCCGATGCGTTTGAGCAGGGCATCGTACCCGTACTCGACGAGGTCTGCCGCGCCGTTGACCACGTACGCGTCGACCCGTGGGTTGTTGCCGGCGCCACGGTCGCTATTGGCAACATCTCTGAGCTTGCCCTGGCCGCCCAGGTTGGCGCCACGGCGGAGATCCGCTCTTGCCTGCCCGTGCACAACACCCCTTGCATGGAGGCACTTGCCGAGCGCGGAGCCGGCGCGTTTTGGCTCTCGCCCGAGATCACGCTCGACGAGATCGTCTCGCTTGGCACCTCCGCGCCCGCAGCCCTGGGCATCACCGTGTTCGGCCGCCCGCGCGTTATGACGAGCGAGCACTGCATCCTGCAGGTGGCCAATGGCTGCATCCACGATTGCGCCAACTGCCGTCTGCGCGCCCGCAAGCTGTCGCTCAAGAATATCGACGGCAAGGTCATGCCCGTGCGTACCGACATCCATGGCCGCTCTCGCCTGTACGACGCCTACCCCATCGACCTTACGCCGCAGGTACCACAGCTGCTCGACGCCGGCGTCCGTCGTCTTATGGTGGACGGCACACTGCTCGAGACGGATGAGGTGGGCCGTGCCGTCGCTCGCGTCCGTCGCGCCGTCGAGGCGGCTCAAGCCGGCCGCAAGCCCGCCGCCCGCCTGCGCGGCGCCACCTCGGGCTGCATGTTTGTGGGAATTAGCTAACCGAAAGGCTTACACGTGAACGAAGAACCTCAAGTCCTCTACTGCGACGCCTGGCTCATGGCCATCGACAAGCCCGCCGGCATGATCGTCCACGGCGACGGCACCGGCGAGCGCACGCTTACCGACTACGCCAGCGATCTGTTGCTGGCGATGGGCGACGGCTTTGCCGCGACTGACATGCAGCCGCTCAACCGCCTGGACCGCAACACCACCGGCGTGGTGCTGTTCTCGCTCGACAAGCAGACGCAACCCGCCTTTGACCAGATGGTCATCGACCACGCCTTCGAAAAGCACTACCTGGCGCTCGCCGAGGGCAAAATCGACTGGAACGAGAAGCTCATCGACAAGCCCATCGCCCGCGACCGCCACGATAGCCGCAAGATGCGCGTTGGCGCCAGCGGCAAGCCATCTCAGACGCGCGTCAAGGTACTCAAGCGCCTTAAGAGCCGCCGCGGCCTGCCCACGCGCTCGTATATTGATGTCGAGCTGCTCACCGGCCGCAAGCATCAGATTCGCGTGCACCTGGCAAGCGAGCATCATCCCCTGGTTGGCGACGACCTGTACGGAACGCCGCGCCCCTGCGGCCTCATGCTCCATGCCCACAGCGTGTCCTTTACGCATCCCGTAACCGGCGAGCACATCCACATCGAAGCCCCTTGCCCCTGGGAGCCCTAAACCACCACAAAGGGGACAGGCACCTTTGTGGTGGTTTTGCCGCGATGGCCCTGCCGGATTCCCAAACATCTCGATCTGTAACAGCTGAAGCCCATTTTGCGGTCTATCTGTTACAGATCGAGACATTCGAATTCCCTCAAGGGAATAGTCTCAATCTGTAACAGTAACTCGGCAAAATCAGTCCCAGATGTTACAGATTGAGACAAAGGGACGGCGCGGTTCGGAAGCATCTCAATCTGTAACACCTATCCCACTTTTAACGGTCCAGTTGTTACAGACTTAGACAGAAACAGTAGACGACGAAAGCGGCAACGTCCGTGATGGACGTTGCCGCTTTTCTATTGAGAAAACTACTCGGTTTTCGTTACTAACCACCACAATGGGGACAGGCACCTTTGTGGTGGTTTTGGCCTTAGCCCGTCCCCTGCTGCTAGACCGTGATGACGTTGTCCATTGCCCGGTACTTGGCGGGGACCTCGCCTGCGGTAATAATCGTTGCGTCGCGGAAGTCCGCGAACTTGACGGGCGCCACCATGCCAAATTTGCTGGCGTCCGAGATTACGTAACGTTTGGCCGTATGACGCATCGAGATACGCTTGACCTGCGCCTCCTCGATATCGGGCGCCGTGAAGCCCTGCTCGGTGGCAATGCCGTTAGAGCCCCAAAAGCCGCAGTTGAAGTTATAGCGGTCTAGGGTTGCCAAGGCATCGGGACCGACGAGAGCCTCGGTCTCAGGCTTGAGCTCGCCGCCCAGCACAACGGTGCGCATGCCGCGCACAGCGAGATGCTGAGTATGGAGCACGGAATCAGTCACATAGGTGACATCTTCAAGGTGTGGAAGATGCTCGATGAGCCTGAGCGTCGTCGAACCCGAGTCGATGTATACAAAGCTCTCGGGCTCCACCAGGGCCGCCGCACGGGCGCAGATACGCTCCTTGTCGTCGTTATGGAGGTCGCTGCGCTCATTAAGCGTTAGGTCGCGCGTCACGTGCGCGCGCTCCAGACTTGTCGCGCCTCCGTGCACCTTGGCGATACGGTGTGCTCGGTCGAGCGTCTGCAGGTCGCGCCGAATGGTAGACGCCGTCACGCCCAGGGCTTCGGCAAGCTCCGGCACGGTAACCGAGCCGGTCTGCTGAACCATCGACACGATCGCGTTGAGCCTATCTTCCGCTAGCATCGCTTACTCCTCCTCGGGGTACACGACTCCCCAGTCGGCGCGTAGCTTGGTCATCAGCTCCATAACATCAGAAGCATAGCCCAGAAGCTCACGCTTAGAGTCGTCGCCGGCAACGGCCTTCTCAAGATCGGCCATCTCGTAGCACAGTGCGTAGGCCTCGGTGCCAGCGTGGACCTCCTCGCGGTGACCGTCGGCAGTCCACACGATGGTCGCGTGATCGGCACGCGGATATTCGTTGACCTCGATATAACACTTGTCGAAGCTAATGATCGAGCGCTTGGGCTGCTTGGAGTGGAGCGTAAGGCTCACCACGCCCAGCTGCTGTTCGGCATTACGGCAGACGATGCCGCCCGCAACGTCAACACCGGTCTCACAGGTGTTGCCCAGTGAAACGACCTCAGCGGGCTGGCTTGCCATAAAGAGACGCATGACGGACAGGGCATACACGCCAATGTCGAGCATGGCACCGCCAGCAAGGTTGCGGTTGTAGAAGCGATTGGTCAGATCGCCGTACTCCTTGTAGCTACCAAAGTTGAGCTGGGCGAGGTTCATGCGACCAAACTCGCCGGCATCCATGCGACGGCGCAGCTCTTGATACAAGGGCATATGAAGCACCGTGGTGGCGTCCATGAGGACGACGTTGTGCTCGTCGGCGATGGCACGCGCCTCGTCGAGCTCAGCGGAATTGAGGGTAATGGCTTTCTCGCAGAGCACGTGCTTGCCGGCGGCCAGCGCGTCACGCAGATAGGTGATATGCGTGTTGTGCGGCGTGGTGATATAGACGGCGTCGATGCCCGGATCGGCGTAGAGGTCCTCAACCGATTCATAGACCTTCTCGATGCCATACTGCTCGGCAAAAGCCTGAGCCTTGGACAGCGTACGGTTGGCGACGCCCGCAAGCTTGCGGCCGGCAAGAGCGAGAGACTGGGCCATCTGGTTGGCGATAACGCCGCACCCGATCACAGCCCAACGAAGCTCGGGAGCCGTAAAGATATCATCGGGGAATGGCTTGTCCTGGACCGAAGCGAACGCTGCTTTTGCGGCTGCCGCGGAGTCGAGTGGAGCCTGCTTGGAATCTACCATATGTGCCTCCTGTGTCATAGAACGTCTTGCATTTCGGATAGCTCTATATTCGCACAAACACGCGCGTCTGTGCGTGTTTGTGCGTATCTCACCGCTAAACGGTCATTTTTGTCCCGTAAACGGCGCATCTATACGCATATTCACGCAATCCCACGCACGCAAATACGCACAAATGCGAACCGGTCATTGCTCAGAGACAGGGGCTTATGCTTAGAACTCAAAAGACAGGATGATCCGCTTCGCCTCGTCGCTCATGGCGCGCTGCAGCTCTAAGGACCGTCCCAAACTGCCGACAGAAAAGGAACGTTCCAAACTGCAGACAGAAAAAGAACGTCCCCAGGCGCCGGCATTTCAAGAGCACTCATTTAAGTCTGTCCCCAATGAGTGGGAGTAATCAGAGACCCTTTGCGAGGGAGGCCGGACGTGGCCTTCCTCGTTTTTATTCATGGACTTTAGTCCGTGCCGCGCGGCACGCGCGGCATAGAAAGCCACCCGCTCAGCGGGTGGAGGCCAATTTCCGCTACGCGACAAAAACCTTCCCCCTAGCATGAGGATTGTTCAGGTCATCATACTAGGGGGAAGGTGATTGCTGTGGCCCAGAAAGCCAACAGCCTCGCGCACACGAAATGGCTGTGCAAGCACCGCATCGCACCGAGGTCAAGCTCATCGCCGCCATCGTCGAGAAGCACCCCAAGGTGCGCTTTGCCGCGAGCCGCACCTCGGCCCACGCCGACCTCTACGACCGTATGGAGCAGGCCCTGTGCGAGCGCGTGGCCAACGCGGTGGAGGTCGTCCGCTCCGACATCAGCCCCGCGCTTCTTGTCCACACCGGTCCAAACCTCGTGGGTGTGGCGGTCCAGGGACTCTAGCGGAGGCGGGGCGTCCTGCCCAAAAACAAATGCAAAAGACGAGCACTTCTTGCCGCTCAATTGGCAAGAAGCGCTCGTCTTTTCTTAACGCGTTGTATGGCGGAGAGAGCGCAAGTTACGCGAGCGCCCTTCTTGCCAGCTCGGCCGCGCCGAGGATTCCTTGGTCGCCGCCGCAGCCCGGGGCGCAGATGTAGCTCTCCATGTCCTTAAGCTCGGCGGTCTGGATGTAGCCACCCAGATATTCGAGGGTCTTCTTGCGGACGATGCCGTAGAGCTGCTCCTGGTGCATCACGCCGCCGCCGAGGACGATGCGGCGAGGCGAGTACATGAGCACGAGGTTCGCGCACATCTGCCCCAGATAATCCCCCTCGAGCGCCCACACCTCATCGTTGTCCGCGAGCTCGGCCGCGGGCTTTCCCCAGCGCGCGGCGATGGCGGGGCCGGAGGCGAGCCCCTCGAGACAGCTCGCGTGGCTCGGGCAGACGCAGCGTCCCTCCTCGGTGGGACGGGTCCTTACCAGCATGTGACCGGCCTCGGGGTGCAGCATACCGTGAAGGAGTCTGCCCGCGCACATGACGCCCGCGCCCACGCCGGTGCCGATGGTCACGTAGACGGCGTCCTCGAGCCCCTTGCAGCAGCCGAAGACCACTTCGCCGAGGCAGGCAACGTTAACGTCCGTGTCGTAGGCCACCGGAATCCCGAGGTCGTCGGCGAACGCGGCGCGAAGACCATGGCCTCGCCACGCGAGCTTGGGCGTCTGGAGGATGGAGCCGTAGCGCTCGTCGTTGGGGTCGACGCAGGTCGGGCCGAAGGCGCCGATGCCCAACGCGTCCACATCGCGGGCGGTGAACCACTCGATCATCTGCGGGACGGTCTCGGCGGGCGTAAGCGTCGGGGTCTCCATACGGTCGAGGACCTCGCCGTCGCCGGACACCACGGCACAGACCATCTTGGTCCCGCCGGCTTCGAGGGCGCCGAGCCTCATTTGCTTTTCGCTCATGTGATCCTCCTTACAAAGGGACGCCCGCAGTCATGGTCAACCGCGGGCGCCCATAACGTTGGCTTGTTTCGAGGCGACCCTACCTGGGCACGCGGTCCTGCCTCGCGGCAAACGGGGCGAGCACGGCGTGCGGCTCGCTTTGGTACCAGTAGGCGACGGTGGAGATGTCGTCCTCGCGCTCGTAGAGCTTGATGTCGTCGTTGCCGAGGTCCTGGAACGTCACGCGCAGGTCCTCCTTGAACGAGATCGGGTCGGGAAGGTGCCACCTGTAGAGGCCGTGCCTGGGCAGCGCGTCGTCGTTAGTCGCGAGCATCGGATTCGGGTTCGGCTTGCCCGCGCTGAAGCGGTCGCGCGTGGCGTCGCGCGTCGAGCGGTACGGGTAGCCGGCGAACAGCGTGTTGAAGCACTGCGCCTCGGGCAGCGCGTGGGGCGGCCTGTCGAGGAAGGCCCAGGCACCGCCGAAGTAGTCCTCGGCTCCCGTCGAGGTGACCGTGGGGAACTCCTCGTCGCCGTCGAGGAAGAACTTCATCTCGCCCTCGCCCCACCAATAGCGCTCCAGGGCGCACAGGGCCATGTAGGTGCCGACGTAGTAGCCCTTGCCGCGCACGCCGTCGAGCACGGTGTAGTCGACGCCCCTGCGGGTGCTGCGCTCGCGGTTAAAGCGGGCGTGGAAGTACATGGCGTCGTCCGGCACGTCGGTGAGCGCGTAGTTGAACGTGTAGAAGATGTACTTAATGAACCCGGGGTGCTCGCTCGTAAGCGTGACCTTGGCGTGCTTCCTGAAGGGCATCTCGAAGTAGCAGTTCATGCCGCCCGTCGGGTTCACGCAGATGGGCATCGAGTTGACGATGGCGCGCTCACCGAAGCCGTTGCAGAAGAAGTCGCCGACAGGGCACTCGACCGAGGGGGTCTCCTCGTCGTCCCAGTAGAAGCGCAGCACGAGGTCACGCATGACGAAGCTGCCAGCGGCGGTCTTGTCGGGGACGGTCATCCAGATGTGGCGGATGATGCCGGGGCCCTCGATGTCCGCGAGCGTGATGGTCTCGCCGGACTCAAGGGGCACGCAGCACGAGCCCTTGCGGCCGACGCCGAGGTGGCTGGCCGACATGGCGGCGCGGCCCTTCTCGCCCGTGATGTTCTCGGGGGTGATGGCGCGGCTTTCCTCACCGCCGTGCATCCACACGTCCTTAAGGAACTCTCTCATCGTCGACCTCCTCTATTCGTCGTCGTCGCACTCGGCGGAACTGGCACCGTTCACGTAGATGATCTGCTGGCGCGCCTCGTTGACGAGGGCGTCGAAGTCGAGTTTCTCGTCGGGGCGCGCGAGCGCGACCGTCATGGCGAGCGGGAGGTTGACACCCGCGATCACGTGGATCCGGTCGGAGGCGAAGCGGGAAAAGCGCTGGTTCACGCTGCCGCCGTACGCGTCGGTGAGGACGACGACCTCGTCAGTGCCCGAAAGAGCCGCCTCGACCGCCGCGTCGAGCCCCTCGCCGTTGTCGTTCACGTAGGCGCACACGGCGTTGACGGCGTCGCCCTTACCCGTAAGGAACTCGAGGGTGTCCTTGAAGCCCTGGGCGAGAAGGGAATGGCTCGCCACAACTATCTTTCTCATTGATTCACCAATCTCTTGGGTCGAAGCTAGGCGAGGATGCCGGCAGCGGAGGCGACCATCGCGAGGACGATCACCACGAGGATGAGGGCCGTCATGCTCGCGTTCTTCTTGGTAAGAAGGTAATACGCGCTTCCCGTGATGGCGGCGGGGATCATGGCAGGCAGGATCTTGTCGAGCAGCGGCTGAATCTCCATCGCGACGTCGCCGAAGCTGAAGCTAATCGGGCAGGTGACGCCGATGACCGAGGCGATGAGGCAGCCGACCACGGTGAGGCCGAGCACGGAGGCGGCGGCAGTGAGGTTGGGAAGCTTCTCGCTGAAGTCGGTGACGAGCTTCACGCCCTGCTTGTAGCCGAACTCGAGGGCGTGCATGCGGACCCAGAAGATGGCCAGGATGAGCGCGAACCAGATGCCGGCTCCCACGGGGTTGCCCTCGATGGCCATGTAGGCGGCGATGGAGCCCATGATGGTCGGGATCATGGTCATGAGCAGGGAGTCGCCAACGCCGGCGAGCGGTCCCATGGTGCCGATCTTCAGGTCTTGGACGGCGTCCGCCGCCGCTAGGCCGTCGCGCTCCTCCATGGCCACGCAGGCGCCAAGGATGATGGCGGCGAGCCAAGGCTGGGTGTTGTAGTAGCGGAAGTGGTTGTTGAGCGCTTGCTTATAGTCCTCGTCGTTCGTGTAGATCTTCCTCAGGACCGGCGAGAGGGCGTAGGCGACTGAGGCGCCCTGCTGGGTCTGGTAGTTGAAGGTGCACACGCTCATGAGCCAGCGCCAGTTCGCGTTGCGCAGGTCCTTCTTGGTGACCTTGTAGCCGGAGGGCTTGCCCTCGGCGACGGCGGTGATGTTCTCGTTTTCCATGGTTACTCATCCTCTCCGATGAAGGCGTCTGCGGAAGCGTGGGCGGCGAGCTCGGTGTCCCTCTCGGCACGCTGGTAGAACGCAATCGCGAGGGCAACGCCGACGATGGCGGCGCCGATGATGGGCACGTTCAGGAAGGCCGAGAGGAAGAAGCCGGCGAGCAGGTACTGGAAGTACTTGGCGGTTGGCATGTAGCGGAGCAGCATGGCGATACCGACGGCCGGGAGCATCTTGCCGGCGAGGGTGAGGCCGGAGAGGAACCACTGGGGCATGACCTCGAGGAGCCAGTTGACGGCGGGCTGGCCGAGCGTCACGGAGACAAAGACGGGCAGGGCGGCGCACAGGCCGAAGAGCGCGGGGCAGACCCACAGGATGGCGTTCATCTGATTGAACTTACCCTCGTTGCAGAACTTCTGGGACTTCTCGACGACAAAGCCGTTGAGGATCTTGGCGACGACGTCGAGCTGGATGCCGAGCATGCCGACCGGCAGGCCGATGGCGAGGCCCGTGTCGGAGCCCAGGGTCACGCCGTAGGCGGTGGCGATGATGGCCATCGTGCCGTAGTCGGGAATGGAGGAGCCGCCGAAGCCCGCGACGCCGAGCTGCATGAGCTGAATGGTGCCGCCGATGACAAGGCCGGTCTTCCAGTCGCCCATGACGACTCCGGTGATGAGGCCCCAGAAAACGGCGTAATTGACGAAGATCATCGGGATGCCGTAGTAGTCCACGTGCTTGATGAAGGCCAGCAGGGTCAAAAGGACGACCTGCAGGATAGTGAAGTTGACCATATTTCCCCCTTAGATGAGGTCTGCGACGGAGACGGGCTTGTCGGCGGGCACGAACTGGGCCGTCACCTTGACGCCACGGGCGATGAGCGCCTTGTAGCTCTGGACGTTCTCGGCGGAGGCGTAGGCGCGCTGGGTGAGCTGGATGCCGTCCTCCTTGACGAGCGAGCCGCCGACGACCAGCGACGGGAGCTCGACGCCCGACTCGACCAGGCGAAGCATCGTCTCGGGCTCCTTGGCGATGACGAAGACCTTCTCGCGGTCGTACTTGCCCGCGGCGAAGTTCTTGAGCGCGGTCTGCTCGGAGATGATCGAAACGGCCATGCCCGCGGGGCGCGCCATCCTCATGGTGGACTTCAGGACCTCGTCGCCGGCGACCTTGTCGTCGATGACCATGACTCGGGTCGCGCCCGACACCGGGGCCCACTGCGTCACGATGATGCCGTGAAGCAGGCGATTGTCGATTCGTGCCATAACAACACTCATGTTTGCTCCTATCAAATGAAGTTTTGCGTTCGGTACTGCCTCGGCGCTATCCGGATTCGCGCCGGGCAAGGGGTTATCGGATTATTGAGGACGCGCGGTCAGCTTGCGGCGGCGCGGGGAAGGTCACTCGTCGAGCAGGAGGTCCGAGGAGCCGAGGCGCTCTTCTCGCGCCGGGGCGGCGCTCACGCTTATGTAGTCGAAGACATATGCGATCTCGCTTACGGGAACCTCTACGCGATAGCGCGTCGAGATGCTCGAGAAGCTCTGCCTGAAGGACTCGATGAAATCGGCGCGTTCCTCCTCGAAGCGGTCCTGGCCAACGTAGGTCTCAATGGGGTTTCTGGTAACAAGGCGCTCGACGAGACAGCAGAGGTGAACGTAGAGCCCAATGATGGCGTTGCTGCCGATCTTCTCGCCTGTCCTGCGCTGAAGCTCGTGCACGGCGCTCTCGATCTCATGGAATAGCCGCTCCGGGTCGAGGATGGTGATGGAGCGGATGACGTTCTGCAGCGTCATGTTCGAGAGCAGCTTCTCGTGGAAAGAAGAGAGCTCGGAAGCGTCAAGCCACCTGCCGAACACGGCATCAACCTTAGAGGCGGACGCCGTCGACATGATGTCCTCGAGGGCGACGAAGGGGACGGAGGCGACCCCGGGGTCTCCCGTGCCGATGACGGCGCAGACGCGGTGCTCGGAGAAAACGGCGTCGTTCGACCCGTTCGCGACGAGCTGCTTGAAGGGCCTCGTGAGCAGGCGCGCGCCTATGGTGCGCGGGAGGCTCTGCGAGACGAGCTGGCGTATCCTCTCCGCGGCGTCGACCCCGGACTCGGAGCAGAAGACGATGGCGTCCTCACGGTTGACGCGCTCGATCACCTTGCAGTGCGTCACGCACGCGGCGGTCGCATCGCCAAGAACCTCGGCGATGGACTTGCCGCCGAGCAGCCCGACCCCGATCTCGAGCGCAAGACCGGTAGAGACGTTGTTCACCACGCCGATAGTGGAGTCGGTAACGTTCTCGAGGGCCTTATAGGCCTCCTCCAAGGAGCCCATGTCGACGAGGAACACGACCCCGGTGCAGTAGGAATGGCGGTCGACGAGGCGCTGGAGCGGACCGACGATGTCCTTCAGCTGCTGGTCGTAGGGCATGTCGACAGCCTCGTACACATGCATGCCGAGCATACGGTTCGCCGCGTCGGCGATGCTCGTCGCCGTTGAGTAGCCGTGGGACAAGATGACGCAGAGCGTCCGAAGGGCCTTCGCATCGCGAGACTCCGATGCGACGCACAGCGTCAGAAGCGTCTTCGTGAAGTGATCGAGCGAGATTCCCAGCGCCCCTTCCACGTCTGCGGCGACCTGATCGGAGACACTCGAGGCAAACGGCAATTCGGAGGTCACGGCACCGAGGAGATGGGAGATTTGCTCCGCACAGGCAGACTTTCGCTTAGCCAGGCCGATACCCGGCCACAACTGCAGGCAAATCTCCTGGGCCAGTAGAAAAGCGACCTTCCTCGAAAGCTCGATGCCATAAGAAGAGCCTGCGTCGGCAAGGACCGCGCCCACGACGCGCTCGAAGGCGCGCGACCTCGAGGAGGCGACGCCGTGGTCGAAGATCAAGTGATCCTCAACGCCGCGCACAGCGGAGACAGCTTGCGAGACAAGCTCGGAGACAGAGAGCTCCCCGGCGCAGAATCGCTCATCGAGGGAGCACAGGGCATCGAGCGCCTGCTCGACCGGCCCTGTGCTCTCGGCGGCATCCAGAGACGCGTCGATCAGAACGCCATCGTCGGGCTGTTGATCGATCTGCGCGGAGGAGAGGAGCCCGCTGGGAAGAAGATACGGGCGAACGACGACGTAGTCGCCCTCGCGATTGAGGAACGCTTTGGCACAGCAGTTCGTCACGCAGGCGCGCAAGCCGGCGATGTTATCGGAAAAGTCCGCGTTCACGAGGCAACGGTATGCGCCGCGGCTGATCTTCACATCAGAACCGATTCGGCACCCCTCGCTGCGCAGGAAGCTCAAGATGAGATCCTCGCGCTCCTCGGGGGTCCGCTCCTTGAGTGAGGGGACGCGGGCACAGATGGGCATTTTGCTGTAGGCCGAGGAAACCTTCAGGTCATCGGCGGAAAGCGTCGTCGAAAGAACGAGGCGAGCGCGCGGCGCATCCTGGGAGGCATCGAGCCCGAGGGCCGTCGCAAGGCAGTGCTCCATCGCAGAGGGAGAGAGTGCCTCGATGCCGTTGACAAAGACCACACCCCCGCGCGCTTTCGCGATCGACTCGTCAAGAAGCCCGTTGAACGAGGCGGCGTCCGGGACCCCGGCGCAGTCGATGCGCACATAGGAGGAGTCGCGGGACAGCAAGCCCTGGTTCTTGCCGTACTCGTACACAAGGCGAGAAAGGAAAGACTTACCGACACCCACGCCGCCGCTCAAGAGGATGGGCAGGCCAAACGGAGGGTACTGAACCGCAGCCTTGCACTGCTCGACAACGGAGCTGAGGCTCATGTCGAAGCCCACGGCACGCGCGAAGTCGCGGTGATCGGCGATTCCCGTCGCCTGGATGAGGTCGGCGAGCGAGGCATACTCGCTTGCAGAGAGCTTTACCTGAAAACGCTTCTGGAACGCGCGGCGATGAAAATAACGGACAGGCCTGCCCGCCACCTTAACCACAAGACCGGCGCGAACAAGGTCGTTGAGGTACTGGCTCGCCAGGCTCCTGGAGATGATGAGCGTCTCGGCGATGTCGGAGGTGGACAGACGGGCAAGGTCGTCGAGCGAGACGGCAGAGGTGAGGGCCTCGAGATGCTCGAGAATCCTGTCCCTCATGTCGACGGGTTTCTTTGCCAAGCTGTCCTGTGTGGTCTTGTCCATGACTTCTTACCTCCTCGTACAAGGAGTATAAGGGGAGAACAGAGAACGGAAGGGGGCGCGTGGGGGGAATCAACAGCTCCGAGGAAAAGTCCACCACTTGAGGGGCAGAAAACAACGGCCATTGAACATTCAGGGCCGACGCTCAACACTTCGGCTCGACACTTCGCTTTGGAAAGGGCCCCGGCGCGCCGGGCCTAAAGCTTAACCATGCGCGCGGCGATGCGGGCGCAGTCGCAGGCGGCCTTCTTCTCGAAGGTGTTGTAGTCGACGACCCGGCCCTCGGCGCAGGGCTTGTCGCTGATGGCGCGCACGACGACGAGGGGCACGCCGTTGAGATAGGAGGCCTGCGCGATGGTGCAGCCCTCCATCTCGCAGCACAGGTCGCCGAAGGCCGCGAGGATTCGCTCCTTCTGTTCCGCGGGCGAGACGAACTGGTCGCCGGAGACGACGCGGCCCTTGAGGACCTTAATGTCGGGGGCGACGGCGGCCGCGGCGGCGCACGCCGCCAGCAAGGGCCGGAACGGATCGCGCAAGATCAAGGCGTCGCCCGGGAGGTCGGGCGTTACCGTCAGCCGGCGCCGCGTCTGCCGCATCATGAGGGAGAACGGCCTGGCCGGCGCATACGGCAGGAAGAGGTTCAAGGTGCACCCCGGGGCGGTCAACGAGGCCGACGTGTCGAACGTCGTCGCGCGCGGCTTCGGCGGCAGGGCGCCGTGCACCCATATATGCAGCGACTTGGCCTGCGTGCGCGTCGGGGCGTCGTGGAACTACGTCTGCCTGGTCGTCGACCTCTGCAACGGGGAGATCGTCGGCCACTCCGAAGGACCGAGGAGGGACGCGCGAGCTCCGAGCCAAGCTCTTGGATTACGTGCACTGGTACAACAACTTCAGGATCCACTCGACGCTGGGCTACATGTCGCCGGTCGAGTTCAGGGAGGCGGGGCCGTCCCTCCCGGAATCGTCCAAATAAGTGTTGCCAATCCATAGCCAATCCAGCCATCATCTTCGCGAAGGCGGACGTCAGGAAAAGCTCGGCTTGAGCTCGGTCGGACGCGGTCTGTGGGGCATCATTCAGGCTCAGGGGGTCTCCTTGTCTTCTTCGGTCGCAACCTGAATGATAGGGACGGCCCCTTCTCTCTTTCCCCTTCGTTTTCGACGCGTCACCCTCTCGGCGGGCTTAAGGCCCGCGCTCGCGGGTGCAGGGGCTACGCCCAAACCCCAAAAACGTAACGCCGTGCTCGAAGCGTTTCCGGACGTCAGCGTAATCTCAAATCCCGTTCGTCAACTCATGGGCAAGCCACCTGAGACTACTCATTTCTCCTACTGGCAATGAAGACCTGCGACCTGCAGTTTTGCAAACTGCTTGAAAGCCACCTGCGTTGATTCACTTCCTATTGCAGCTGGCGGCTTGCACGCGAAAAGGCATTTAAGTTTCAAAACGGGCGTTTTCGGCGCTATCGAGCCTCCAAAGGCATCCCGCCGCGCCCTTTGGGACAAAAACAAAAACTCAAAGCCCTGAGTTCGAAAATAGTTTTTGGAGTTGTCCCGACTTTTGTCCCCGAAGCCGACGAAACGCGACAGGGTATCACCTGGCGGCACTCGATTCGAGACGGCACCGAAAACTGGATGCAACCGGAATGACGGGACGGCAGAACCGAAGCCATCGAGTGGGGATAGAAAAAGGCCCGGGTGCCGTGGCATCCGGGCCTTTGCTAGCAACTTGATGTTGCGGGCAGCTTAGAACTTGTGGCCGCACTTCTTGCAGACGCGCAGCTTGTTCTTGCCGTCCTTCTCGTGACCGACGCGGGTAACCTTACCGCACTCGGGGCAGACGAGATTGACGTTGGAGGCGTCGATGGGAGCCTCCTGCGAAACGATGCCGCCCTGCTGGTTGGCAGCGTTGGGCTTGACGGCCTTCTTGACGACCGAAACGCCCTCGACAACGACCTTGTTCTCGGCGGGGAGAGCACGCAGGACAACGCCCTGCTTGCCGCGATCCTTACCAGAGAGAACCTGGACCTTATCGCCCTTCTTGATATACATATATCTCCCCTAACTACAGGGTCTCGGGAGCGAGCGAGACGATCTTCATGTACTTCTTGTCACGAAGCTCGCGAGCGACGGGCCCGAAGATACGGGTGCCGACGGGCGAACCATCGTTGTTGATGACAACGCAGGCGTTCTCATCAAAGCGAATGTAGGAGCCATCCTTGCGGCGGATCTCCTTAACGGTGCGAACGACGACGCAACGGACAACGTCCTTCTTCTTGACGTTGGCGCCAGGGGTAGCCTCCTGGACAGCACCGATGAACACATCGCCGATGCCTGCATAACGACGCTTGGAACCGCCAAGCACCTTGATGCAGCGAATCTTGCGAGCGCCGGAGTTGTCGGCGACGTTCAGCATGGTTTGCATCTGAATCATGGTAGATGTTCCTCCGAACTAAGAACCGAAGAGAGGTGCGCAGCCTTTATACGGCCCGTGGTATGCAAGCCAGGCATACGCACATCTTCGGAAACGTACAAGTCGTAAGAGCGACTGCTTATTTAGCGCGCTCGACGACCTCGATGAGGCGCCAACGCTTCATCTTGGACATAGGACGGGTCTCCATAACGCGGACGGTATCGCCCACGCCAGCCGTGCACTCCTCGTCGTGAGCGTGCAGCTTCTTGGAGCTGGTCATCATCTTGCCGTACTTGGGGTGACGCTTGCGCTCGGTGATGGTGACAACAATGGTCTTGGCACCGGAGACGGAGGTAACGACACCCGTACGGACCTTACGCGAGTTACGCGAATCAGTCATGTTCTCTCCTTAGGTCCTACTCGGCGACAGCGGACTTCTCCGCTGCGATCTCGCGGGCGCGCTGCTCCGTGAGGACGCGAGCGATGTCCTTCTTCACGGTGTTGACGCGAGCGGTGTTGTCCAGCTGGCTGGTGGCCATCTGGAAACGAAGGTTAAAGAGCTCGGCGCGCATTTCCTTCAGCTTCTCAACGAGCTGAGCGTCCGAGAGCTCACGAATCTCTGCGGGCTTCATTAGTTCTCCTCCTTGGCGGCGGCGGCGTCCTCAGCAGCCCACTTGGCCTCGAGAGCGGCCTCCTCAGCCATCTCCTTCTCGATGCGCTGCTCAGCGTTCTTGGCAGCAACAATCTTGGTCTTGATGGGAAGCTTGTGCTGTGCAAGACGCAGAGCCTCGCGAGCGACCTCCTCGGGCACGCCCTTGACCTCGAACATGATGCGGCCGGGCTTGACGACGGCCACCCACTCCTCGGGGTTACCCTTACCAGAACCCATGCGAGTCTCGGCAGGCTTCTTGGTGATGGGCTTATCGGGGAAGATCGTGATGTAGACACGACCGCCACGCTTCATGTAGCGGGTCATGGCAATACGAGCGGCCTCGATCTGACGGTTGGTGATCCAATGGGCCTCGAGAGCCTGGATACCAAACTCGCCGAAATGCAGCTCGGTATTACCCTTGGCCTGGCCCTTCATGGAGCCACGCTGCACCTTGCGGTGAAGAATACGCTTAGGGGCAAGCACTACTGACCCCTCCTCTCGGAGTTACGACGACGAGGACGGGAAGAGCCCTCGAGTGCAGGGTTGGGAACAGGCTGGCCCGGGAGCTTCTCGCCCAGGTAGATCCAGACCTTCACGCCGCAAGCGCCCATGGTGGTGCTGGCGACAGCCGTGCCGTAGTCGATCTTGGCACGGAGGGTGTGCAGAGGCACGCGACCCTCGCGGTACCACTCACGACGGCCCATCTCGGCACCGCCGAGACGACCGGAGCACTGGATACGGATGCCCTTAGCGCCAGCCTTGCGGGCAGACTGGACAGCCTTGCGCATAGCGCGACGGAAGGCAACGCGGCCCTCGAGCTGCTCGGCGATAGACTGAGCAACGAGGTTGGCGTCGAGCTCGGGGCGCTTGATCTCGACAACGTCGACGGAGAGCTGGCCCTTGGAGACGCCAGCGACCTTCTCGAGCTCGGTGCGGAGGGTATCGATCTCGGCACCCTTCTTACCGATGACAACGCCGGGGCGAGCGGTGAGGATGATGACCTTCACCTTGTCGCCAGCGCGCTCGATCTCGACGCGGGAGACAGCTGCGCGGGAAAGACGCTTCTCGAGGTACTTGCGGATCTCGAGATCGTTACCGAGGGTCTTAGCGTAATCCTTCTCTGCGAACCAGCGGGAGCGCCAGTTCTCGGTGATGCCAAGACGGAAGCCGGTGGGGTAGACTTTCTGACCCATACAGCTTTACGCCTCCTTTCGAGGAGCAACGACGACGGTGATGTGGGAAGTACGCTTCAGAATGCGAGAAGCGGAACCCTTGGCGCGGGGACGGATGCGCTTAAGCGTCGGACCCTCGTCAACATAGGCAGCGGCGACAACCAGGTTGTCGGCCCGCAGACCGTTGTTGTTCTCGGCGTTCGCAACGGCGGAACGGAGAACCTTCTCGACATCCACGGCGACGGCGCGGTCGCAGAAGTGGAGGATGTCGAAGGCCTGAGCGACAGGCTTGCGGCGGATCAGATCGACCACCAGGCGGGCCTTGCTGGGGGAAACACGCACGTACTTAGCGACGGCGCGAACCTCGGTGGCCTCAGTTTCAATAGACTTAGTTGCCATTTACGGTTAACCCCCTATTTGGCCTTGTGGCCACGGAACGTACGAGTCGGCGCGAACTCGCCGAGCTTGTGACCAACCATGGACTCGGTAACATACACGGGCACATGCTTGCGGCCGTCGTGGACGGCGATGGTGTGACCAACCATCTCGGGGAAGATGGTGGACGCGCGGGACCAGGTCTTCACGACGTCCTTCTTGCCAGCCTCGTTCATCGCGGTGATACGCGAGAGAAGGCGAGTCTCCACGAACGGGCCCTTTTTGAGACTTCTGCTCATAAGTGCTTTCTCCTAAAACTCGGTATCCGAAATTACTTCTTACGGCGACGAATGATGTGCTGGTTCGAGACCTTCTTCTTCTTGCGCGTACGAAGGCCCTTCGTCGGCTTACCCCAGGGGGTAACGGAGGGACGACCAGAGGTGTGGTTCTTGCCCTCGCCACCGCCGTGCGGGTGATCGACAGGGTTCATGACGGTACCGCGGACGGTCGGGCGCACGTTCATGTGACGCTTACGGCCGGCCTTGCCGATGACGATGTTGGCGTGATCGGCGTTGCCGACCTCACCGACGGTGGCGCGGCAGGTAACGAGGATGCGACGCATCTCGGAGGAAGGCATACGGACGATAGCGTACTTGCCCTCCTTACCCATCAGCTGGCAGGAGTTACCGGCGGAACGAGCGATAGCGGCGCCCTTGCCCGGCTGGAACTCGACGGCGTGGATGAGCGTACCGACGGGGATATCGGCGAGGGGCAGAGCGTTGCCCGGCTTGATGTCGGCGTCAGAACCGGACATGATGGTCTGACCGACCTCGAGGCCCTTGGGGGCCAGGATGTAGCGCTTCTCACCGTCAGCGTAGTGCAGCAGAGCGATGCGAGCGGAACGGTTCGGATCGTACTCGATCGTGGCAACCTTGGCGGGCACGCCGTCCTTGTTGCGCTTGAAGTCGATCACGCGGTAACGACGCTTCACGCCGCCGCCCTGGTGGCGGGTGGTGATGCGGCCGTTGTTGTTACGACCGGCCTTCTTGGGCAGGGGCTCGAGAAGAGACTTCTCGGGCTTGGTGCAGGTGATCTCGGAGAAGTCGGAGATCGTCTGCCAACGCCTACCAGCGGAGGTCGGCTTAAGGTGCTTTACAGCCATTACAATCCCTTTCAATAGGAATCCGTTAGCCATCGCAGACAGGGATTCGAGGTTCTGCCTCGGGTGCGATGACACCGGACGTATACACGGTTCCGGGCGTGTCCATTTAATACGCCCAAAACCTTGAGCTCCCGCCTCCCCTATTTGGGAGGCATGAGCTCACTCAACAGCAGCGAGTCTTAGGCCTGGTTGCCAAAGACCTCGATGGTGTCGCCCTCGGCCAGCGTGACGATGGCCTTCTTCCAAGAACGGGTCTTGCCGGCGACATAGCGCACGCGCTTGGTCTTGGGCTTGACCGTCAGGGTGTTCACGCGAACGACCTTGACGCCGAAGATCTCCTCGACAGCGTCCTTGATCTGATACTTGTTAGCATCCTTGGCGACCTCGAACGTGTACTTGTTCAGCTCCATGCCGGAGAAGGAACGCTCGGACACGATCGGACGGATGATGATCTCGTGGGCGGTCATTTATGCAAGCACCTCCCCGAAGTGAGCGGCGATGTCGGCGGGCATCAGCACGGCGTTGTTGTTGACGAGATCGTAGGTGTTGGCCTCGTCAGCGGTGATGATGAACGTCTTGGGAATGTTGCGGAATGACAGGTAGGCGTTGACGTCCTCATCGCGAACGATGATGGTCAGACGCTTGCCCTCAAGGCCGAGAGCCTTGAGCATGGCGACGGCAGCCTTGGTGGAAGGCTTCTCGAAGCCGTAGTCGTCGACGAGCACGAGCTCGCCATCGGCCAGCTTGGCGGACAGCGCGGAGCGCATAGCCAGCTTGACCTCCTTGTTGTTCATACGCTTAGCGTAGGAACGGGGCTTGGGGGCGAAGACAACGCCACCGTGACGCCACTGGGCAGCACGGATGGAACCCTGGCGGGCACGGCCGGTGCCCTTCTGACGCCAAGGCTTCTTGCCGCCACCGGAAACCTCAGAGCGGCCCTTAGCAGACTGGGTGCCCTGACGCCAAGAGGCCATCTGGCACTTGACGATGTGGTGCATAACGTGGATGTTCGGCTCGATGCCGTACACCTCAGCGGCGAGCTCGGCCTCGGCGACCTTCTTGCCCTCGCTGTTCTTTACTTCAAACTTTGCCATTTAAGTGTTCTCCTTGGTATGACGCTGGGCTAAATGGGCTGGGCCCTTAGGCCATACGGATGGCGACGAGACCATTCTTGGCACCCGGGACAGCGCCCTTGACCAAGATGAGGTTCTGCTCGGCATCGATGCGGACAACGGAAAGGTTCTTGACGGTAACGCGCTCGTTACCCATGTGACCGGCCATCTTGACGCCCTTGAGGACGCGCGCAGGATAGGCGCACTGACCGATAGAACCGGGGTGACGCTGGAAGTGAGAACCATGCGTCATAGGACCGCGGCGCTGACCCCAGCGCTTGATGCGACCCTGGAAGCCCTTACCCTTGGAGGTACCGATGACGTCGACCTTCTCGACATCAGCGAAATCAGCGACGGTGACGACCTCGCCGACCTTGTGCTCCTCGCCGTTCTCGACGCGGACCTCACGAAGGAAGCGGACAGGCTCGACGCCAGCCTTGGCGAAGTGACCAGCCATGGGCTTGTTCACGTTCTTGGCCTTGATGTCGCCGAAACCGATCTGGACGGCGTCATAGCCGTCGGTTGCCTGAGTTTTAACCTGCGAGACAGCGCAGGGGCCAGCCTGGATGACCGTGACGGGAACGACGTTGTCGTCCTCGTCCCAAACCTGGGTCATGCCAATCTTGCGGCCGAGAATCATGCTGATCAAGATATGATCCCAACTCTCGCGTGGTCTTGGGACAATGCGTACACCACCGAGCGTACGCCCCTAGAGGACCACTACTTACACGACGTGCTCCCCAGCCTTGTATTTCGCCCGGACTACCTGACAACCCTATTAAGCAGGCATTTTGTCCAGCCAGAATACTCCCCTGGTTACACACAGCTGTTTAGTATACACGGCTGCGGGCGTATCCATCGAGATTCATATTTCACTCACATTGTTTACGCAGGTAAAGTGCGTGGCACGTTCCCAGTGTGCGGCGGAGGGGGCGGGCCTGAGACATATTAAGGTTGCTGCTCTACAGTCCTGCTCACGACGGAGAGCACATTAAGTGCTCTCCTGTTCGTGCGGAACTCGCGACAACCTTAATATGTCTCAGGCCCG
>OOCL01000243.1_pt1 | contig 47311 bp, 26 predicted proteins | sample 1671211 | NCBI WGS metagenome assembly OOCL01 (sample SAMN06348133, study PRJEB24527) | human gut metagenome | biome: human gut; feature: ankylosing spondylitis patient; material: feces | host: Homo sapiens | place: China | collected 2015-10 | reverse complement strand
AGTAAATCTTGATAAGAAAAAAGACTTTTCGGGGGTAAATGCCCAGAGTTACCGCTACTTTATGAATACAAATCTGTTTGATCATGTAAATATTGATAAAAGCAGAACCTATGTACCGAATGGTCTGGAGGAGGACAGCGAAAAAGCCTGCGCGGATTATAATGAAATTATCCGCAGTGTAGGTGGAGTAGATATGCAGCTTCTGGGAATTGGTGGAAACGGACATATTGGATTTAATGAGCCGGGAGAAGCTTTTGAAAAAGAAACGCATTGTGTAGATCTTACAGAGAGTACGATTAAAGCAAATGCAAGATTCTTTGCAAGCATGGATGAGGTGCCAAAACAGGCATATACCATGGGAATCAAGAACATTATGGCGGCAAAGAAGATTTTGCTTGTGGCAACCGGAAGTGCAAAGGCAGATGCTCTTTATAAATCTCTGTATGGACCGATCACTCCGAATGTACCGGCATCTATTCTGCAGCTTCATTCAGATGTAACAGTAGTAGCAGATGAAGAGGCTTTGAGCATTATCAGAGAAAAAGGTCTTTTGTAAATTTGACGCCTGTGAGATAATAACAATATAGGCTTTGAAGGCAGATAATGAAAGTATTAATTCTTGTTGACTGAGAGCATGTATCTGGTGAAATATTGCAGAGAATGGAGCGAGCAGGATGGGAAGGGAGTTATAATAATGATTATAAAAAACGGAAAAGTTTTCCAGGAGGATGGAAGTTATAAAGTAACGGATCTGTATATAGAAAATGGCAGAATTGTATCATCAGCAGAAGAAGTGACAGATAAAACAGAGCTGGATGCATCCGGTCTGAAGGTTTTACCGGGGCTGGTAGATATTCACAGTCATGGTGCGATCAGACATGATTTTTCAGATGCAGATGTAGAAGGACTGAAGGCAATTCTACAGTATGAAAAATCACAGGGAATCACTTCTTATTGTCCTACATCCATGACACTTCCGAAGGAAGAACTTCTTAAAATTTTTCAGACAGCGAAGGATGTAGAACAGGATGAAACCTGTGCGAGAATCGTTGGCATCAATATGGAAGGACCTTTCCTTGATCCTGTGAAAAAGGGAGCGCATGTAGAAGGTTATATTCGTAAACCAGACGTGGAATTTTTCAGGGAGTGCAATGAATCTGCCGGCGGAATGATTAAACTGGTGACTCTTGCTCCGAACATGGAGGGTGCGAAAGAGTTTATCCAGGAGTTACATAACGAGGTAGTGATTTCTATCGGACATACAGCGGCAGACTATGAGTGTGCCGCAGAGGCTATGGAATTGGGAGCACTTCATGTCACTCATCTTTATAATGCCATGAATCCTATGGGACACAGAGAACCTGGCGTGATTGGCGCGGCAGCAGATAATGAGAAGTGTATGGTGGAACTGATCGGGGATGGAATTCACATTCATCCTGTGACTGTGCGCAATACTTTCCGTCTCTTTGGAGACAGCAGAGTGATCCTGATCAGTGATTCTATGATGGCAACAGGTATGGAGAATGGAATTTATGAACTGGGTGGACAGGAAGTAACTATGAAGGACAGAAAAGCAACTCTGGCAGATGGAACGATTGCCGGTTCTGCGACATGCCTCTTTGACTGTATGAAGAGTGTTATCTCCATGGGAGTACCGGAAAGAGAAGCGATTCTTGCCGCGACTGCGAATCCGGCAAGAAGTATTGGAATCTATGATGAGGTGGGTTCTCTCGCACCGGGGAAACGTGCGGATATTGTTCTGACAGATGATGAATTAAATGTTGTAAAAGTGTTGTAAGCAACGAGAGAATTCTAAGATATCTAAAAAGAGGAGAAAATTTATGATTAAAAAAGAGATTCTGGATGCGATTCATGGAAAAATGATTATTTCTTGTCAGGCTGTAAAAGGTGAGCCGCTGTATGTGGAAGAAAAATCAATCATGTATTTGATGGCTCGTGCTGCGAAGCAGGCTGGTACACCAGCAATTCGTACCAGCAGCATCCGCGATGTAATTGCGATTAAAGAAGAAACTGGACTTCCAGTTATTGGTTTGGTTAAGATTCAGTATCCAGGATATGAAGGATATATTACACCTACGATGAAAGAAGTTGATGATTTGGTGGCAGCGGGCTCTGATATTGTAGCATTAGACTGTACACTTCGCAAACGAGGTGATGGAACAACAGTAAATGAATTTGTTGCTCGGATTAAAGAAAAATATCCGGATATTATTCTTATGGCAGATATTTCCAACTATGAAGAGGGTGTTAATGCGTGGAAATGTGGTGTGGATATTGTAGGAACAACCATGAGTGGTTATACTGCCTATACATCTAAAAAGGACGAACCGGAGTGGTTGCTGGAGTTCCGATTGAAAGCGTACCGCCACTGGCTGACGCTGGAAATGCCCACATGGGCACATCTCCGTATTCCGGAGATTGATTATCAGGCTATTTCTTACTATGCTGATCCTACTAAGAAAAAGGAAGGGCCGAAGAGCATGGATGAGGTTGATCCTGAACTAATAAAGACCTTCAATAAGTTGGGAATTCCTTTGGAAGAACAAATGGCCTTGAGTGGAATGGCGGTTGATGCCGTAATGGACTCGGTTTCAGTAAAGACTACCTTCAAGGAAACATTGATGGAAAAAGGAATTATTTTCTGTTCGTTCAGCGAAGCGGTGCGTGAACATCCGGACTTGGTGAAGAAGTACCTTGGGTCGGTAGTCGGTTACCGTGATAATTTCTTTGCCGCATTGAACTCAGCTGTATTCTCCGACGGTTCTTTTGTGTATATTCCGAAGGGGGTGCGTTGTCCTATGGAGCTTTCTACTTATTTCCGTATCAATGCCCGTAACACGGGACAATTTGAACGTACGCTGATTGTGGCGGATGATGATTCGTATGTATCTTATCTGGAAGGATGTACGGCTCCGATGCGGGATGAGAATCAACTGCACGCTGCTATTGTAGAGATTATCGTGCATGACCGTGCAGAAGTGAAATACAGTACGGTTCAGAATTGGTATCCGGGAGATGCCGAAGGTAAAGGCGGTGTATACAATTTTGTGACGAAGCGAGGTAACTGCAAAGGAGTGGATAGTAAACTTTCCTGGACACAAGTGGAAACCGGTTCGGCGATTACCTGGAAATATCCTTCCTGTATCCTGACAGGTGATAATTCGACAGCTGAATTTTATTCTGTGGCTGTGACTAATAACTATCAGCAGGCGGATACGGGTACGAAGATGATTCATCTCGGTAAGAATACACGTAGTACAATTGTCAGCAAAGGTATTTCTGCCGGTCACAGCGAGAATTCGTATCGCGGACTGGTCCGTGTAGCGGAGAAAGCGGATAACGCTCGTAATTACAGCCAGTGTGACTCTTTGTTGTTGGGAGATAAGTGCGGTGCACATACTTTCCCATATATGGATATTCATAATGAGACAGCGGTAGTGGAACATGAAGCTACGACAAGCAAGATCAGTGAAGACCAGATTTTCTATTGCAACCAGCGCGGTATTCCGACAGAGGACGCTATCGGACTGATTGTGAACGGATATGCGAAAGAAGTATTGAATAAACTTCCAATGGAATTTGCGGTAGAAGCACAGAAGTTGCTTACTATCTCCTTGGAAGGAAGTGTAGGATAAAAAATAAAAGTGATTATGTTAGAAATAAAAGACCTGCATGCCAGCATTAATGGCAAAGAGATATTGAAAGGCATTAACCTGACGGTGAAACCGGGCGAAGTACATGCAATTATGGGACCGAATGGTTCCGGTAAGAGTACTTTGTCGTCGGTACTGGTGGGGAATCCGGCTTTTGAGGTAACGAAAGGTTCAATCACTTTTTATGGAAAGAATCTGTTGGAGTTGAGTCCGGAAGATCGTAGCCATGAAGGTATTTTCCTTAGTTTCCAGTATCCGGTGGAGATTCCGGGAGTGAGTATGGTAAACTTTATGCGTGCTGCCGTAAACGAACAACGCAAATACAAAGGTCTGCCTGCACTGACTGCCAGCGAGTTCCTGAAACTGATGCGTGAGAAACGTGCGGTGGTTGAATTGGATAACAAATTGGCTAACCGTTCGGTAAACGAAGGTTTCTCCGGTGGTGAAAAGAAACGGAACGAGATTTTCCAAATGGCGATGTTGGAACCACGTTTAAGCATTCTTGACGAGACGGACTCCGGTCTGGATATAGATGCTCTTCGTATCGTTGCGGAAGGAGTGAACAAATTGAAAACTCCCGAAACAAGCACAATTGTTATCACTCACTATCAACGTCTGCTTGATTATATCAAACCGGATATCGTGCATGTTCTTTATAAAGGTCGTATCGTGAAAACTGCCGGACCGGAACTTGCTCTTGAACTGGAAGAAAAAGGATATGATTGGATAAAGAAAGAAGTAGGAGAATGACGATGAATGCGGAACAACAATATATAGAACTCTTCTCGCAGACGGAAGCTATGATCTGCAAACATAGCGCTGAAGTGCTGAATGCGCCTCGTGCTGCTGCCTTTGCCGATTTTGAGCGAATCGGATTCCCGACCCGCAAAATGGAGAAGTACAAATATACGGATGTAAGCAAGTATTTTGAACCAGACTTTGGTTTGAACCTGAATCGCTTGGCTATTCCGGTCAATCCGTATGAAGTGTTCAAGTGCGATGTGCCGAATATGAGCACTGCCCTGTATTTTGTGGTGAATGATGCTTTCTATGACAAGGCCCTTCCCAAAAGTCGTTTGCCGGAAGGCGTGATATTTGGCAGCTTGAAAGAGGTGGCCAGGCAACATCCCGAATTGGTGAAGAAGTATTACGGCAAACTGGCGGATACTTCAAAAGATGGTGTGACCGCCTTTAATACGACTTTTGCGCAAGATGGCGTAATTTTCTATGTGCCGAAGAATGTAGTAGTGGAAAAACCTATCCAGTTGGTGAATATTCTTCGTGCAGATGTCAATTTCATGGTGAACCGCCGTGTGTTGATTATTCTGGAAGATGGTGCACAAGCCCGTCTGCTGATTTGTGATCATGCTATGGATAATGTGAACTTCCTTGCAACACAGGTAATAGAAGTCTTTGCAGGAGAGAATACGGTGTTTGATTTGTATGAGTTGGAAGAAACACATACAAGTACTGTCCGTATTAGTAATTTATATGTAAAGCAGGAAGCAAACAGTAACGTTTTGCTGAATGGTATGACTTTGCATAATGGCACTACCCGTAATACTACGGAGGTATTGCTGGCAGGAGAAGGTGCTGAAATTAATCTTTGCGGAATGGCGATTGCTGATAAGAACCAGCATATAGATAATAATACAAGTATTGATCACGCGGTTCCGAATTGTACAAGTAATGAATTATTCAAATATGTACTCGATGATCAGTCGATAGGTGCATTTGCCGGATTAGTGCTGGTACGTCCTGACGCCCAACATACAAATTCTCAACAGACAAACCGTAATCTTTGCGCTACACGTGATGCTAGAATGTACACGCAGCCGCAGTTGGAGATTTATGCGGACGATGTGAAATGTTCGCATGGAGCAACGGTGGGACAGCTTGATGAGAATGCATTGTTTTATATGCGTTCCCGTGGAATCAACGAGAAAGAAGCTCGTCTGCTTCTGATGTTTGCGTTTGTCAACGAAGTGATTGATACCATTCGTCTGGATGCGCTGAAAGATCGCTTGCATCTGTTGGTTGAGAAACGTTTCCGTGGTGAGTTGAACAGATGTCAGGGTTGTGCGATTTGTAAATGAGTAATAGCGAATAAACATGGATATTCAAAAGATACGTGAGGATTTCCCGATATTGAGCCGTACGGTTTACGGTAAGCCATTGGTTTATTTCGATAATGGTGCGACGACTCAGAAACCCCGTCTGGTGGTTGATGCATTGGTAGATGAGTATTATTCCGTCAATGCAAATGTGCATCGCGGAGTGCATTATCTTTCACAGCAGGCTACGGAACTGCACGAAGCCTCTCGTGAAACGGTACGTCAGTTTATCAATGCCCGCAGCACGAGTGAAGTGGTGTTCACACGGGGAACAACGGAAAGCATAAACTTGCTTGTTTCCAGTTTTGGTGACGAGTTTATGCAAGAAGGGGATGAGGTGATCCTTTCTGTAATGGAACATCATAGTAATATTGTCCCCTGGCAACTTCTGGCTGCTCGTAAAGGTATTGCAATCAAAGTGATTCCGATGAACGACAAAGGCGAACTGTTGTTGGACGAATACGAAAAATTATTCTCCGAACGCACGAAGATTGTCAGTGTGGTGCATGTGTCGAACGTATTGGGTACGGTGAATCCGGTGAAGGAAATGATTGCAACAGCACATGCTCACGGTGTACCCTGTCTGATTGATGCAGCTCAGTCTATCCCTCACATGAAAGTGGACGTACAGGATTTGGATGCCGATTTTCTCGTGTTCTCCGCTCATAAAATATATGGTCCGACAGGTGTCGGTGTACTTTATGGAAAGGAAGAATGGCTGGACCGCCTTCCGCCTTACCAGGGAGGAGGAGAGATGATTCAGCATGTCTCTTTTGAAAAAACGACTTTCAATGAACTTCCTTTCAAGTTTGAAGCCGGTACACCTGACTATATCGGAACTACCGGACTGGCGAAAGCACTCGATTATGTGAATGGTATCGGTCTGGAGCAAATAGCCGCCCATGAGCATGAACTGACAACTTATGCTCTGCAACGTCTGAAAGAAATTCCTACTATGCGTATATTCGGTGAAGCTGCTGACCATGGAGCGGTGATATCCTTCCTTGTCGGCGACATTCATCATTTCGATCTCGGAACTTTACTCGACCGCTTAGGTATTGCCGTCCGTACAGGACATCATTGTGCCCAACCTTTGATGCAACGCCTTGGCATAGAGGGGACAGTGCGGGCTTCGTTTGCCATGTACAATACGAAATCGGAAATTGATATATTGGTGGCCGGGATTGAACGTGTCAGCAAGATGTTTTAAAGATATGAATCGCTATTTCTGTGGAATAGCGATTTTTTTATTCTTTAACTAAAAAAAGAATACCCAAAGTGCAGTGATTTGAGTTTTCTTGCGTCTAATGAGTAAAGAAACAAATATTCATGGAATATCTGGAGGGTCGTGAGACCATGCTTATATTATAAATTCTCTCTCTTTAACATTAATGGCAGCTATATCGTAAATAAATTACGGTATAGCTGCAACTTTTTTAGGACGGTTTACGTCTAATATATAGAATTGCAAATAACTTAAAGAGAAAAAGACAATGTTAATAACAACAACTCCCATTATTGAGGGAAAACGAATAGTGAAATATTATGGAATCGTTTCCGGAGAAACAATCATAGGTGCCAATGTGTTTCGTGACTTGTTTGCAAGTATCCGCGATATTGTAGGAGGGCGTTCCGGAGCGTACGAAGAAGTATTGCGCAAAGCTAAAGATACCGCTTTGCAGGAAATGCAGGCACAAGCTGCTCAGTTAGGAGCAAATGCCGTGATAGGTGTTGATTTGGATTACGAGACAGTAGGAGGTAGTGGCAGTATGCTAATGGTGACTGCTAACGGTACAGCCGTAAAGATTGAGGATGACTGAGATAGGTGGCATTGAAATTATAAATCATTATTCATTCCGAATAAGCAGAATGAATAATGATTTATTTAAGGTTCTAATGAGGCATTTTGAATGAAGCTAGTTCCGGTTCGATATGTTCCTGCTTCATAATATCCTCCATTCTTTTCACGATTTCCGGGTGGTATCTGGCAACATCTGTCTGTTCTCTGGGATCAGAATCCAGATCATATAATTGAATTTTCCTGTTTCCTTTAAAAATATTCAATACAATACCCTTCCATTTGCCCATTCGGATAGCTTTTTGGCCTCCGCTATCGGGAAATTCCCAATATAAGAAATCATGTTTATTCTGTTTTTTGCCTAGTAATTCCGGCAAAAAGCTGATTCCGTCCGTAGTCGGGCATTCTACTTTTGCAATCTCACAGAAAGTAGGCATAATGTCCCAAAAGGCACAGATGAGATCACTTTTACTACCGGCTTTTATCTTTTTAGGCCAACTGGCAATCATCGGAACACGAATGCCTCCTTCGCGGAGCGATGCTTTGCCCCAGCCCCATTCACTTTTGAATGGTTTAGCACTATCGAAAAAGAAAGAATCGCTTCCGCCATTGAAAGTCGGCCCGTTGTCACTGGTAAAAATGATGATGGTATTGTCATAGATTCCCAGTTCTTTAAGTTTATTAATAAGTCCTCCGATCTGTTCATCCCAGTAGCTCATCATGGCAGCATAGGTTGCGCGAGGATAACGGCAGGGAAAATAATCTTTATTGCCTGTGTATGGTTTTTCATCTCCAAACTTGTTCACATAATGCTTTACCCATTTTTCCGGTGCTTGTAAGGGAACATGGGGAAGGGGCGTCGTCCAGAATAAGACGAAAGGGTTATCTTTAGTAAGGTCGATAAAGTTGAGTATTTCTTTGTACATCAGGTCCGGTGCATACTCATTGAGAGTATATTTCGCATAGCTTTTTTCTTCGTATGGGTCTGCACCTTTATCCAGTTTGGTGTGGGGGACTACCAATGGATTATTCAGATATTCCCGATGTTCGTTTCTATATAAAAATGGAGGGTAGTAGGTATGAGCTTCTCTTTGGCAATTATATCCGTAGAAAAAGTCAAATCCCATTTTGTTTGGGGTACTGGCAGAACCGGGATACCCCAATCCCCATTTTCCGATACAGGCCGTTGTGTAGCCGGCTTGCTTCATGACTGCCGGAATCATTACCGTTTCTGCCGGAACGGGGCGTTGGCCTTCCAGGGTCGAATCAGCTAATACAGCTTTATGATTCCAAACATCTCCACGTGAAGCCATTTCGTCATTCCCCCGTATATAGGCGTGCCCGGTATGTAATCCGGTAAAGAGGACACAGCGCGATGGAGCTGACACTGCTGTCCCGGAGTAATGGTTGCTGAATGTCATTCCTTCTTGTGATAACCGGTCGATATTAGGAGTTTCAATTAACTGCTGGCCATAACAACCTAATTCCGATATACCCAGATCATCTGCAAGAATATAGATAATATTGGGCTTTTTTTTATTAGCTCCACTCTCTTCCGCAAAGGAAGAGAGTGGAGCTAATAGAGCAAGTCCAATCATAAGTTGATTGTTCTTCATGGTGAATATTAATAGAATGGATTTTGAATGATTTGCGGAGTCTTTTCCAGTTCACTGGCACTGATTGGCAACAGATATTGTGATTTATAGAAATGATTCGTTAATGTCATGTTGGGTTGTGGAGCTTTAAAGAATTCCTCTACACTGGCTCCTTCAATATTCCAGCACAAGAAAGGTTCATCCAGTTTTTCCGCTATTTTCCAACGTCTCAAATCCCAAAAACGTTGTCCTTCCAGATAGAATTCTATTTGTCGTTCCTGGCGGACAAATTGGCGTAAAGTTTCCTGTTCATTTTCTTTTCCTTTCCATTCATCATTTGCATATTTCTGAATAGACTCATCTACTCCCGGGATGCCTGCGCGTTTCCTTACTTTATCCATATATTTTTTAGCGATCTTGAGATTATTGCTTCCCCCAATCTCGATCAAGGCTTCGGCATAATTCAAGTACAGTTCCGCCAGCCGGAATGTGGGGAATGGATATTTGATAATGGTATTAGTGAATCCGGGATGTGTGAACTTCTTGTTAAGATATCCTGTTACCGAATAATGCACCGTCATATCTTTTTTGAAACCATGTGCTCCGTTGAACAACATTCTTAATCCGCCGGGTACATAAGATTTGTTTAAAGGAAGTGCTGCTGCATTATATCGTGCTATTTCGTAGTTGCCGTTATGGAATCCTATCCATGAATAAAAGCGTGGTTCACGATTAAAATGTAGTTTGATAGAGCGATCATTCGGCCTGTCTTCATAATTATTCCCGTCAAAGTTTGCAGGCAGATAAGCTATTTGATAACGGTTAGCATAGTCATAGGTCTTGTCTTTATCGATAGGTAATCCATGCTCTGTATAAAAGAGTTCAACCATCTGCAGGGTCGGTGCAGTGGAGTTGGTTTGCGTGTACGGGATCTGTTTCGTCTGTCTCACCGACGAACGAATTTGTACACCGTATGTTGATTCGCCTCGATTATCTCCCCAGATGATTTCACATAGGTTCTGGTTGTCAATCGTACAATATCTGACTCTGCGCTGAGCTTTTCCGCTTTCGGTCTGGTCTGTGAATCCCGGTTTCTCTTGGGTTGGAGCTCCGGCTTCAACATCTCCGTATAGTTTGTAGCCTGCTTTTTCCGCGTTCTGAATAGCATCCAATGTCACTTCCGCACACTTCTCCCATTTCTTGACGTCGTATGTCTGTGAAATTAGATGTTTCCCATTTTCGTCAACGAAATTACTGTAAAACTCACTGTTTCCGTTGAATAAAGGTGAGGCAGCGTATAAGTGTACACGGGAGCGGAGAGCGCGTGCAACATGTTTGGTAGCTCGTCCGAAATACATAGGATTGTGTGCCTCGACCAGTCCGGGCATTGCTTCGTCCAGCATTTCATCAATAAAAGCTACTACTTCATCGTAAGAACTTCGTGCCGGTAATTCGGATAATTTGGCGTCCAAATCATATTTTTTCCTGATGATGAGAGTGGGACCGAATGCCTGTAAAGAACAGAAGTGATAATAAGCAATTAGAAACTTAGCTTCTGCTCTATATATTTCCCTATCGGCTTCAGTATAAACTTGGGCTTTATCCAGAATATCCAGAAATTCATAGCATTGGCGGACCCCTTTCCATGTCGGCCACCAACGGTGGGAAACGATTGAATTGTTAGTCGGGTTATAAAGCCCCATTGTGAACAACTGTTCCGGTTCGTTGGCTTTATAATAAGTAGTTACTTCTCCTCCGGTCAGTAATGCTGTCGGATACCAGCTTTGGTACGGCTGTGAATCTTGAGAAGTACGGTTCATCGGCATATAAGTATAACACGAATAGAGAAATCCTTCGGTTTTGGACGGAGTGTTGTAAGAGTCTTCCAGTTTGGCACGTTCATCCGGCATTATATCCAGATAATTGCATCCGCTTGTTAAGATGCATAATACAATGATGTAAATATATCTCAGTTTCATATTTTATTATATATTTATCAGTTAATAGTCATCTGAAAACCAACATTAAATGTTCTTTGAGTAGGATAGGACATACCGGAGCCACCTCCCATTTCTGGATCCCATAATTTGAATTTAGAGAATGTTAGCAGGTTGTTGCCGCTGACATAAATTCTCATATTCTTGAAACTATATCCTATTTCCGCATTCTTGAGCTTTAAAAAAGCGGCGTTTCTCAGCCAGAATGTTGAATTCTGGTTATTATTTGTGTTATATGCCGTCGTGAGTCTGGGGTATGATGCATTGGGATTAGGATTATCTGTTGTCCAGCATCCATCTGCTACGTAATCTAATATACCTCTTTTGGCGGTATTGTTATCGTTGGTGAAAGGATGGAATCCGCTCATCATTAATGATACGCGTCCGGTTCCCTGAAAGAATAAAGAGAAGTCCAGATTTTTGTATTTAATGGAAGGGCCGAAACCATATACAATTTCCGGTACACTGGGATAACCTAAGGCAACTTTGTCATATTCATTGATTGCATTGTCCGTACCTCCTAATGCATTCGGAATATCTTTGTACTTAATATCACCGGGCATTAACGGCAGATTGGCAAATTGTTGCGGCAAACTATTGTTAATCATATTTTCGTCGGTAAATAATCCGTCCGCTACATATCCGAAGATTGTATTGAGTGAATGGCCGACTTTCAGACGGTTGGGATATAAGCTGAATTCCGGCTCATCCATTTCAAGTATTTTATTATGAGCAAAGGTGAACGTTCCCTTGAAAGAGACAAACAAGTCTTTGTTAATCTGGTTGTTGTAGTCTACACTGGTATCTATTCCCCAGTTACGCATCTTTCCGAGATTTCCTTGAACTGTAACATTACCAAGTCCCATGAGTGTCGGAATTGTTCCACGATCCATAAAGATTTCCTTTCTCACTTCTTTGAAAATGTCGGCAGAGAAACTGAATCCTTTCAATATTCTCACATCAATACCGGCATTCCATTTCTCACCAACCTCCCATGTCAGGTTCGGATTGGCATATCTTTTCCATACAGGACCGGAGTTGGTGTGTGTCTGGTTACCGGTCCCGGTTGTGAATCCGGCTCCGGAGTTAGTAAGGTTCTCAAGGAACGTAAAACGTCCGGCTCCTGTCTGGTCATTACCGACAAGCCCCCACGATGCTCTTATTTTAAATTGCGGGATGATGTTTCTGAGCGGTTCCCAGAATTTCTCTTCAGACAGATTGTATCCGATTGCTACTGAAGGGAAGAAACCGAACTTCTTATTCTTCGGGAAGTTTTCAGAACCATTGTAGCCAAAGTTGAACTCGGCTAAGTACCTGCCGGCAAATCCGTAAGATAAACGTCCTGCTATACCTTGTTTCCTTCTAGGTAAGGATGTCAGCAAGTCCGAAGGGTTGTTAACGTCATTCTGTTCTTGATTATATAGGAACATGACATTGACTTTGTGCACGTCATTGAATGTTCTGTTATAATCCAGGCTGGCTTGTAGATATAATCTACGGTTACCGCTATTGGAACCTCCGGTTTTAAGCTCGGTACTTTGTTCGTTGCCGATGATGTTTAAGTCGTATGTATCTTCTTGTGGATTATACATGGAAGTCTCATATTGGTTGACGTTGCAATAACGATACACTTTAGAATATGAATAGTTGTAATATGAAACAATAGCATTCAGTTTCAGTCCTTTCATAATCATCTTCAAGTCCTGATTAAAACGCAGGTTGGCTGTTACACTTGTAGAGTACGTGGAACTATAACCGGATACAAAATCGGCGACAGGATTGACATAACTTCCGTTCGGAGCACCAGATCTTCCTCCCCAACGGATGTGAGTGTCATCTTCCTGGCCGGGGAAACGGATCGGAAAGTCTACCGGATTTGCATTGAGTGCACTTGAGAATACGCTTCCGGCACTACTATAAGGCCCGCTCCAGTCTCGTACCGACACATTTAGTCCTAGCGATATTTTAGTTGTATTGGTTGCCTTGATATTCAGATTATTGACAAAATCATAGTTGTAGACATTGATATTGTTGTTGAAGGAGTAGAAGTCTTTACTGAGTGATTTAAGATTACCGTCGCTGTGCTTGACGCTTGCACTCATAAAATAATCTACCCGGCTGCTTCCGCCACGGATATTAAAGTTGAACCGTTCGGCAAAAGTGTTTTTCTTGAACATCTCGTTGTACCAATCGATGTTGGGATACATATAAGGATTGACACCGTCTATTGTAGCATTAATCTTTTCGTCCGAATAGATATCGGTAGTCTCGGGAGTACGTGTCTGTGCCTCATTGTATAATCTCATATAAGTGATACCGTCTACCATTTTAGGAACATTTGTCAACTGTGATATAGCCCCTTCCACTCTAAAGTTAATGATCGGCTTTTTCAGATTTTCCCCATTCTTTGTCGTGACTACCATCACTCCGTTAGCTCCTCTTGTTCCATAGAGTGCTGTTGCCGTTGCATCTTTTAGTATTGAGAAGCTTTCAATTACTTCAGGATCGAGATTGTTCAGTTGGGTTGCGTCAATTTCCACACCGTCCAGGATGATGAGAGGATCAGTTGCGCCACTGAATGTAGAAGCACCACGAATCCAGAAACTGGCGCCGTCTGCTCCCGGTTCGCCACTTCGTTGTACGGCGATAACTCCTGATAAACGTCCCGCAAAAGAAGAAGATAAACGTGAGGAAGGTACTCTTAGCTGTTCCGGGCGTATCTGTTGGATAGCTCCGACAAGACTTTCCTTTTTCTGCCCGATACCAAAGGCTGTGACTACAACCTCATCCAATGCCTTAGTGTCTTCTTCCAGTTGGATGTTGAGTATACTCTTCTTCCCGACTTTCACTTCTTGGGTGATATATCCCATAAATGAGACTATCAGGACCGGATTTTCTTCCTCAAGTTCAAGCTTGTAGAAACCTTCAATGTCCGTCAGAGCACCTGTCGTGCTGTCTTTAATTTTAATAGTTGCCCCGGTGATCGGTTGTTCGTCCTTATCCAATACAAATCCTTGTATTGTTTTTCTTTTAGAACTTTGCGGTTGAACTTTCTTTTGAGCTACTTTTTTGAGTGTAATCTGCCTGTTGTCTATTGTATATTCTACCGACATACCTTTAAATAGTTTGTCGAGTACCGGACGAATTGGTTGGTTCGTTACTTTAATAGATACCTTACGGTTGGGATTAATGGTTTCTCCGTAATAGACGAAGATAAATTCGCTATTTTTCTCAATATGGCTCAGTACTTGTTTTAGAGGTACATTCTCGAAACTGAATGTGAATGTTTTTTCCTCTACATAGTTAGAGACGTCTTCTGCATAGACAGATAAGAAAGATGATAAAAAAATTGCCAGTACAAACAGGAATTTGTATCTTTTAACACTCCTGCTTGTAGTAAATTTACAGTTTTCCATAATTTTGTAATTTTAAGAACGCTACTTAATGTTGATAGGTAATGTTTTTAGCTAATCCGAATAATACTACGAATATTATTCGGATTTTTCGTGTGTTTTCATATCATAGGCATATTCGATGTTTTTAAGATTAATAATTAGTTTTCTTTTCTCATGTGGACATAATATATATTATTCTTTTCTTCTATGGTAACAGGTGCCGTTATGGCAATAGTTGACAATACTTTCTGTAACCCTTCATTCAAATCAAGTTTCCCGTGCATCGGCATTGTTTCTATACCTGTATCATAAATAATTTCTTTTCCGTAATAGCGGTGTAACTGCTCTAATACTATACTTAGTGCCTGATTATTCAATGTCAGAATGCCGTCAATCCAGCTGATATAATCGAGCGCATTGACTTTTTTCTTGTCAGTATATGTTCCTTCATTCAGAGCAATCAGCTCATTAGGCATCAGCGTATAATTCTGTTCCTTTTTGTCTTTTACCTCCACCTTTCCCCGTACTAATACGACTTCGGCTTTAGTATCTTCTTTATAAGCTTTTACGTTGAAGGCAGTACCCAGCACATTTACAGTAAAGAGTGATGTCTTTACTATAAAGGGGATGTTACTTTCCTTATGAGTCACATCTATGAATATTTCTCCTTCGACGAATATTTCCCGATATTCCTTTTTGAACTTTTGGGGATAAACAACCTTCGTTCCGGAATTAATATCCAGTTGAGAGCCATCAGACAATTGTAATTTGATATGTTTCCCCATTGGTACAATAATCTGGTTCATGGGATGTTCTTCTTCTCCTTCCCCGGTACTCTGTCGGGGCGCGATTTTCTTTTCGTCGATTAATAAAGAACCGTCTTGTGCATAAGCCACGGTAGCTTTTTCATCTACTTTTATCTTTGTTCCGGTAGCCGTAATCAGCTCAATATGTTTCTCCGGAGTATTTGCAGCAGATACAAACTCTTGAACATCTGCCGAATGAATCGTATCATAAGCTTGATTATTCAGCCAGAATACAAACAGGAGAGAAGCAGCAGCAACAGCTGTCACCGGTATAAGCCAGCGATAGACGGGAATATGCTTCTTCTTGTCTATTTGCTTACTGATTTTGCTCCATACCTCGTCTTCTGCTTCTTGGGAAGCGGAACTTTCTCTCTTTCGAAGGTAGTGGAACAACCGTTCGCTCATTTGTTCAATATTTCCTTTTTCTTCTTTCATCATTCGACTGTTCTGTTATTATAATGGGAAAAACGAATTTACTCCTCACTTTTATGGAAAAAAATTATTTATTTTCAAATAAACGTCGTAATTTGACAATAGCTCTCCCTATCAGGTTCATGGATGAGTGCACTGTAATACCTAATATTTCGGCAACTTCCTCCCATGTAAGTTCTTTGATATAGTACAAATAAACGGCATGACGCTGATTGGCGGATAATTTCCGGTAGGCCTCCTTTAGCAATTTGCTTCTTTCCAGATAAGTATCGTCGTGTGCAAAGAGTCCTTCCAGTTCATCATCTGTCAATGGAATCTCAAACTCTGCATTTTCTAACTGGTACGTCTCTTTCATCGAGGACATCTTATATACGAGATTGTTTCTAAGGGCTGTATATAAGTAAGATTTGACATGGTCTATGGGGCGGAATTTAGAGTTGTTGAATACGTTGACAAAGAGATCCTGAATACAATCTTTTATTAATTCTTCGTTTGTGGAGATTGTATGTCCATAATTCAACAGGTGCGGAAAGTAACGCCGGTACATTATTTCTAAAGCCAGCTTGTCTCCTTTGATTAGCAGAACCCATAATTCCGCATCCTCTTTAGTTTGATAATGCATTTTACTCTCCTTCATACACGTGTACTCTGTGTACTTTGTTATAATTGTACTAGAATGATTAACAACTGTTGTATTTTGTAGCAACATGTGGCAAAAGTATAAAAAATAAATTAAATTATATCGGAGAGCTAATGATGATTTCTGTTTACTATAAAAAGAAGACTAGTTTGAACGGATATTTATGTGATATGGATACTGCAAGAAAACATGGCCGGACTTTCTCCGTCTTGTGTGATTTGCAGTATCCATATTCTTTTTGTAATATAAGTAACTATTATAGTAATGATCTTATTTGAAAACCGTCTTTACCGGACGTCCAATCCAAGATTGAGGCTGCTTCAGCCCTAGTATATAGGCAATCATTGCCGCAGTGTCATATTGCATCATACTTTCTTTGATTTCCATGCCTTTGCGGACATTCTTGCCGGAAATAATAAATGGAATCTCCATTTCCCTCAGTGTCTTGCCGCCATGCCCGGTTTTGATACCACCGTGGTCGGCCGTCATAATAATAATGGTGTCATCCCATATACCGGCTTTTTTAATAGCTTGCAGGATACGTTCCACATATCCATCCAGTTCTTTCAACATCTGATAGTAGGCCGGAGTGTCATGCCCTTTGGTATGTCCGGTGTGGTCGGGTTCTTCGAAGCAGATAGCTAGCAGTTCCGGTTTCTTTTCAATAATATACTTCTCGGCTGCTTCGCATAAGGCAGTGGGAGCTTTGGCGTATCCCGGAGTCTGATATTGGTAACTCATGGCTAACGTATCTACCAGGTATTTGATTCCGGGCCATTCATACAAACAACCGATTTCGGCTTTAGGACGCTGTTCGCGCAAGACAGAAAAAATGGTAGGAGCGATCCCCCGTTCGTTGACCTCACGTGAAGGGATCTCCGGAGTTTTCGAGCCCCAGGTGGTGTATCCGTGTAACTCTGTTCCCACTCCCATAAACATGGAAGCCCAGTTGATAGCACTCGAAGAAGGGAGTACGCTCCGGCTATGAAGTGTGTAACATCCGTTGGTCATCAGACTTTTGATAGCCGGGATATCCGCTTTAGAGACACTGTAAGCCCCCCAACCGTCCATACCGATTAAGATGACGTGCTTGGCTTTTTGTTTTGCAGCGTTTACGTTGACTGTCATTCCTGCCATTAACAGGCACACGAATAGTAAGACTTTTCTCATGGTGTTTTTTTTAGATTGTTATTGATTATAAATATATACTGTTGATTAATAGGGCCATACTAATCATTGATTTTATTTACGAGTCATTTCGATTCGTACACCGTCCGCTTGTACAGCGTATAATTTGACACGATCCGATGAAATAGTATTGGGAATTTCAAACTGGAAAGAAGTACCGAAATATTTCAGGTTATCATTCTCTTTTATTTCAAAAGCTACTGCCTGTTCTCCGTTTTGAACATTCACCTGATGTCCGGATATAGTATAAGTAATTTGCTTGGTGATTTTCATGTCCTCTGCAAATTGAGTGAAGTAACCGACATCCGGTGGAGTCGTATCGAGTCCGGGGTCACCTTTCTTTCTGTCTTCCAGATAGTAGAAAGCGTGTTTGGGAGCCGGAAACTGCTTCATAAATTCTTTCGTTTCCTTAATCATGGCGTCCGTGACAATGTAATTGTACGTACCGTATTGGTTGACCTTCATAGAGATCGGGACAAAGAACCCCCACCTTTCAAAGAAATCTGTCAGGTTCTCGTTAGCAGCCCGGCAAGCCATTCTGGCATACATCATTTGATTTTCTCCCGGGTCTTGGGTTGATACACGGTTTTCGCGCATCAATTTGAAAAGAGTAGGGAAGAATTGGGGATTATATCCGCAGCGATGATAGTAATTCCATAATTGCCAGTTCATGCGTGCATGCATTTCCGGGTCCTCTCCCTGATAGTCGGTTCCAAAGTCGCACCAGGCTTTATTTTCTACACATCTTCTGAATACCAATGTGGCTTTCTTGACGTTAGCCGCATATTCCGGTACAGCCAGTTCTGTCCCTCGGGAGCAGTTCTGACCGAACTTATAAATCGTGTAATTGGAGAATAAATTGTTGGAGGACTCTGTTGTGCTGGCCCAGTTAATGGCACCTTGGTGTACATGACCGATCTCGTGTGCCGGTCCCCAGGAATTTCTGGAGGCCATAAGATAAGATTTGCGCAGGATATCCCCCAGAACGGTATATACAAATCCTATCCTGCCTTCTGAAGCCCACATATATCCGCCTTCGGGAGATATGGCAAAAATATGATTATTCATTTGTTTGGGGTATACGTCTTCAATACCCATCAATTCTTGTTGCCATTGGATCATATTGTCCCAAAGTTCGATAGACGACAGGATATCATACGGCACTGCTGCTTTCAGTTGCTTATGATGAAAATAGAGGATGATGGCGTTGCCGATGACACAGAAATATTTATAGTCGGCTTTGTCTATTAACTCCTTGTATTTCTCATTGGTCTGATGCTCTTTTAAGGAAAAGAATCCGCATACTTTGCCTCCGCCTAATGGGATATGGATTTTAATCGGTTGTGCATCGGGGTTTTGTATGTTCGTATTGTACATTACAAACAACATACCTGTTTGCTTGGCTGTCAGTTTGTTGACTCCTTCCTTCAGGGGATAGATATCACCGTTGACAGAAGTTTGTGCATAACCTTTGCTTGTTTCTTCCCCGATATTCTGGATTGAAATACTTTGCCCGTGAGTGTTTCCTACCAGTACGACTACCTCATCTCCTTCGTTCACATAGATTCCTGTAGGATTGTCGAGATCTCCGTATTTCCTCGTCATCAGCTTATCCGCCCATTCGTCGGCGGAGCTGTAAGGACAATATTCCCGTATCCGGAATTCCTTTTCCCATTTATTATAACTATCGTCTTTTAAAGCCGATGCCGTTTGTATGAAGAATTCGGGTAATGCTTCTATCTGCTCTTGCGTGACATCAGGCTTTATTTCGGAACAGGTAATGTCTGTAAAGACAGTCAGCAACTGTTCTTCGAGAGTGTTTTTCTTGTTCTTTTTGAAGAACTGCATTTCATCACAACTGACATATCCGTTTTTCCCGCTATGAACCTCAAACTTTACTTTGGTGGCTTTTACCGGAGTTTTGAGTGAGGCAATGGAGGGAGAGTTGCGCATATTGAAGTCATAGCTTCCCTGATGCACGTATTCCGTGTTTTCTTTCGTCTGCGTATATACGTCAAATTTCCCGAATGTGCCGTTTCCTGAATTAGTGTGATAGATGAAATAATCAATATCCGTATTACCCTCGAAATAGTATTCCAGGATAACCGGGAAATCGGCCGATTGTCCCCATTTACTGTGGTAAGGTACTCCGCCGTCGGCAATAAATTTATTATCAAAGGAATGCTCGATGCTCCGATCCGGGTCCGTTTCCTCTTCGCTCGCCTTACCGGCATAGGGTTTTACCTGTATATCTTCTTCGATTACAATGTCACTGGCGGAATATTGGGTGACTGTAATGGTATAATGTTTAGTTGCAGAGGATACTTTAACGTTGGCGGTACGTCTGTTCGAACCGATATTGGCGTCTACTGATATTTTCAGACTGTTTTTGAATTGTGTGGCTCTGAGCCATTTATCAGTAACCTTCGCTTCCCAATTATCTACGTTTAAGTTTGTGGTGATAGAGATGCTGACGTTTGCTGCATCTTTACTGAAGTTCTGTATCAGATCCTCTGTCGCGATTTCAAAGATTTCCGTTATACTTTCTTCCGCGTTATCTTTACATCCGTATAGACACAACGATATAAAGAGGCAGATGAGGCTTAAACAATATCCGGAGTTTTTCATGGTAATGTTCTTTGGATTAAAATTAATATTACTGCTTATATTGTTGGCCCTATTTATCAAGCAGTGACATTACCATAATGGGAGAAGTCGGTTTTACTCCTCACTTTTTTAAAGAAATTTTTCGCAGGCAACCTGATTAACCTCTTGAGAAGGACAGGTTGCCTGCGAAATGGGAAGTTGTCTCTTATTCCGCAGTCAGCTCAATCACACGGCTGAAAGCCTGATTGGTAGTGAAGGCGTTGATACCTATTTTCATCAGATAGTCGCCGGAATAAGTTTTCTCGTTAGCGCCCAGATTCGACTTCTTATTCGGCATCAGGTTGATTTCTTTCACCTTATACCTCTTACTCGGATCCAATCCCTGAAGTTTCACCGGAAGCAGTTTCTCAGCATAGCGCGGATGAATGTCATAAGTATAAAGCACAGCCTTGTTCTTATCCGGTGCGGTGTACATCACGGACATGTGGTTGCCGTCATAAGGAGAGACCAGTCTGTATTGGTCGCCGTCCAGAATCACTTTCTTCAGACGTGTCCAGTTGGCAACTGCATTCTGGCAGTAAGTCAGTTCGTCCGCATTCAACTCTTTCAGTCCGAGGTCGAAGCCCAGTTTGCACATACTGGCTACATCGGTACGGAATTTCACGCTTGTCTTCTTGTTCCAGCTAGTCACGTGTGCAGACATCGCTTTGGAAGGGAAGATTTGTGAGAATCCCCATTGGATAAACAGACGTTCTATCGGGTCGGTATTGTCACTGCACCAGAATTCTGTGAAATATTTCAGGGCCTCGTAGTCGCAACGTGCGCCGCCACCGGAGCAGAGCATCATCGGTGTATTGGGATATTTCTCTTTCACACGTTTGAGTACATTGTATATGCCGCGTACATGGTCGATATAAAGTTGTCCCTGTTTGTTTTTCAGGTAGGGAGAATAGACGTTGGTGATCGGTGAGTTGCAGTCCCACTTGAAATAGGCAACTTCCGGATTCTCAGTCAGGATGTTGTCGACTACGCCGAACACAAAGTCCTGCACTTTCGGGTTGCTGAGGTCGAGAACCAGTTGGTTACGATAGTAATAAGTCTTGCGGTTCGGCAGGGTGATAGCCCAGTCGGGGTGCTTTTCAAAGAGTTCGCTTTTCGGGTTGACCATTTCCGGCTCAATCCAGATGCCGAACTTCACTCCGGCTTCTTTAGCGGATTTCACAAGAGCAGGGATACCGCCGGGCAGTTTGGATTTCATTGCTTCCCAATCGCCTAGTCCGGCATTGTCGCTGTTGCGCGGATGCTTGTTGCCAAACCAGCCGTCATCGAGCAGGAACATATCTACCCCAAGATGTTTGGCCTCTTTCATTAGTTCGGAAAGGAGTTGTTCGTCGAATTTGAAGTAAGTGTTTTCCCAGTTGTTCAGTAGGGAGAGGCGGTCACCTTGTCCGTCTTTCAGCTGATAGTTGCGAGCCCAGGCGTGAAGGTTGCGGCTGGCCTCGCCCGTTCCGTTATTGCTGAAAGTGAACATAAATTCGGGAGTCGTGAATACTTCGTTCGCTTTCAATTCATAATCAGATGCATAAGGGTTGATGGCAGGGATTACGCGCAGGTTACCAACGTTGTCTACTTCGAATGTAAACTGGAAGTTACCGGTCCAGCCGATCGTACCCAGCATCACGCGGCCTTGTGTTTCCTGTGCCGATTGTCCGAATCCCAGTTCGAAGAACGGATGTGTATGCATGGCGGCACGGCTGCCCAACTTGGTGTCGATTACTTTCTTTCCGAACTGTAACTGCTGGCTGCTCATTTGAGCTTCTTTGGCCCAGTCGCTGCTGAACTCGGTTAGGAAATACTTGGAGTCGGAGAAATAGAGCATTGTGGAAGCATAGCGCCACAGGGTGACGGGTTTCTTCTCGTTGTGCTTGATTTCGCTCCATGTCTTGATGACGTTTTCTTTCGGATAAGCGATGTAGTGCAGAGTTACCTCTACCGGATATTGGTCGTCTTTGAGGTTGATAATTGTCTCTGTTCCCCCTGTCACGGCCTTCTGCTCGGAAGATACATAGCGGAGAATCGTACTTGGATTTCCGTCGCTGTGAGTGATAGCCACAGCCGGTTCGAAATAGTCTTCGGCACCGGAACCCGGATAGACTTCCCAGCCGCGTGTAGAAACACTGCCGTCACTGCCACCTTTTACATAAGGCGAAAAGTGCTTGATATCTTGCTCATTTAGTAGTTTGTCACCCAGATAAGCCTGATAAAGTCGGCCGTTAGGGGCTACTTGAAGGATTAGGTCTGTGTTGTCCGTTGAGATTTGGATAACACTCTTTTCCTGGGCTTTCACTTGTGCCAAGGTAAACAAAGCCATTAGTAGTAGAAATAGTTTCTTCATGTTGTTTTGAATAATAATTATTGGGTATTAGTTAGCTTACAGGCATAAAAACGCTCAAAGATAATGATAATTTATGATGTACGGGCCAGATTTTGATGCTGATGCTAAATTCTACGGTAAATAAGTCACCGTTAAACATAGCTTATACACCCGCTATACATCTGTTATCCGGTAGGTATTGTTCTGTCGGAATACCGCTTTAGTTAATTTGCCACGGCCGTGGAGAGTTCTTTCCACAAGCGTGACGAGATATTACCACGGGTGTGACGAATACTCTCCACAGCCGTGGCAGACTAACTAAAGCGGTGCTCCAACCTAACTATACCGGTATTCCAATCGAACTATACCGGCTTCCCTTCCCATAAAGTCCCACTTAACAAACCCTCCGACAAGCTGCTTGCCGGAAAGGGAGGAATGACATGGCAATTAAAGTGAGTACATCTACTGTTCAAAAAATAATCTTACTTACTTGCTTTTTTCGTTTGATTTTCATACTTTTAGCCTCCGTAAACCCTTTAAAAATTAATCCTATGGATAGCATTCTTTTCTGGCTGGTTCCGGTCTCTTCCGTGTTAGCCCTCTGCTTTGCTTATTACTTCCATAAGCAAATGATGAAGGAGAGTGAAGGTACTCCCCAAATGATAAAAATTGCCGCTGCTGTGCGCAAAGGCGCTATGTCTTACCTGAAACAGCAATACAAGATTGTAGGCTGGGTGTTTCTGGGGCTGGTCATTTTGTTTTCAATCATGGCCTACGGTTTCCACGTTCAGAATGCTTGGGTGCCTATCGCTTTCCTGACGGGTGGTTTCTTTTCCGGCCTTTCCGGTTTTCTGGGGATGAAAACGGCAACTTATGCATCAGCCCGTACAGCCAATGCGGCACGCGGTTCGCTGAATGCCGGATTGAGGATTGCCTTTCGGAGCGGTGCGGTAATGGGACTTGTCGTAGTCGGTCTCGGCCTGCTCGACATTTCTTTCTGGTATTTGTTGCTGAACGAAGTGATTCCTGCTGACGCACTGATACCGACTCATAAACTCTGTGTAATCACTACCACCATGCTTACTTTCGGTATGGGGGCCTCCACTCAGGCACTCTTCGCCCGTGTCGGCGGTGGTATCTATACGAAAGCTGCCGATGTGGGGGCCGACCTTGTAGGTAAGGTAGAGGCCGGAATCCCCGAAGATGACCCGCGCAACCCTGCCACTATTGCCGATAACGTAGGTGACAACGTGGGTGACGTGGCCGGCATGGGAGCCGACTTGTACGAATCTTATTGCGGTTCGATCCTGGCAACTGCCGCGCTTGGTGCTGCCGCCTTTATTCATTCTTCGGACACGGCTATGCAGTTCAAAGCGGTTATTGCTCCGATGTTGATCGCGGCTGTCGGGATTATCCTTTCTATTATAGGTATCTTCGCCGTCCGTACCAAAGAGAATGCGAAGATGAAAGATCTGCTTGGTTCGCTGGCGTTCGGTACAAACCTCAGTTCTGTACTTATCGTCGTTGCTACTTTCTTTATCCTGTGGCTTTTGCAGTTGCAGAACTGGGTTTGGATCTCCTGTGCGGTGGTCGTCGGCCTGCTTGTCGGCATTGTGATAGGCCGTTCTACTGAATATTATACTTCTCAATCCTATCGTCCTACTCAGAAGTTGAGTGAAAGCGGGAAGACGGGACCTGCTACGGTCATCATTTCCGGTATCGGTCTGGGAATGCTTTCTACGGCTATCCCCGTTATTGCAGTTGTGGTGGGTATCATTGCTTCTTATCTACTGGCTGCTGCCGGCGATTTTGCCAATATCGGTATGGGGTTGTACGGAATCGGCATTGCTGCCGTCGGTATGCTTTCTACGCTGGGAATCACTTTGGCAACGGACGCTTACGGCCCGATTGCGGATAACGCAGGCGGAAACGCGGAAATGTCCGGTTTGGGTGAAGAAGTCCGCAAACGTACCGATGCGCTCGATTCTCTCGGAAACACGACTGCCGCAACCGGAAAAGGTTTTGCGATTGGTTCTGCTGCCTTGACGGGATTGGCTTTGCTCGCTTCTTATATTGAAGAAATACGTATCGGACTGACTCGTCTCGGCAATATGGATCTGACTTTCTCGGACGGAAATACAATCAGTGTGGCAAATGCTACTTTCATTGACTTCATGAACTATTATGAAGTGAACCTGATGAATCCGAAGGTACTTTCGGGGATGTTCCTCGGTTCTATGATGGCTTTCCTGTTCTGCGGGCTGACCATGAATGCCGTGGGACGTGCGGCAGGACACATGGTGGACGAAGTGCGCCGTCAGTTCCGTGAAATAAAAGGTATCCTGACGGGAGAAGCCGAACCGGACTACGAACGTTGTGTGGAAATCTCTACGAAGGGGGCACAGCGCGAAATGGTGGTTCCTTCATTGATTGCTATCATTGCCCCTATCTTTACGGGACTTGTCTTCGGTGTTCCCGGTGTGCTTGGTTTGTTGATCGGTGGTTTGAGCAGCGGTTTCGTGCTCGCTATCTTTATGGCAAATGCCGGTGGTGCCTGGGATAATGCAAAGAAATATGTGGAAGAAGGCAATTTCGGAGGAAAAGGAAGTGAGGTTCATAAGGCAACGGTGGTGGGCGATACGGTGGGCGACCCGTTTAAAGATACCTCCGGTCCGAGCTTGAATATATTGATAAAGCTTATGAGCATGGTAGCCATTGTAATGGCAGGACTTACGGTTGCCTGGAGTCTGTTCTAAGGATTTTGTGTTAAAAAGATAAGAAAATGGAGACCGGAATCTAGGTCTCCTTTTTTATTTCATTTACCTTTGCAGAGATAAAAACGATAAAGATGCTATTACCTTATTTAAATGAGAATCTGATAGAAGCAGGATGCGATGAGGCAGGCCGCGGCTGTTTGGCGGGTTCTGTCTATGCTGCTGCCGTCATTCTTCCGAAAGATTTTAAGAATGAGTTACTGAATGACTCCAAGCAACTGACGGAGAAACAACGTTATGCCCTGCGTGAGGTAATAGAACGTGAAGCGATAGCATGGGCGGTGGGTATCGTTTCACCCGAAGAGATAGATGAGATAAATATCCTGCGTGCTTCTTTCCTGGCCATGCATCGTGCTGTCGATCAACTGTCCACCCGTCCCGAACACCTGCTCATTGACGGAAACCGGTTCAATAAATATCCCGGTATCCCGCATACCACGGTAATCAAAGGCGACGGAAAATACCTTTCGATAGCTGCTGCATCTATTCTGGCCAAAACGTATCGTGATGATTATATGAACCGTCTCCACGAAGAGTATCCCTATTATGACTGGAACCGTAATAAAGGGTATCCTACCAAAAAACACCGTGCCGCCATTGCCGAACATGGAACAACTCCTTATCATCGGATGACGTTCAATTTGTTGGGAGGTGAACAACTTTCTTTGGACTTTTAATTCCCGTTGTTCCTTTCTTAAATTATATTTTCTACATTTTTTTGCAGTATAAGCACGATTTTAGCCTGTTTAGTGCTTGAATTGTTCTGTTTAGGCTAAAAAAGTGTTGCTTCGTGCTTTTAATTGTTATTGAAATGCTATATATTTGCAAACAATAATAAGAATTAAAAAGTTTAAAATCATGGCAACGAACAAGCTACTAAGCTCTACTAAGCTCATTGGGGTATTTTTCATTATGTTAGTTTGTGCACTTCCTGCAAATGCACAGTTCTTGCGTACTTCTTATTTTATGGAAGGTACGCATTATCGTCAACAGCTGAATCCGGCTTTGACGCCGACTAAAGGTTACTTCAATCTTCCGGTGATTGGTGCAGTTAATGCAACTGTGGGGTCTACTTCATTAGGATATCAGGATATTATTGATATTATTGATGACGGAGATGATTTCTATACGAAACCGGATTTCATGAACCGGCTGAAAGATAACAATAAGTTGAATGTGAACTTTAGTACGGAAATCCTTTCTGCCGGTTGGTACAAAGGAAAGAACTTCTGGTCGTTCAACATTGGCCTTCGTACCGATATTGGTGCGAACTTGACTAAATCTATGTTTACTTTCCTGAATGAGATGGAGACTGTTGAAGAAAACTGGAGAAACAGTAACTATGATATCAGTGGTCAGCAATTGAATATCAATGCTTATACTGAAATTGGTTTAGGACTCTCACGTCAGATTAACAGTCGTTTGACAGTCGGTGCCAGAGTGAAAGCTTTGTTGGGTATCGGTAATATGGAGTTAAAACTCAAAAATGTGGCAATGAGTGCTAATCTGCCCAGTGATGCAGAGATTGCAAAGTGGTCAGATGGAAATTATTGGAGTGGCTTAAGCCCAGAAGAAGCTATTAAACAAGCTACTGAATTGAAAGCAAAATTTGATAATTACCATGCAAATTTGAATGTTGGTGCAGAATTGAAGAGTTCTTTCAAAGGTTTGGAATTACAAGAAGAAGAGGGTAAGGATTATGTAACAGACTTCGAATTTGATAGTGGCAAATTGGGTATCGCTGGTTACGGTTTTGGTATTGATTTGGGTGCTTCTTATAAAATATTGGATAATCTGACTGTATCTGCATCTATTCTTGACTTAGGTTTTATCTCTTGGTCAAAATCAAGTACGAAGATTGCGTCAGCCAATCCGGATCCTATTGATATTAAAGGAAGTACTTATGCAGCAATGGTCGATCCCGCTAATCCTGAAACATCTGTGGTGAATGCAGTAAAACAGTTGCAGGATGATACTCAAGGGTATATGGATCGTGTAACTAACGGTGATGTACTCGACTATGATATGTTGCAACTCGAAGTAGGTGATGCAAAAGAATCTCGTAAGTCCCGTCTGGCTTCTACATTGGTGTTGGGTGCAGAATACGGTTTCTTCAATAACAAATTAGCTGTTGGTGTATTGTCTACCACTCGTTTTGTACAACCTGACGCTCTTACAGAGTTGACATTCTCTGCAAATTATCGTCCGAAAAGCTGGTTTAACGTTGCACTTAGCTATTCTGCCATTCAGTCAGCAGGAAAATCTTTCGGTCTTGGTCTGAAATTAGGGCCGTTGTTCCTCGGAACCGACTATATGTTCTTAGGAAAGAACTCTAACACTGTTAATGGATTTGTTGGAATTTCTATTCCGTTGGGTGGAAGAAAAAGTAAACAAGGATAAAAAATAATTTCTCTCTCTAAACATTCTCTTTTAATTAATTCTCTATAGAAGAAAAAACGTATTTCCTATTATTATTTATAGCTCGCTACTTTTGAATTATTCTAATAAGATATTCTGAGTAGTGAGCTTTTCTATTATTATTTAATATTTGTCGTCTATTCATGGCAATACTCATAAAAAGAATTATGAAGTGGCAAGGCTTTTATACTTTTGGGGCTATTAACTTTCAGAACTGAATATATTCTATATCTTTGTACAAAACATCTATTGAAAGAATTATATCCTAGACATGACAAAGAACCCTTTAATCTTATTCATAATACTGATTATGGCAGCGTCTGGTGCACTTGCTCAAGATCAGCGATTATTCAAGAACCTGACTGTTAGCGACGGATTACCTCATAGTGAGATAACATCTATTATACAAGATAAGACAGGTTTTTTATGGCTTGGTACTCTCAATGGACTAACCCGGTACGATGGTAATTCAATGAAAACATATATCCGAGATAACTCATCCAACTCATTGAGTAATATTCGTATCATCTCACTATACCACGACAGTGATTCTCTATTATTCATAGGAACGGAAGGAGGAGGGTTAAATGTTTTCAATCTTTATAAAGAAAGTTTTGAGAATACCGCTATCTTGAAAGTTGAAAGTGAGTTGTCTTCTCAAATCGTTTATGCTATCCGAAAGGGAATAAATGAGAAAATATGGGTTGGCACGGATACCGGACTTTGGGTATTGCAAAAACAAGGAACCTCTTTTTCTTATCAGGAGTATATACCTAATATTCCAATGGTTACTGATATAAAAGAGGTTGATCAGGATATTTTATGGGTTACATCTAATACTGGGGTTTATGAGATAAACAAACACACAAGACAGGCTAGACTACTTTTTGATCATCATTGGGCGTGTATGCAGGACTTGTCACTTGATGCAACTCTTATTGGCGGAGCAGATGGACTCTTTTTGTATACACGTGGAGGGGGGTGGAGAAAGATACTTGATGTAAATATTGCTACGATCTGCATTACAAGCAATCACGAGATATGGATTGGTACCATGAACGATGGCCTATTTAAGTTTAGTCATGACTTGAAGTTGTTGGCAACCTACCAATATGGCCATATATGGCAAAGTAAAGGACTAAGCAATAATCATATACGTGCGTTCTGTGAAGATTTCTCAGGTAACTTATGGATTGGTACACGAAATGGCATGAGCAAGTTGACACTTGGAGGAAAAGAGTTTGAAGTTTATAATAGTATTCTTGATGAGAATCTACGTGAAGGGCAGACGGTTAGAAACAAGACTGCAACCTTTTTTGAAGATGAAGACGGACGTTTGTGGATTGGTTCTCAAGCTACTGATTTGAGGATTCTTGACAGAAAAACGCAGAAACTGCAAACTATTGACGCCCGAAGAGCACCTGAACTGGCAAATGAAACAATCTCAGCATTCTTCCTCGACCGAAAAGGAAATCTATGGATCGGTACATGGGATAATCTTTTTATATTATCTAAAATAGAGAGAGATAAAATAGATAGTAATGCGCCGTTGAAACTTACTTCTATGCTTCGTAAGCATCATATTTCTCCAATGACAATTTTTAAGATCATAGAAGATAAAGACGGAGAACTATGGATGAGTACAACTCGGGGAATATATAGGTATATACCGTCGGCAGAAGATTATTATAATGGCACTTTTCTGAATTACAGTAATACTGCCACCAGTAATAATGTATTGACCAACAACTTCATGACAGATATTTTTGTAGACCAGGTATCGGCTGGGGCTAATAAAATAATCTGGGCCGGGACTAGTAACGGACTTAATAAGCTGCTTTTTACCAAAGAAGGGATGAAGGTACTCCATATTAAGAATGATACGACTTCTACCGGCTTGAAAGGTGAATTTATTTCTGTCATTCATCAAGATAGTAATTCAGATTTATGGATAATTGGAATTGATGGCTGGATGAATAAACTGATAGACAATAGATATAATGATGAATATCCCCAATTTAATAGTCTTAATATCAATGAAAATGGGACATTCAATACTACCGAATCATTGCAAGAAGATGGGTATGGAAATTTTTGGATGGGAGGAGTGCGTCTTGTACGCTTTGACCCTAAATTAGTTGCGTTCCGTTATTTTGATGAGCAGGACGGTTTGCAGAGTAATTCATTTAAAATATGGTCTTCCTATAAACTTCGTTCAGGCGAATTAGTATTTGGCGGAATCAACGGCTTTACGATTTTTGCTCCCCAGAATTTTAAAGATAATAAGATTGTTCCCAAAGTTGCTTTGACAGACTTTATGATCTTTGATAAGGAAGTCAAGCCGCTTCAGCCTTATGATGGACGTATAATTTTGAGGCAATCACTGAACATGACAAAAAAGATTACGTTGCCTTATGATATGAATAGTATTAGTATTTCATTTGTTGCCTTGCACTTTGTTTCTCCTTCAAAGAATAATTACCGTTATATGTTGGAAGGAGAGGATAAGGGCTGGCGGTATGCACAAGGAAATAAAAACCGGGCAATTTATACTAACCTGAAACCCGGAACTTATACTTTTAAAGTATATGGAAGTAATTGTGATAATCTATGGACTGATTATCCGCGAACCATTGAGATTGTAGTAACTCCTCCTTTCTGGCAAACTAATGCCGCATACTTTATCTATTTTTGTCTTTTGGTTATTGCTCTGTTGCTTTTCAGGCGAAACCTGATTATGACGGAAAAAAGAAAAAATGCACTTATAATGGAACATCACATGAGAGAGGAGGAAAATAAGATACATCAGATGAAATTGAAGTTCTTTACGGATGTGTCACATGAGTTGAAGACTCCGTTGGCTCTTATTTACTCGCCTATTGAAGAATTGATCAATGAACCGGGATTAGAACCTCTTGTCGCACGGAAATTGATGTTTGTGCGGCGTAATATTGGGCGGTTGCTCAATCTGGTCGAGCAGATTATGGATTTCAGAAAGTTTGATAATAACATGATGCAATTGGCTATTACAAGAGAAAATCTAATTGGTTTGTGCCGTTCCGTAATGTGTTATTTTGAGGATGAGGCAGAACGGAGAAGCATACGTTTCATTTTTCATTCGAACAAGGAGAACATTGAAGTCTGGATTGATAAAGAAAAAATCGAGAAGGTGCTGATGAATATAATTAGCAATGCTTTCAAATATACTAAAAACGGGGGAGAGATTTCTATTGATTGTAGGGAGAAAGATAATAGGGTTATTTTGCATATCTGCGATAATGGCTTGGGAATAAAGACAGATGATGTAAATCATATATTCGAACGATATTATCAAGGAGAAAATTCGACACAGGGTGGCACCGGAATAGGACTGGCCTTGGCTAAAGCGGTTATTGACCAGCACAAGGGGCGTATTTGGGTAGAGTCAACTTATACAAAAGGTACAGACTTCTATGTGGAATTATTATTGGGAAAGGATCATTTTGATAATGATAAAGTAAAAATCCAGCCGAAATCTATCACTGTAACAACTTCGAAAACAACAGAAATGTCTGAACTTGGTGAACATATTTCTTTAGACTTGTTGTCGGAAGACGAAAAACCGGTTGTATTAGTAGTAGATGATAATATAGAGATGTTAACCTATCTGGAAGAATCATTATCGAATTATTTTACGGTCATTACAGCTGTGAACGGCGAGTTAGCCTGGAAAATAGCTTTGAAAAAAGAAACGGACTTGATTATTAGTGATGTGATGATGCCGGTTATGGATGGTATCGAATTGTGTTCAAAAATAAAGAATGACATTCGCCTGTCACATATCCCTGTCATTCTTTTGACAGCGAAAGGGGAGGTGGAGCATAAAATAGAAGGATATGAGTCCGGAGCGGACGAGTATATCTCTAAACCATTCAACCTGAAGTTGTTGATGGTGCGGATTAATAATATCATCAGGCAACGTAATGAACTAAGAGTTGCATTTAGAAAACAGATAGTGGTTGAACCGACGAAATTAACGGTAACTACATTGGATGAGCAATTGTTGAAGAAATGTGTAGAACTTATTGAGGCTAATATTGCTGATCCTGATTTCAATGTAGACGAGTTGTGTAGAGGAGTGGGGCTTAGTCGGCCGGCGGTATATAAGAAGGTGAAATCGTTGACCGGTCTGTCGGTTGTTGAGTTTATACGCTCTATACGGTTGAAGCGAGCAGCACAATTATTGGCACAAGATAAATCGTCGATAAGTGACGTGATGTATCAGGTTGGATTTAATAATCGTTCTTATTTTAGCTTGCGATTTAAAGAAGAGTTTGGATGTAATCCTAATGAATATGAAGTAGAAGAATGAATAAAAGATAGGCAATATTTTTCTTCTCTAACCCTTCAATGAAATATTTTTTCCCTTTATATAGCTGTTTTTAAGGGGTGTAACGATTCATGTTAACATTGGAACGATTTGTTTTCGTACCCTAATGCCTAAAGCCCTACTTTTGTTCATGTGATTAAAAACAACATTGTTAACCCTCTAATGAATAAAGCCTATGATAGCCTTATAAAGAAATAACCATGAGCGTAAAACCTATAAACAGGTAATATCAGATCTATTAATTTATTGTGAAACTTATTAATCTAAAAACATGGAAACAAAACCGAAAAGACCTTGGTACCTGATCGGATTATTGATTCTGCTTTTAAGTACATTTCCTTCGTATGGGAGTCTATTAATGGCACAACAAAGTAGAAAAGTAACGGGTACTGTATTGGATTATGCAAAAGAACCGATAATTGGTGCTAATGTTATTCTCAAAGGTACATCCCGGGGTGTTATAACGGATGTAAAAGGTGAGTTTACATTAGATAATGTAACTACCGCCAGTATTATACAAATATCTTATATCGGATATAAAACTAAAGAAATCACAGTAGGACAACAAAAAAATCTTGTGGTGATGTTATCGGAAGATTCGGAGAATTTGGATGAAGTCGTTGTTGTGGGGTATGGAACGCAAAAACGAGCTTCCATTACAGGATCAGTAGCCAATATTGTTTCTAAAGAGCTGACAGCCGTGAAAACGGGAAGTGTTGCCAATACCTTAGTAGGAAGGCTTCCCGGCCTGAGAGCCGTACAACGCTCGGGTGCTCCTGGGGAGAATATTCCGGAGATGGATATTCGTGGTTTTGGCAATGCGCTGATTATTGTTGACGGGGTAGAACGTAGTTTTGCAAAACTGGACCCGAACGATGTGGAATCAATCAGTATATTGAAAGATGCTTCTGCAGCTGTATATGGTAGTAAAGGTGCAAATGGCGTTATTCTGGTGACTACTAAAAAAGGGACTGAAAGCAAACCTAAGTTTGAATATTCCGGTTGGTATGGTTTCCAACGTATGACCCGTTATCCGGAGGTGTATAATTCTTATCAATACGCTATGTTGTCCAATGAAGCCGCCAATAATATTGGTTTGGCAGATGTATATAATGAGGAGAAAATGGAGAAGTTCAGAACAGGTGATGGTGAATTCTATAAAAGTACGAACTGGCTTCATGCGATCACACGAGATAATGCTCCGGAGACTTCTCATAATTTCAGTGTAAAGGGAGGGAATGAATATGCCAGATATTATTTGTCTGCCGGAGTAATGGACCAACAGTCTTATTTTAGATCTAATGACTGGAATAATCGTCGATATAGTATGCATGCGCATATCGGAACAACTTTGGCTAAAGGATTAGACGTAGATGTATTGCTGACAGCACAGTCTGATCGTCGTAATGTGTCTGGTGGTAGTGGCGTTTTTCAAAGTATACAGCAGGCAAAGCCATTCGGAAGCCCTTATTATTTTGATGAACCGGTTGGACCGTTACGTTCTACCTTCAAAGAATATGGGCAGGGCATTTTTGATGAGAGATACCTGAATAGCAGTCTTGATATAAATTGGGAGATTCCTTGGGTGAAAGGATTGAAGGCTAAAGCAAAAATGAGTTACGATTTCAGGAATTATAAAAATAAAAATTTTAATCCCAAAGACCCTTATACTTATGAACCGACAGAATCCGGTGAGATAGTAAAGGCAGAAGTCGGTTCTACGGTAGGTAAGTTGAATCAGGAAATGGGGAATAATATTACCAAGGATATGCAATTTTCATTAAACTATACTCGTACATTTGGGAAACATGATATCTCAGCTATGGCTATGTATCAGGCAACTAACCCCAGTTATGAGTGGATGACGGGTTTCCGGGAGTTTATGATAAATTCATTGCCTGTTCTAAATGCAGGTAACGATCTGAAACAGAATAATGGTGGAACGGAAGGTTCTAGTCTGGTAATGGCATTGATCGGTCGTGTGAATTATGCTTATGCGAATAAATATATGATTGAAGGAGTGTTGAGATATGACGGTTCCAGTACTTTTGCTCCCGATAAACGTTGGGGCACTTTTCCTTCAGTGTCTATTGGTTGGAGAATTTCGGAAGAGTCCTTTTTTAAGGAAAACATTTCCTTTATTAGTAATTTTAAGTTACGTGCATCTTACGGTGTGGTAGGTGATCAGGGAGGTTTTTCTCCTTTCCAATATCTCGAAGGATATTATTATCCGAGTGGCAAATACTTGTTTACAGAGAATGTAACGACTATCGGATTATCTTCGAGCGGTATTGCCAATCCGGATCTTACTTGGTTTGAGTCTAAAATAGCTAATATAGGATTTGAACTTTCTATTCTTAATGGATTGTTTACTGCTGAGTTTGATATGTTTAGACGTGATCGCAGTGGACTTATGGCACGTCGGAATCTTACTTTGCCTACTTCTTTCGGAACTGAATTGCCGGAAGAAAACTTAAATTCGGATATGACTAGAGGTTTTGAATTGGTATTGGGACATAATAATACAATAGGGGATTTTACATACGGAGTGAAATCAAATGCTACTATTACCCGGAGTCGTAATAAGTATGTGGAGCGTGCACCGGATTCTAATAAATATACAAACTGGCGTAATAACTCGAATGATCGTAATAAAGATCTCACATGGGGATATACAATGATTGGTCAATTCCGAGATTACGAAGAAATACTAAATTCTCCTGTTCAGGATAGTAATGGAAACAAATCTTTGTTACCAGGGGATTTTAAGTATAAAGATTTGAATGGTGATAACATTATTGACGATAATGATGTTTCTGTTATCGGATTAGGAAATACGCCTTTTATTTATTTCGGGTTAAATTTGACTGCTGCCTGGAAAGGATTTGATGTAAATGTATTGTTTCAGGGAGCCGGAGGACATAAAATTCAGTTGGGCTCTGCATTTTATCAGAGTTTTATGAATGAAGGAAACAGTAACGGTATGGCTATCTGGATAGAACGTTCTCACCGCGTTGATTCAAAAGATCCTGCGAGTGAATGGATTATTGGTAAATTACCGCCGGTGCGGAAGGCCGGATTTGCCAATAACGAAAAGGTAAATTCATATTATCTATTGGATGCGGATTATTTGAGGTTAAAGAATCTGGAAATAGGCTACACTGTTCCTAAGGGCCTGACTTCAAAGATAGGAGTCGATAAGATACGAGTATTCTTTAATGGCAGTAATCTGCTGACATTTACCAAAGGTTGGTTAATGAAGAATATCGACCCGGAAAATAATAACTCTAATGCATGGTATTATCCGCAAGCTAAGATGTATAATTTCGGTTTAAGCTTATCATTTTAAAAACACTATCTGGTATGAAAAAGAATAAATGGATTAATATAATTGTTACGGCGGCAGTACTCTTTTCAACGTCAGGTTGTATGGACTCTTTCAGTGATATAAAGTCGAACAATAAAATACTTCCAAAGGATGTTTGGAACGATCCGGCAGCTATAACGGGCATACTTGCAAATATGTATAATAGTATGATTATTGAGGACTTTAGCTATTTCTATGGAGACTACTCATGGCGTAGCATGGACCTGTCTGCCATGTCGGATGAATGTACGGCGGGATTTCAGAAAGAACCTGCTTTTGATCAATATAATGCAGTTTTTGAGTATCCGGATGAATTTTTAGGTAATTACATTTATATTCAGGGGGATCAGGGAGGAGAAGGAAATGTACGTTCCGTGTATCCAGAATCTTATCGACTGATAAGAAATTGCAATGACTTTCTGGAGAAAATAATCGATGCTCCGATGAATGAGGATGAGAAGAAAACAACAATTGGTGAAGTCAAATTCTTGAGAGCTTGGGTTTATTTTACTTTGGTAAAAAGATATGGTGGTGTACCTCTTATTGATAAACCGCAGCAGTATACGGGTAAAGAATCGTTAGCTGAATTGGAAGTTCCCCGTTCAACGGAAGAAGAAATTTTTCGATTTATTATCAAGGATTGTAAAGAGGCTGCCGAAGCATTACCCGAGGTGCGAACTACTGAAAAAGCCCGAGTGACGAGATATGCTGCTTTGGCCCTTTGTTCACGTGCTGCGTTATATGCTGGTTCTATTGCTAAATATGGTAAAGTGGGACTGGGTAAACTTACTGGTATTGAAAGTTCTAAGGCAGATGAGTTCTATCAAATTGCTTATGATGCTGCGGATTTTATTATTAAAAAAGGACCTTACAAATTATTTAACCAGATACCGGACAAGGAACAGAATTTTAATAAATTGTTCGTTACAAAAGATAATGGAGAATACATCTTCGAGAAACTTTTTGACGTAGCTACGGGATTGGGAAATTCATACGATAAGAAACATTTGCCTTATTCTTATTGCCGTTGGGGATCCATCACTCCTACTTTTGAAATGGTCGAAGCTTTTGAATATCAGGATGGTTCGGAAGGAAAGATAGATATTGGACAGTCATTCGAAACAACGTATGAAATGTTTCAAGGGAAAGATCCTCGATTCTTAGCTTCCATTTATGTACCGGGTTCTTCTTTGTTGGGCTCAACAATGCAGTTTCAAAGAGGATTGATTTTGAAAGATGGTTCCAAATATTATGCCCAAAGCGCTCCCGGTCCTTCTTACTTGTTGGAGACATATATTGATCCTGAAACACAACGTAAAGATACCATTTTTGGTAAAGATGGAGGTACATATACAGGAGATGCTTCGAAAACAGGATTCAATATTCGTAAGTTTGTCAATGAGAATCTGAAGACTGAAGCACAATGGGATTTCGGCAAGACCGAAACATCTTTCCCGATTTTCAGATTGGCTGAAGTCTATCTGAATCTAGCTGAGGCTGCTGTGGAAATGGGTAAGTACCAGACTGAAGCTTTTGAGGCTATTAAAAAAATACGGGATAGGGCTGGAGTGGTAACTCCTTTTGCGGTAGTGGATGTGGAGAAAGTAAGGCACGAACGTCAGGTGGAATTAGCTTTTGAAGGGCATCGCTTTTGGGATATGAAAAGGTGGCGTATTGCACATCTACCGGTAGATCAGGGTGGTCTTAACGGTTTCCGTGGGGCAGGGCTACATCCCTTCTTTGATTTGCGTATTCGAAAGTACGTGTTTGAAGTTGCTAATGATTTGCCTAAACGGCAGCGTGTCTTTACAGAGAAAAACTATTATACTAAATTCTCAGGAAATGATATGAATTCAAATCCTAGTTTGATTCAGAATCCGGAATTTCTAAACTAAACTCAATTTGTAAGTTATGAAAACTAAATATTTAATAGGAATCATTGTTCTAATAGGAGGTATACTGGCAGCATGTGAAAAGGATAATTATGATGCACCGAATGGTGGATTGTATGGGTTAATCATTGATCAGCAGACGGGTAAACCTGTGCCATTGCCGGTAGAAGGTTCAACGGGAACGATTATTAGAATCATGGAGATTGGAACAAAAGCTACACAGCCTGTAGGGTTTTACGCTAAGCAGGATGGATCGTATGCTAATACAAAAGTTTTTAATTGTGATTATTCTGTTACTGCAACCGGTCCGTTTCAAACTGTAGGAGAGTATACAACCACAGTAAAAGGACAGACGAAACTGGATATTATTGTTATTCCGTATTCTCGTATCGAAGCATCGGCTGAAGCGAATGGAGAAGTAGTTACTTTAAGCTACAAGGTGAGTAAGAACGATCCGGCTTATAAATTGACGGAGGTATATGCTTATTGGGATTATCAGAAGTTGGTTGATGATGTAAGTAGCCATTATAGCCGGAAACTAACGGAAAGTACTGGTAGTGAGAATGGGACATTTACTTTTAATTTAGCAACAGATAATACTTATCAAACTAATAAGTATAAAATACAGGTAAATGGTAACAGGGTTTATTTCAGGATCGGAGCCAAGACAAACGGATATGTCAATTACAGTGAAGTAATGGAAGTAACAATCAATACGGGAGAATAAACAACATGAAAACAAAAATATATCATCTGCTGGTATGCATAGCAGGATTACTCTGTCTGTACGCTTGTGACGACGAGAAAAATAATTCGGAAGTTGTAATGCTTCCTCGGATCATGACTGTGGCTCCGACGGATATCAAAGCCACATCTGTATTGGCTGGCGGACACGTAATGTCCGATGGAGGTGGAAATATAACAGAAAGGGGAGTCTGCTGGGCTACAACTGAAAGCCCGACAACTGATAATGACAAGAAACTTTGTGGAACAGGAAAAGGGACATTCCAACATGTTATCACAGGGCTGGTTCCTGGTAAAACCTATAACATACGTGCCTTTGTCACTAATGAGAAAGGCGTGGTTTATGGTGAAGAATATACCATAACGACAAAGAATCCGACATTGGCAACTGTTGTATCGGCACATGTGACTAATGCTTTTGGTGCTACTGCGATCAGTGGTGGAAATGTCACAAAGGATGGTGATGATGTCATTTCTGCTCGTGGTGTCTGTTGGTCTACGGATCATAATCCTACTATTGAAGATAATAAGACTGTAGACGGAACAGGCACAGGTGAATTTATCAGCACATTGACAGGACTGACTCCGGAAGTAACCTATTATCTGCGTGCTTATGCAACTAATTTTGCGGGAACTGCTTATGGAGAGGAAATTTCATTCTCTACTATACAGCCTGTATTGCCGACATTATCAACTTTATCTGTAACGGATATCACATCTACTACTGCAAAATCTGGAGGTAATGTTACTTTGGATGGAGGAGCGGCTGTCACAGCCCGAGGGATTTGCTGGTCTACTACAAAGGAACCTACTTTAGCTGACAATTATACTGTAGATGGGGCAGGAATGGGAGCGTTTAGTAGTGAACTTTCCGGATTGCAGGCTGGTAAAGTTTATCATGTACGAGCTTATGCAACTAATGAGATTGGTACACAATATGGAAATGAGATTTTGTTTACTCCGTCTTATGTGGATGATGGATTGGATATGATATTAATGGAGTCCGCTACTTTCCTAATGGGAGGCAATGATGGAAATGAATCAGGACCTACATTTCTGGTAAGCGTTCCGGCATTTTATTTGTCAAAAGTGGAAACCACGCAGAAGTTATGGGTAGAAGTGATGAATTACAATCCTACTTGTACGGATTGTCCTTCACCAGTGGATGATTATTATCCCGTATCGAATATAACCTGGTATGATGCTATCGTATTCTGTAACAAGTTGAGTTTTTTGAAGGGATTGTCTCCATGTTATTCTATTAACGGAGAAACAGACCCGGATAATTGGATATACCAAAATAATATTGAAGAACGTGTCGTGTGTGATTGGAACGCTAAAGGATATCGTTTGCCTAATGAGGCAGAATGGGAATATGCAGCCGGAGGCGGTGCAGAGCACAGAACGAAATATGCAGGAACCGATGATTATTCAGAACTTCAGTTATATGGATGGATCGAAGGTACTACTGACAGCTTGAAGAAAATTGCAACTAAACTACCGAATAGCTTAGGTTTCTATGATATGAACGGTAATGTAGCAGAGCACTGTTGGGAATGGCATACTGCATATACGGAAACTCCGAAGAATTATCCGAATGATATTCCTGTTCAATGGGGACAGTATGCCAAGATAAAACGTGGTGGTTCTATTTGGAATTGGGGTGGAACCGTATATCTGACATATTCGCGTTGGGTACAGCCTCCTAGTGAAAGGGCGTGGCCTACAGGATTAAGATTGGCTAGAACAAAATAAAATGATAAACATCGGAACACTAAGGTATAGAGGTATTTTCTGTACCTTGTGTTCCACAAAAAAATGGATTATGCGAAGAAAAAAAATATATCTGCGAACCTCTGCGTTATTGGTCTTGATAATGCTGTCTACTGGAACCTTTGCCAAAGATTATATATTGCATTCGCCGGATCACCGGGTATCAGTAACAATTGGGATATCGGATTCGATTGGTTTCAATGTGATAATGGATGGAAAATCGATTGTTAAGCAGGCGAAGATTGCTTTTTTGACAGATATGTCTGCGGATAAAAGATTAAAGGTAAGAAAGGTAAGCCGTTCATCTGTAAATACTGTCCTACATCCGGTGGTATCCCAAAAGGCTTCAATGATAGCTGATATATATAATCAACTACGAATAGATTTTTCCGATCGTATTTCTTTGGAATGGCGGGCGTATGATAACGGCGTTTCGTGGCGTTGGTTATCTAATATAAAGGGTGAATATAAGGTCACGGATGAAGTTGCCGAATTTATGTTCAATAAGAAAGATGTTGTTTGGTATCCGGGAGAAAAAAGTTTTTATTCAGGTAATGAACCAAAGTTTACGAAATGTACTTTAGAGAATTTGGGAGCTAAAAAACTAGCTTGTCTTCCTGTCCTTTTTGATATCAATGGGGTAAAAGTGTTAATAACGGAAGCAAACTTATTGGATTATGCGGGTATGTGGCTTGAAAGTTCGATAGGAGGAAAACTAAGGGCTGTTTTTCCTCATTATCCGAAAGAGAAGGAAATAAAAGGGGACAGGGATGAATACGTACATTCTCGGGAGAATTTTATAGCTTGGTATTCTTCACCGACAGAGTTCCCGTGGCGGGTGATAGCTCTTGCAAGAGAAGATAAGGACTTGTTGAACAATACACTTGTTTATCAGCTTGCAACTCCGGCAAAGGATGATTTTGCATGGGTGAAACCGGGAAAGGCGTTGTGGGATTGGTGGAATAACTGCAATATCTACAAAGTCGATTTCAAAGCTGGGATGAATACTGAAACCTATAAATACTTGATTGATTTTGCAGCATCGAACGGGCTTGAGTATGTAGTGCTGGATGAAGGATGGTATGATTTGTCTGATATCATGAAGCTTTCCCGGGATATTGATATGGATGAACTTTCAGCGTATGGCAGATCTAAGAATGTGGGTCTTGTTTTATGGTGTACATGGGTACGGCTAGATGAGAAACTGGATGAGGCGTTGAAACAATTTTCGAAATGGGGCATTAAAGCCATAAAAGTTGATTTTATGTCCCGTGATGATCAGGAAATGGTTGGTTTTTATACGAGAGTCTCCAGAGAAGCGGCTAAGTATAAATTGTTAGTCGATTTTCACGGTTGCTATAAACCTACGGGATTGTATCGCACGTATCCTAATGTGGTGACATTTGAAGGTGTTTATGGGCAGGAACAGTGTAAAGGCGATCGTGATAAAGCTATTAATCCTGACCATAATCTGATATTGCCTTTTAATCGTATGGTTGCAGGACCTATGGATTATACGCCAGGTGCGATGGAGAACGCTCATAAACAGGAATGGTATCCTAATTGGAATGAACCGATGAGCATAGGTACGCGTTGTCATCAATTGGCTATGTATGTTGTGTATGAAAGTCCGTTACAAATGTTGTCGGATAGTCCTACAAAATATCTTGCAGAACCAGAATGTATGGAATTTCTGCGAACAGTTCCTACTGTCTGGAAACAGACTATTCCGTTGGATTGTAAAGTTGGAGAATATGTTTCAATAGCAAGACAGGCGTTTGATGGACAATGGTATATTGGGTGTATGACAAATTCAGACTCTCGGGAGCTTTCTATAAAACTTGATTTTTTACCTGAAGGAGAATATCAAATCAAGATTTGGAAAGATGGCATAAATGCCACGCGTAATGCTAAAGATTTCTCAATAGAAACGATACAAGTGAATAAGAATACTGTATTACCCGTTCAAATGGTATCTGGAGGGGGATATGCAGCAATGATCCGTAAACATTAAAATTATGAAGAACTTATTATCTGCTTTCTCTTTATCTTTTTGTTTGAGTGCTTGTTCAGTACATTCAAACGTCGAGAGTAATACTCAGTACGTTGATCCGTTTGTCGGTGCAGCTGAGTTTGGGCATTGCATTCCGAATGCTTGTTTTCCGTTTGGGCTTATTCAAGTAGGACCACAAAGTGGTAATTGTTCGTGGGACTATACAGGAGGGTATCAGTATAAAGATACAGTACTCTATGGATTTTCTCAAACACGAGTGAATGGTACCGGTTGTCCTGATCTGGGTGATTTGTTGATGTTGCCATATACGGGCGATATGGAGCAGAAAGAATATGCTAGTGGTTATCAGAAAAAGAACCAGTTTGCTGAACCGGGATATTATATGGTATATCTCGATGATTATGAGGTGAATGCCGAGATGACAGCTAGCCCGCATGTTGCGATACATCGTTATACTTTTAATACTAATGATTCGGCTCGGTTACTGATTGATTTTCAAAATGGAATGGTAGGTGATGAAAATACTTTTCATCAATATGTGCTGAATGCGGAACAACTTTTCGAATCGTCGACCCGCATTGTAGGCTTTGCTCGTACTAAATCTTGGATTGAGCGTTGTTATTATTATACGATTGAATTTAATAGGCCTTACAAACAAAAGCATAAGCTTCCTTTACGTGATATTCGGGAACAAGCTCCGCGTTATGTACTTGATTTTGATTTGAAGAAGGGGGAGGAGCTGTTGGTGAAGGTAGCGCTTTCGTCAGTTAGTATTGAAGGTGCAAAGAGAAATCTGGAAACTGAATTGCCCGGTTGGGATTTCAATGCAGTCAAGCAAGTGGCTCATAAGGAGTGGCATAAGTTTTTATCGCGAATAAATGTGAAAGGTACGACTGAACAGAAAAGGATATTCTATACGGCAATGTATCGATTATTTATTCAACCTAACAATATAGCTGATACTGACCAACCAACATTTTATAGTACGTTATCTCTGTGGGATACTTACAGGGCTGCGCATCCATTATATACTATTGTTTCGCCTGAAATAGTAAATGACTTTGTGAATTCTATGTTAAAGCAATTTGATACACAAGGCTTTTTACCAATCTGGGCTTTGTGGGGCGGAGAAACTTACACTATGATTGGAAATCATGCTGTGCCTGTTATTGTGGATGCTTATCTGAAAGGTTTCCGTGGTTTTGATGTGGAGAAAGCATACTCTGCTATAAGAACATCTTTGCTTACAAATTTGCCTAAATCAAATTGGGATGTTTATGATCAATATGGATATCTGCCGTTTGATATCATAAAAGATGAGAGTGTGTCGAGAACATTGGAATCATGTTATGATGATTATTGTGCCGCACAATTAGCTAAAGCTCTTGGTAAAGAAGATGATTACCGTTTCTTTACTAAACGGGCTGGTTACTATAAAAACTTATTTGACAGAGAAGCCGGTCTGATGCGGCCGAAGGACTCAAAAGGAAACTGGCGGACACCATTTGATAAATTAGTTATATCACATGAGAGCACTTCTGGAGGAGATTATACAGAAGGAAATGCCTGGCAATATACATGGCATGTTCAGCACGAGCCTGATAGTTTGATTAATATGTTGGGAGGAGAAGATGCATTTATTACTAAATTGGATTCTCTTTTTATATTGAAAGAAGTGGTGCATAATGAAGGTTTTTCTTCGGATGTGACCGGCCTGATCGGGCAATATGCTCATGGGAATGAACCTAGTCATCACGTGGCTTATCTGTATAGAATGGCTGGTAAACCTTCAAAGACGGAAGAACTGGTGAATTATATTTGTAAGACAAAATATCTTGATCGTGTTGATGGACTTTGTGGTAATGATGATTGTGGACAAATGTCTGCTTGGTATGTCTTTTCTGCTATGGGATTCTATCCGGTAAATCCTTGCGGCGGAGAATATATTTTGGGTGCTCCACAACTTCCGAGAATTACAATTGAATTGGGAAATAATAAGCGATTTGTTGTTGAGACCGTGAATTACTCTCTTGAAAATATTCATGTGAGAAAGATAGAACTGAACGGTAAAGAACTGACTGGAAATAGTATTTCGCATAAAGATATAATGGAAGGTGGTATTTTAAAATTTTATATGATGAAATAGTAATATAAGAATTAACTTGTAATATTAAAAAAGTATTATGGTACATATATTAGATATATTTGTTTCTATCGCAATGTCTACCATTCTGTTTTTAGCAGGGTGTAGCGATAAAGCGGTTAAAGACAATGAAGGAAATGGTGGAAGTGACAATGAAGGTGACGAACCGGTTGAGACTGAATATCTTCAATTATATCCGGCTCCTGGCAATTTGGCACAGAATGTAATTGGAATGGACCATTCTGTTTGGGTGAACGATCAGTCTTGTTTTGTTTATCGTACGGAAGCCACAGGCGGAGGTGATTATGGAAGCGTATATCCTGAATATGCTTATTTCGATTTTAAAGGTTCGGTTGCGATAAAAGTAAAACCTAACTATTCTGTTAGTTCTGTTGAGATTCTTCCGTCAAGAGCACAAATAGTTCCTAAAGTGAATGGTAGTGAGATTTCTTTTGTTATTCGTGAGCCGGGACAATATTTTGTTAAGATCAATGGTGATTCAGAAAATGGTAGTAGTGCAACTAAGAATCTTTATATTTTTGCTAACCCTCCGGAAATAGATGCTCCTTCGAAAGATGACCCTAATGTCGTATATTTTGCTCCTGGAGTTTATGAGCATAAATTTTATAAACTCGAAAGTAATAAAATATATTATATTGCAGGAGGAGCTTTTGTATATGGTCGTTTTTATGGGGTGGAACTTCAGAATGTCACTATTCGCGGGCGTGGTGTGATTTGTGGAGAACATCTGACTAGCTTGGGGGATGAAGGACGTATTGTTTGTATTAATAAGAAAAGTAATAATATTAAAATCGAAGGTATTAATGTGATGCATCCTAAAGTTTGGACTATTGCCATGTATCAAAGTAATAACATACATATAGATAATGTACATACAATATCTCATGGGATGAGTTCGGATGGCTGTGATATAACGGGTTGCCATGATGTACTGGTTGAGAATAGTTTTTTTCGGGGGCATGATGATATATTGGCTGTCAAGGCAAGAGATTTTATAAACGAAATGCCCGTCCCTCAAACTTGTGAGAATGTAACTTTTCGAAACTGTGTAGTTTGGTGTGATTCCTCTAATCCCATGACAATAGGTTATGAAACCAATCAGGACATTCGTAATATTCGGTATGAGAGGATAGATGTTCTTAATATTTCACGTCCGAATGTGTGGCAGCTGGAAGCTGTAATGGCTATTGAACCTCATAATGAGGGAGTAGTCGATGGGGTCGTTTATAAGGATATTCGTGTAGATGTGAAAGTTCCTCAGAATAGTCTGTTTCGTTTTGTAGTAGATGAAGGGACAGGAACTATACGAAATGTCAGAATTGAAGATGTGTACATTAATTATGGAGGAACTCTTGGAGGTATCATTTATGGAACAACTCAAGCGGAAGTTTCTGGTGTGGATTTTATAAATGTGAGAAATAGTGAAGGCCTTTCTTTAGCTGAAGATAAAGTGACGACAAATGTTTATACAAGTAATATAAATGTGTCTCCTAATTTGAAGAATGGAACATGGGTAGGTGAAGTTTGGGATTTTTCAACAGAGTTTAGTGGATTCAGTAGTGAGCAAGGACGTTTCGATTGGTATTATAAATATTTGGATGGCAGTGAGATGAAAGAACTTTTGTGGAATAGTTCCCGTAATTTTTGGGATGTTGACACATATTGTTACATTGGTTGGCAACGTACGGACACTAATCCTGTACGTAACTTCCCACAAATGGCTGCTGCTATGCACCCGGATGTCAATAAACAACCTATTTTGATATGGAAGGCTCCAGCTTCGGGTAAAATTCTGGTTCGTGGAAAGGTACGTCGTCCGGGTACTTGTGGAGACGGAGTTGATGTATCTGTCAGAAAGAACTATCAGATTCCGTTTTGGAGTATGACAATAGAAAGCTCCAATCAAAATTTTGTAGATATGGGAACTAATACGGTTTCGGTCAATAAAGGAGATGAAGTTCAGTTTATGGTATCCATGAGAGGAGATAATGGATGTGATAATACAGAATGGCTCCCTGTTATAGAGTATCTTTCGTTGGAATAGGAAGATTGTTTTGAAGATTTAATAGATATTACCTTTATCGTCTCAGTAATACTGTAACGGTAAAGGTAATATTCTATAATGTTAAGTGAAAGATCAGAACCATTTGATCTTTCTGAATATCACAAACGCCAGCGTGGACAATCCGATAGAGAAGAGTACAATCAAAGAAAAAGCAAAGGGCACTTCTTCCAGATGAATATCTACGTTCATGCCATAAAAACTGGCAATCAATGTAGGGAGCATTAAGACGATAGACAAGCTGGTCATACGTTTCATGATAGTGTTCACATTGTTTGAGATAATGGAGGCGAAGGCGTCCATTGTCCCAGTGAGAATGTCGCTGTAAATGTTCACCGTATTGAGTGCTTGTTTCAATTCGATGATAACGTCTTCCACTAACTCTTTATCCAGAAAATCCGTATCCTGGAAAATAGTCTTAAGTTTACCTATCATCACTTCATTGCCACGAATGGAGGTGTTGAAGTAAACCAAGGTTTTCTGCAATCTCATCAGACGGAGCAGGTCTTCATTACGGATGCTGCGTTCCAACTCCTTCTCTGCTGCACTGATATCTATATTGATTTGTTTCAGATATTTCAGGAACCATACGGCGGAAGAGTAAATCAACCGGAGAATTAGATCGAGTTTATTACGGACTACAATACCTTTCCTACGGGTATGTTCGATGAAATCCGGTAGTAAATCGGTGTTATGATAACATACGGATACTATAATCTCGTTGTTTGTGATTATGCCGATAGGTACAGTGGCGAAAGGCAGGCTTCCGTTCTGCTTGTTTTGCACAGGGATACGCAGGATCGTTAACAGCCAGTTACCTTCCGTATCCGTACGCGGACGTTCATCCGTGTCGGCTATGTCATCAAGAAATGATTCGGGTACGTTGAGTGTTTTAGTCAGAAATTCAAAGTCATCATTGTTCGGGCATACTACGTTTACCCAGCTATTAGGAAGCCATTGTGCTTTTTCCACAAAGCCGGCCTCACAATAAAGATACGTTCTCATCTTATTGTCTCCTTTCGTTTGTTTAGCACGAGCAGAGACATCAGATTTCAATGACTCTGTTCGCTTTAATTAATACTAGTTGTGCACGTTCGCGGGTTTGAATCGTCCA
>OOCL01000233.1_pt1 | contig 48334 bp, 36 predicted proteins | sample 1671211 | NCBI WGS metagenome assembly OOCL01 (sample SAMN06348133, study PRJEB24527) | human gut metagenome | biome: human gut; feature: ankylosing spondylitis patient; material: feces | host: Homo sapiens | place: China | collected 2015-10 | reverse complement strand
AAAATTGATGCTGATCAATATAAATATGGATCAGCTATCCGGGAGTTCAGGTTTTACGATTGAAGCGTAGGGGATGCTTCGACTCTAGAGGAATATATTGTTTCTCTTGGCATTTCCTTTTATAAGGAGATTTTGCCATGTCTCTGCTTGTTTCGCTTCTTGCTGCTGTTGTTGTGTTTATCGCTGGCTGGGCAGTGATAAAACGTTATCCAACAGTGATTGTATTGTTTGCTGCAGGGTTAATAATGATTGGTCTCGCTATTCTGTTCGGGGCTGATTCTATTCTTCCTAAAAATGCTAAAACTACTGGATTAATCTGGTTTGATGCTATTGATATCATTCGGCTTGCCGCTATTAAGCAGGTTGCCGGTATTGGCATGATTATTATGGTTGCAGGTGGTTTTGCAAAATATATGGAAACCATCGGCGCTTCTGGTGCGCTTGTACATGCATGTATCTCTCCGCTGAAAGCTCTTCATAGCCCCTATATTGTTTTGGGGCTATGTTATCTTGTTGGTGCCGCCATGGTGCCAGTCGTTCCTAGTCACGGCGGTATGGCGATGTTGCTTTTAACGACGATGTATCCCATTCTTTTAAATTTGGGAGTTTCAAAAGCTGGTGCAGCAGCAATTTTTTGTTCAGGTACTATCGGAATGGGGCCGGGGACAGGAACTGCACTATACGCTGCTAAAATCGCAGATATTGAGCCTATTGTATATTTTGTCCATTACCAACTTCCAGTGGCTATTCCAATGATTTTGGTGATAGCAATTTTGAATATTTTTGTTCAGAGGTATTTTGATCGTCGAAATGACGATGTTTATGAAGAATCAATATTTGCATCTGATAAGGTATTGAAAGTAGGTCATCCAACTTATGCAATTTTGCCTGTTTTGCCTATTGCTTTATTATGTATCTTTTCAAAATTTGGTTATTCAGCAATTCAATTAAATACGGTAACTGCACTTTTATTGAGTTGGGTAATAGGCGTCATTGTCGAACTGATTCGGGTTCGAAATGTAAAGCAGGTTTTCCAAGATGCTATGGCTATGATCAAAGGCATGGGATCATTGTTCTCAACGATCGTGGCTTTGATTATTGCTGCTGAAGTATTTGCAACGGGCATCAAACTGTGTGGACTGATCACTTTGCTTCTTGATGGCGCAAATGCAGGTGGTTTGGGGATAACAGGAATGTCCGCAGTCCTTTCAGGGCTGATTGCAGTGGTTTCCTTCCTGACAGGCAGTGGTGTTGGTGCGCTGACAAGTTTGGGTTCAATTGCCACCGATGTTGCGAACGGGTTGGGCGGAAATGTGACCCAGCTCATCTCATCTATGCAGTTTACTGCTGGTCTTGCAAGAGGCATTTCTCCAGTGGCAGGCGCAACAATCGTTGTTGCCGCTGCTGCAGGTGTGAGTCCAATAGCCATTGTGCGTCGTACCGCTATTCCGATGGCAGGTGCTTGGATAGTAATGATGATTGGAAATTATTTACTCTTAAATTAAATAAGTCCGCTTGGTTGCTGATTATTTTTAATTGGGGAATTTAAATGAATTTAAATAATCATATTACTGTTGATCAAATTAAGAATGATGCCGAGGTTATCAAAAAAGAACTGGTGGAGTGGCGGCATTATTTGCATGCTCATCCCGAGCTTTCATTTAAAGAGGAAAGAACCACTCATTACATTGTAAATAAGCTAAAAAATTTTGGATATACAGATATTCAAATTGGCTTTGGACCATTAAAAACTGGAGTTATGGTTGAGATTGGAAGCGGAAGACCTTGTGTCATGCTTCGTGCTGATATCGATGCCTTGCCAATTCAAGAACAAACAGGGGTTGAATTTTGCTCTCAATCTAAAGGTGTATCGCACGCTTGCGGGCATGATGCGCATATAACAAATCTTCTCGGTGTGGCTAAGCTTTTGAAGAAATATGAAAATTCCATTAAAGGAAGGGTGAAGCTGCTTTTTCAGCCGGCAGAAGAAACTAGGGTTAAAATATACGAAAAACCTTTATCCGGAGCGGGTTATGTTGTTCGAAGCGGTGCTATTGATGATGTGGATGCCATTTTTGGCATGCATGTTTGGGGGATGTTTAGTAAAGGAAAAATATACGTTAAATCTGGTCCAACAATGATGGCTTCGGGTCGGTTTAACTTAAAGGTTATTGGGAAAGGGACTCACGGTGCAAGTCCGCATTTGGGATGTGATCCGATAACAACGATATGCCAAATCGTGGATGGCATTCAGACTGTGGTTTCTCGAGAAGTGAGTCCTTTGGAACCTCGATTAATTACTGTCGGGACGATCCATGGTGGTACAGCGACTAACGTTGTGCCGCAGGAGGCAATGATTTCTGGCACTCTTCGTGCCGCTAGCGAAAATGTCGTTAAATTTATGGGCAAAAGGTTGGCGGAAGTGGCAGAAGGAACGGCTAAAGCTCATCGATGCTCAACAGAGTACGATCTGCTTATCAACGGGCCAGCTGTTGTAAATGACTCGGAAATGGTTGTGATTGTTCGGGAGGCCGCAACAGATGTATTGGGGACCGAACGCGTCTGTGATGTTGAAATGTTGACTGCAAGTGAGGATTTTCGAGAGTATTCTGCTCGACGTCCTGCTGCTCTTTATTTTATGGGAATGTTTGAGCCTGAAAAAGGAGTTGGCCAGCCTCAACATGACCCAGGTTTTATTGTCAATGATGATGTGTTAGTAGATTCTGTAGCAGTGATGACTTCGATAGTCTTTACTTACTTTAATAAAACAAGTGAAAATCACTTTGGACAGAGCACTCAGACAATATGATCGGGAATTTGTTAAGAGTTTGTTATTGGCGATTTTGAACGGACGATCGTTCGTCTGTGAGCTGATCGTTAGTCTCTTCGGATGTCTGGATGGCCGTAATCGCTGATTCATGAGGCTGCGGCGGCTGAGGTTCTTGAATAGCCGCCGCGCCGGCTTGTACAAAGACGCCCAATCGATCGACAAACTTCACGATTAATTTGGCGAAAAGCCCGACCAGAACTGCCGACAAGACGGTTCCTTCACGTACGCCGATGAGTTCTCCCGCGCAGACAAATCCAATGCCGGCAGCAATCAAGGAGAGTGTGACGTCGTTGACGATCTTCACTGAACCGAAGGACTTGCGTGTGACCGCGGCGGCTGCCAGTACGAAGCCTTCCCCCGGCTGGACAATGGTTTTTGATCGAATCTGCATGACAATGCCAAGTGCCAGAACGAAGTTTCCCGAAATGCTCATCAGGAGGCCCGTCCACCATCCGGCCGGTGCATGCGGCGAAACAATCGCCATCGCCAGGTCAATACAGATGCCAAAAATGAGAACAGTCGGTATTTGCAGAAGATTCCAGAGCGAAAACCGCCGACGAAGGAGCAGCACCTGACCCGCAACCAGAAAAATGTTCACGAAAAAAGTGGTTGTGCCAAATGAATAGCCCGTGAGCACAGTGAAGACATATGGAACCGTGCTGATGGGGGTGGTACCGAGGTCTGCCACCGTTGTGAGCGCTACGCCAAGAGCCGCTGTGAACATGCCGATGAGCAGGAGCAGCAGACGAAGCGACAGATGTGCAAAGCGGCGAGAGGAGCCAACGGGTGTTTGGCGGGGCACTGGCGGCATGAGGAAAACGGTCAGTCAAAAGAAAAAAGCCGACGGGTGTCGGCTTTGAAAACAGAAATGATATACCGGATTGAAAACATTGAGATACCGCTTGGGGAGAACGGATGCGCAGGCGCATGAGCATGAGCCTTGCACTTTTGTTTTCTTAGTGACAGCCGTCCAATGTCGCGTTAGAGCGTCTCAAACAATCGAAATGAGGAGAAGAAAGTACGAGGGCGAATTCGCAGATTGACGGAGCGTGATGGATTCGGACCTTCATGCTTTTCGCTGCTGCTTGAAGGAAACCGCCGGCGGCAAAATCTGTGGAACGTCGCAGGATTAGGCAGCCGTTCGATATCCGACGGCCTCTCACGAAGGAATTGGTTGTCGTTATTTGGATCGGCAGAGACCCGATGTTTTATGCGGCAGGTTCATCCTGAGCGCGATGCCATTCAATCGTTCCGCTTGTCTGCAGTTCATCTTCGGCACCAGGCAGCTCATTGATAAGCCGCCACTCGAAGCCGAGTTTCCAGGAACCATCTTGATCGCTCATAGTGGGAATCGAAGCCGGCAGCGTAAGCCGCAGGCGCAGTTTTGCGCCGGGACGGATAACAGCTCGGAACTTCAGTGTCTTCACTTGAGCGGGAGCCGCATCGGGCGGTACTTGGGTGAATTCTCGGGCGGCAGTCTCAACGAGAAGAAGCTGTGCCACGCCGGGAAGAATCGGCATGTCGGGGAAGTGTCCTCTGAACCACGCCAGTTGGAGCGATGCCTCAAAACGAAGTGTGAGCACTCGCTTGCCGTTCTCAACCGTGTCCGTCTCTATCAGCCATTCTGGTCGGCGCTGATCAAAGAGCGTACGCAGACAAGCTACCGTGACTTTTCCCTGCGGATCAGCAGGCAGCTGATCGACAAATCGCCAGCGCCGCGGAAGCGCAACAGCAGGAAGCGATCGCTTCAAGTGCGTCTTCAAGGGCTCGAGCAGTGCGGCTTTGCCTTTTGTAAACAATAGTTCGCGGCCTGCCGGCGTAAGCACGACAGCCGCATGGAGTGCATCGCGCTGAGATTCTGCACGGATCGTTTCCAAGAAGACTTTGCTGTTGGAGACGAGACCGGTTTCAAGCAGCAGTTTTTCCACTTCAGGGAGCGCTACGCGTTTGCCTTCAATTTTGACGATGCGGTCAGCCCGGCCGAGGAGTGAAAACAAACCGTCTTGCAGCGCAATGCGGTCTGCACCGTCGATCCAACCTTCATGGTCAAGGTGGCGGCCGGAAAGCGCAATGAGTCCCTCTCCGGCAGGCAAATAGCGGCTTTCGACTTTAACGGCTGCCTGGATCCCTTCAACGGTCTTCCAAGCTGACGCGGCAACGGCGGATTTTTCATTATCCGTAAAACGTCGCTGCCGCCAAGCGATGCCGCCGGTTTCAGTCGAGCCGAGCACTTCAAAGGGAAAGTGCCCAAAGGCGCATTTGGCGTTTATTGCGCCGGCATCATCGAGCGGGCCGGTCGATGAAAAAACAGCTGCCGCAGTGCCTTGTGACGGTGTGAAGAGAGACGCGTCGCCGAAGCGCTTCAGATGCGCGGGCGAACTGATAACGACGGCCTTGCGTCCTCGCGCAGCGCAGTTTTCCAGAGCTGCCTCAAGCGACTCAGGATAGTGAAGCCTCGGTCCCACTGCAATGCCGCGTTCTTCCATCAGCGGCCACATCAAGCGAAAGAGCAGCCCATAGATATGCTGCGCGCTTACGGTGCCGAGCACTTCAAATTCGCCCCACGCAGCCGGTGATTGGCCGGTACGTTCAATGACGCCGGCATGGATCGCTTCAGGCTCGTAGAAACATTGCTCGAGCCGCTTTCTGATGAGTTTGGGTTCGCCGGTGCTTCCGCTCGTTAAAAGCGATAACAGTTCTGCTTTGTCGTCCAAAAGCGGAAGGTCTGCGCAAGGCGGCAGGAGGTTAAAGTCTGAAAAACGGCATTCAGGGGTCATGATCGACCAACTGCAGCTTTCGTCCATTGCCGCGGCATCGAGCCCAAGCATGGTGTTTTTCGCGGTCAGCCCGGCTGCGCTGAGGCGTTCGAGCGTTCCTGGAAGCGCATCGCCCGGGAGAATGACATGCACGCCGGCCGCCCAGCATCCGAAAAGTGCCGGCAGCAGTTCAGCGGCATCTTCGGCGTAGAGCACTGCATTAGGCAGGCGCAAATGCTGAGCTGTGCTGCGCCAGACCGCGGCACCGGCGAGAAAGCCTGTCATGGAGAGTTCCATGCCTAGTGTGTTTCTTGCAACAGGGCGGTTCGCTGGGGCATGTTGAAGGATGCGGCTCAGAATGGTGTTCTGCATGGAAAAAGCGTTGGTTGAGAATGCACTCTGGAGAGGCCCTCGGTATGGAAGGAGAAGATAACGTTGATCGGTGTCTGAGGGTTTGCCGTATCAAACCGTTCGTCGACTTAACCGTCAGGATGACGGAACGTTATTTTTGTCTTTCACGCCGGTGCATGACGATAGTACGAAGAAGCCATTCTCCCGCAAAGAGCACGCCGATGGCGATATAGGAAAGACACCCGTTCCAGAGTACCCACGTCTCTCTGGAAAGAAAAACGGTAGCGAGCGCAGCTGCACCGTTGAGAATGAAGAATCCGCACCAGACCTGAGTAACGCCTCGGCACCACCGAACGGCTTCAGGCGGCAGCACAGCATCTTTCATCCGGGCGAAACGTTCGACCATGGGCATTCGATTGGGGAGAAGCGTTGTGCCGAAGGCCCAGAGAAGAAAGGCATTGACAAGGACTGGATATAACCGCATGGGTTCTTCCAGTCCGGAGAATGCAGCTGCTGCGCATAGACAGACCGCGATGACCGAGAGGACCCAATCCTCCCGCGACCTTGTCACTAAAGCGCGGCAGAAAGTGACTGCGGCAAGACCAGCAGCAACCGCTGCTGGTCCCCAGTGCGAGAGACCGTACCAGGCCCAGAAGGGATAAAGGACGAGAACAGTTCCAAACGTTGCGCGCAGAACCGCCTTGAGCGGCAGGGCCATGGCTGAGGCTGACAGCTGTGTGTCAGGCGGCAGGATCGGGTTCTTCCATGATTTTGGCAATCACGGAAACGACATCACCCAGAGTGCGTACAGCCTTGAAAGCTTCCGGCTTCACTGTGCGGTTTCCCAAATAAGGCTTCAGCTGCACAATCATGTCGACAGCATCAATGGAGTCGATGTCAAAGTCCTCGTAAAGACGAGCTTCAGGTCGGATCTTCTCGGCCGGAATATCGAATTCGTTGGTAAGGATTTTGGAAAGAGCGGCGTAGACCTTCTCTTCTTGAGGCGTAAAAGTCGTCATGGCATTTAAGGCAAAGAGTCAGGCCTGTTCGCGATGGGATTCAATATAGTCAGCAAGCGAGCGAACGTTTTTGAAAACGGCGCGGGATTCTTCGCTTTCTGCTGTAAGCGTCACGCCGAAGCGCTTTTTGAGTGCAAGGCCAAGTTCAAGCGCATCAATGCTGTCAAGGCCGAGTCCTTCGCCAAAGAGCGGTTCATCGGGATCAATATCTTCGGGTTGGACGTCTTCGAGCGCGAGCGACTCTACGATAAGGTGCTGCAGTTCGCTGATAAGGGGATTGTCCATGGCTGGATTGATTCTCTGAAGGTGAATGATTTGGGCGGCGGGCAAGCGCAGCCTTGATCGCGGCTGCGCTTCACTCACAAATGCGGGAAAAGCGCCCGGCCGACGGCATTGGTAAGTTCGACGGCAGCGCGGCGAAAAGACTGATTATAAGTTTTTTGAAATGTCTGAACATCGATCTCAGGAAGCGCCTCAAAAGTGAGGACCATCGGTTCCTGCGGAAGGCGCCACCAAACGGCATCCTTAGTGAGCCAGCGAGGATGGGCGGAGATTCTTACCGGTGTGATAGGCCGGTTGGCGTGTAGTGCGAGCTGCGCCGTGCCTCGATGCATCTTGGGAATTTCACTCAATTGAATAGGTGTGCGGGTGCCTTCAGGAAAAATCACGAACGAGACGCCGCGGGAAAGTTCTGCTTCCAGAAGACCGAGTGCTTCGGGACCGGCGTCGTTGGGGATGTAGCCGGCTCCCAAAATGGGGGCTCGCGTAAACCAATTCTTGAGGAGCGATGCTTTGACAATAGTGGTTGCTTCTGGAACGATGGATAAAAGGCACACAATGTCGATCAGTGATGGGTGGTTGGCCGCGAGAATCGCTCCTTTTTTCTGGAACGCTTCGGGGTTTTTGACCTCAATGCGTACGAGACCGAGTGAGGTGACAACACTGACAAAGAGCCCAAACCAGCGTTTTACGACCCGTCTGGCCAGACTTTTCTTTTCTTCAGGCGTGCCGCCCGCCATCTTGAGCCAAGGCGTGAGGAAAAAGCCGAAGACTATTCCGCCCAGGCCAAAGAGCGCAAAAGCGAAAGCAGTAAAGGCCAGACGAAAAGGAAGGAGCGCTCGGCGGCGGAAGGCATGCATGGAAACTGCATTCATTATGGGTGCCTCGTCTCGGCTTCAAGTCTGCTGGTTTTTGCCCAAATGTGCGCCGCATGGCGGTCAAAATGCGTAAAAGTACGATCGTCTGAGCCGAGCAGCCAGGCCAGTACTTCCAGTGCCGGTGAGGGGCCGCCCAAAGTGTCGAGGCGATTATCGGACGTTTCGGAAGCCGACAGCGGCCGTGTCGTCAGGGCTGCGCAGGGACCTTTCGCACACACCTCGCGCCATTGATTCGGATCGGCTGTTTCATGTTGACGGCCAAGCAGCAGCCCGACGGCATGTGTCACGCCGGCAGCGTTCGTCTGTACGGGCGGCTTTAGGTCGGCACAGATAAGCAGAACCTGCGGAGCTTCAAAGAGCAGACCAACCGCGGATTCAAAGGCGGCTTCGAGCGAAAAAGGACCGCCCGCAAGCGCAGTGAGGTTGCCGGTATGCCCAAGCGCAATGGATAAGAGCGCCGGAGGGGCATTATGCACACTTGTCGAAAAAGCGGCCGGCGAAACGGTTCCGCCGGCGGCAACACTTTCGAGTGAATCCACCGCCAGCTGCAGATCGCCCCAGCGGGAGGCATAAACCCACGGCAGATTTTTATCCTCGGCTGCTGCGAGGAGCGGTGCGGCCGCTTCGGCAGCAGCTCTCCCTAAAGGCGAGAGCCGGCGACGAAGCATCGGCGGGACAAGGACTGCCGGCGCTTTGGGTTCTGCGGCGTTCAATGGAGCATATTCGTTCGAAAGCAGTCCAAAGTCCGCACCGTGCGTGCGGAGGGCGGCAAGCCAGGCAGCCCGGTCAGCCAGACCGGGCGCCCAAGCGGACCAGGCAAGAATCTGTGCACAGTTGATCATGGAATGATTGTGTTTCGGATTTTTGCCTGAATTTTAAGGAAGATGGATGCTATTTGGCGTAGGGCTTCCAGTCTCCGTCTTTTTGTTTGAGATATTCCTGCCCCTTATATTCAAGTACTTTAGCCTGGCCGTTTTCAGAGACCGGGTTGGTTTCAGGCAGATCCTTCACAAGCGATTCCAGCGGCGTGGCACCGACCTTCTTTGAGAAGAAATTCGTTTCGAGCGTGCGTCCGATCAAGGTGGTCATTGCAAGATAGCTCGTCGGACCTGTCACGTGGATGGGAGCATCGGGGAGTCCTTGCAGACCGACGAACTTCACCATCGTCGGTACTTCCGTGATGCGAAGAGACGGGATATCGCGCAGACGCGGCGCCTGAATTTTGTCGCCGCGGACGGCTGCGCCGTGTTCTGGCACGACGACGACCATTACTTTGCGTCCTGAGCGCTCCAGTTCACGCAGGAAGGTCTGCAGATCATCGAGCAGCTTCTGGGCTCGGGGCTTAAAGGGTTCAGCACGGCCGTGACGCGGCAGGCGATTGCCGTCGTGCAGTGCAATGAGGTTCATGAAAGTAACCGTTCGCTTGTCTTTTGCTCGCTGCAGAGTGCGCTGCCAGTAGCGAAGCAATGCAAGGGTATCGGTGAGCTCCTCATCGTCAAATCCCATGTAGCGGACGGCAAGGTTTTTCCCCAGACTTTCGAGATCCGCAGTGAGGCCCGTTTCGTTGCGCAGCGTCGGCAGGAAGCTGTCGTATTCGCCAGAGTGGTCAAACATCATGTGCTGGCGGTAGCCGATGGTGCCCAGACGGTTGAGAATTTCGCATTCGGGACGGCGCTCGCCGTAAATGCCTTGGTGTGAAGGCTGTCCGCAGGCTCCTGTGAGGAGTCGAATGGCAGCCGGCCCCGAATAAGAGGTGGCGCTGTTGAAGCGGTCAAATCGGATGTTGAATTTCTCGAGGACCGGGTGCTTGTCGAGCTGAGAAGCGACCAGGTCATCATTGGAAAGCGAACAGATGTTGAGGAGCAGAATGTCAAAGGGCGTGTCTTTATCGGGAAGCCCTTGGGGCAGTTCAGCGCGGCGCTCCTTTTCATAGTTGAGGAACGCCTGGTACCACTCTTCAATGGTCTTTGAATCGGCAGCTGCGCCGGCCGGCCCGCCCTCGGCAGTTGCTGTGCCGCCCGCGGCAGCTTCACGGGTCGCAGGCGCAAAGAACGCATCAAGGTAAGGCATGGTCACCATCACCGCGAAGTAGCAGATCGTGATGAATGTGATGCGCACGCAGTTGCGAAGCAGATACCAAAGACAAAAGATGAGCGCTGCCCAGCCGACCATCTGCCAGTTGATGAAGTCGAGGGCAAAGTCAATCACGTAGTTCAGTGAGAATCCCTGCACCGCGGCTGCGTTCGTTGTGAGGCTCGCAATGGGCGGCAGCCAGCTTTCGCTGTAGGCGAGCGCAGCACCGGCCGCAACGGCGGCAAGACCGCGCAGGGCGCTTAGCCACCGATAGGGAATCGGAATCAGCAAAAAGACGAGCAGAAGCGCATTCCAAAGAACGTCTAGATTGAGATAACTGAAGTAAGCAAGCGCAAACTTCAAAATGAAATAGACGTTCCAGACACCGAGCCCGCGCCAGGGGAGCTTAAGCTCGGCGGCTGCTCGGGGCGTCTTTTGAGTCGGAGGACTCGGCGGTGTATCCGGCGTAGTATTTTTGTCGGTCATGACGATCTGATCAGTGTCTGTAGCGTTCACTTGGCGCCGCTCTGTCGAGGCAGCAGAAGTCGTCCGTCAGCATCGAAGGCAAAGCGTTTGTCGTCGAAGCCGAGGCCGTAAAGATTCAGAACGTTGCCGTAGTAACGGTCCGGACTGACGGGATCGGCAGCGAGCGTCGTGCGGATGAGGCCTGCAGTACGGTCGTTGCCGAGAAGTTCGAGAACACAGGCGCCGAAATAGGCGGGACCGGGACCAGAAACGTCTCCAGTCGTCACCGATACTTCTTCGGGCGGGGTGTTCATGCGGCGAACGATTTCAAGGAAGGGACGGAACTGCTTTTTGAGCACCGGACTGGCCGGGTCAAGCGGTGACATCATTCCCACCCAGAGATAAGTGCGGATGGCGTTGTAGCTGCCGACTTCGTAATCGCTGCCTTTCGGGGGAACGAGGCGGCCTGACTTATCAAACTGCGCCCATTCGGGGGCGTAGCCGCTCGGAGCGGAGCGTACGAGCATGCGCAGTGAGCCGTCATACACTTTTTTCCAATAGGCATCTTCCAGAGCAAAACGTTTCAGGATGAAAAGCGGGTAGTAGCTTGGATTGAGCTTGACAAGACCGTTCTTTTCAAAACCAACGCGTCCCGGAAGAATCACGTCGCCAAGACCATCAACGGTGCGGACTTCTTTTTTAAGAAGTTCAAGCATGGCGCGGCCCTTGGCCGTATAGCCGTCATTTTTCCACAGACGTCCGGCTTCAAGCAGGTTGTAGGCGATCCACATGTCGGAATCGGCGGCATTATTGGTATCCAGAATCTTCCAGGACCGGGACGCTTTGTCTTCGCCCCAGAGCCAAGCAGGAAGCGTCTTGGTGATGTCGCCGCCCGACAGGTTTTGCTCTGTCCAGCTCAATAACGCATCGAATGTTGTGCGGTCGTCAGCGGCAAGCGCGAAAAAGAGCGCATAGCTCTGACCTTCGCTCGTCGTGATTTTGCGCTCGTCACTGCGATCCACTACGCGGGCGTTGTCAACGCTTGCCGTCTTGAAGGCATCCCACAAATCCCAGGCATGAGCCGACACGGCAGCAGTTGCGCCAATAGCCGCACAGAGTCCCGTAACGATGAAGTGCTTGAGTTTGGACATCATGCTCTCCGACCGACCCAGCGGCGCATAAGGAAGAAGGCGGCAAAACCGATGATCGCGGCGGAAATGAGCGCGAAGAAAACGAGCCAGCCGGGGTGTTGTGAGAGCCGCATCCAGATTTGATGCTGCACAGGGAGGTTCCCCACTGCATAACGGTCGCCGACACTGAAGGCTGCCAGACCGTCCGCAGAAACGACGGTGGTAGAACCGCCGGCAGCGGCGAGCCCCTGGGCATCGCCGAGTGCATCTGCAAGCACCACAGCACCGGCTTCGCCTTCAGCAAGGAGCGCCACGACAGAGTGGTCGGAACTCAGAGGTGATTTGAAGCCCGAAAGAACGCCGACGCCCGGAGCAAAGATGGACTGCTGAGGCGGTTTGGGGAACTGTCCTGCTTTAAACGCTTTCGCGGTTTCTTCCTGAACCTTGAGGGCATCGTCTTCATTGATGTCAGCGAGCAGCGCCGGCATCGCCCCGACTAAAAGCACATCACGGTCCTTGAGAATGGGATCTGCAGGATTTCCGGTCACCGCGATGCGGTTGCCGAAGGCGCCGGTGGCGGCTGACATGCGGCCGACGGCATTAAGCATCGCGCGGATGGACTGGGGTTCGGCATTGTCCGCAATGAGCACTGCAGTTTCAGCCAGATCGGCGTAGCGCGTGAAGGGATAGCCCGTCTGTGTGAAGAGCTTTAAGTTGGGCATTCGCGCGTAGTGATAAAGGCCGGAAATTTCCAGCGTCGATGTAGGTTCGACTTCAAACTGGTGCGGGAATACCATAATCGACTTGCAGTTCTCGGGCGATCCGCCTTCATACGTGCGTTCGTAGTGCATTTCGAACGTGAAGTCATTGGTCTGCGCAAGTGCGAGCGCGTCATTGGTATTGTTAAATAGGGCGCCGTAAAAGCCCGGGAGCGAAATCACGCGCGAACCATGACCGTCCTTCGTCGGCAGCGGATCGGAATCAATGAGCCGGCCGTTGACCAAAGCGCGGAATTGCCCGGCTTCATCCTTCATGGGTTTGGAGGCGCGGTAGTCGACCTTCATTTCCAGAGTGGCATTGTCGACCATGAAGAGGTCGGGGGCGAGCCGCACGGGCAGATGCACGGGCGGCATCGCATAACCCTTAGCGGTGAGCTGTCCCGAATATTCGATTAAGCGGCTGAAGGGAACCTTCTGATCCGTGTCGAGCCAGCGCGGTGCGTCGTAGGCTTTGCGGCGCTCGGGTTCCTGCTGTGCGGCGGGCTTGAAAGTGTCGCCGATCATCACGCTGCTGCCTCGGCCGAGTGCCTTCATAGCGGCAATTAAATCCGCATCGTCGCGGCCCGCGACAATGAGCATTTTCTCAGCAAGACTGTTGGGCGCATCGGCGACGGAGATCTGCGGCCCCTCAACTTTTGGAAAATCCTTCAAAAAATTCGGGCGAGCCGTATTCGTAACGAACACCACGAAGTGCTCGCCTGCCGGAGCTTCATTGAAATATACGGGGAAATCTGCACCGCGCCAGTAAGCGAGCCGGCCTGCCCATGAGGCCGTCAAGGCCGCAGCAGTCTTCATGGCGGCTGACGGCGCAGACGGAAAGACCATGGGCAGCACCGTTGGGTCACCTGTTGCAGTGTCAATAAAAGGTGCAGGCAGTTTGCCCATGTCGCTGCCGAGACGGATGCGCTGCTTTTCGAGCACCAATCGGCTTTGAGCATTGATGTTGAGCCAGAGTGCATCGTCCGCAGGATTCTCGCACGTCGACTGAATGTGTCCCACGAACTCAATCGAGACTTGGTTCATCGTCTGCATTGACTTCGGATTGAGCGAGAAAACGAGCTTGCTCGGCTTCCCAATCATGTCTTTCGTCAGGACGGCTGTCTGCTGGAGCTGGCCATTCAGATAGATGTTGAGCTGGGAGGTAGTATCAAGAACCGATGGCGAGGCAGTGAAGGACAGTTCGATATCCGCACGGGAAATGACATCGTCCGAGCGAACGCCAAAGTCAAAAAACTGATTCTTGACGAGCCCTGTGAGCTTCACGCTTTTTGCTTGTCCGCCGGGCACTAAATTCAAAAGCGGCTTGATTTCCGTCCGGGTTCCTGTCGCGTCGGTGCGCCAGACGGGCGCAAAATCGGCCGCAGGCTGCATCGGCGCAGCACTGGGTGCAGGCGTGTGTAAGGCTAAAAGAACGAACGCGGAAAGAGCAGCAGCCTTAAAGGTCTCTGCTCCTTGGCGGAAGGAGGGGTGAGCGAACATCGTGGGGGAGGTGCTGAAGTGATCAAAGCGGTTTGAGCACCAATGCTGCAGCGCTGACGCGCAGAGTGTTTGAGCGTTCGGCAGCAGAGCGCGGGACTTCAACCACAAGCTGCGTTGCGGAGGTCATCGTAAAAAAAGGGATTTTACTAAATAAAAGAGATGTGCAGGAAGATTGAAAGCAGTGTGCGGCACTGAAAACCAGATGTTGAAAGCTAAAACAGGTGGGTATACGGTAAACGGAAAAGCCAACTGCAAATGGGTCGGAGCAGGGCTTCTCTGCCGCACTGATATCCGTGGTGAACGCAGGTGCTGCGAGCCTGCTTTTCTTTGGCCGTTTATCTAGTCATTTGGGCCGACGGCCTATTGCTCAAAGGACTTGCGTCAGAACTGAAGGGTTAAGCAGTGATCGAAGGCGGAGGAACTTCCGTTGGCTTCGCCGTCGGCGCTTTGCTGACCGGTATATAGGATGACAATCTCAATATGCCGCCGGCGGGCAATTCGTTTCTGAGTGCTGCCAATCTCTCCGGGAAGCTGGCTGCACACTTTTGCACGCATGCCGGCAGCGGTCTCGGAACGAGTGACCGAGAACTGCGCGCCCAGGCTCCCAACGCTCAGTTTCTTGAGTCTCTGAGCGTTGTCGGCACTGAGGTTGACCATGCAAAGGTGCAGATCGAAAACTGGGTTCGGCGTGTGCTAAATCGCTGAGATTCGCTTTAGGCCTCTGTTTTATAAGCGGACGGGGTTTTCGGCAGGAATGAAATGATGCCGTCGCGCAGTGCCGGAAGCGTTTTGCCTGGCAGGAATTCAATCATCGAACGATAGCCATAGACGGCAATATTCCAGAGCTGTACAAACCCGGTGAGGAATCGGTCGTCAATCGTCGGGTCCGGCGTGGTCGCCCACATGCCGCGGCGTGCAAAGGTGCATCGGTTGAAGTTTCGTTCTTCCGTTTTGTCAGCAAAGCGCATGGAGAAGTCGCGTATGCCCTTTGTTTCGAAAACACCGGCAGCAGCGGTGAATGTGAAACGATGCTCGCCGTCAGAAAGATGCAGTCGGACTGCTTGGTCTTCAGAGAGACGAGTCAGCGCTTCGTCCAGATTTTTGATTCGAACTTCGACCTGAGAATATTCAACGAGTTCAGCCTGATGGACAACACCGTCTGCTTCAACTTCCATGGGAACGGAAAGCGGCACACGCGGGAAGGCATGGGTCTGGACCTCTTCGACAGCAACGGCCATTGAGGCTCCGAGAATCATCAGGTTGTAAACAATCCAGCCGAGATTGATGATGAGCGTCAGGAACTCTGGATTGGGCGAGAAGAACGCTTTGCCAAAGCCGATGGCCAGTCCAATCAGGTTGAGTGCGATGAGCACGAGATAAGGTTTGGAGATATCCCAGTCCAAGTATTTCTTGTCGATGGTGCCGCCTTTGGCCGTCACATTGAATTTACCGACATGCGGAGCGATAAGCGCAACCGTCGTAGGAATGAGGATGTACCACGAGAGAATCGTTTCATAAACGCCCGAGAGGAACGGATATCGGTACCCGCGCTGGAGCATCTGGTTGGTGACGGCTGAGTGAACCATGTGCGGAATCACGTATGCGAAGATCGAAGCTGCCGTTGCATAGATGATGTAAATATCCGCGAACATGTATGGCAGCGGCGCGACGAGAAAAATCAGGCGCGGAAGCCCATGCAGGAAGTGGAGCATCGCGTTGAAGAAACACAGACGCTGCGGCAGCGTGAGGCCTCGTCCGAAAAGCGGATTGTCCAGACGGAAAATCTGAATCATGCCGCGCGCCCAGCGGATGCGCTGCCCGATGTGAGCGGAAAGCGTTTCAGTGGAAAGCCCGGAAGCCACTGCACGGTCAATAAAGGCGGAAGACCAGCCGCGGCGATTGAGTTTGAGCGAGGTATGCGCGTCTTCGGTCACGGTTTCGACGGCAATGCCGCCTACTTCATTTAAAGCTGCGCGGCGCATGACGGCAGAAGACCCGCAGAACATGGTGGCATTCCACGTGTCGTTGCCCTTTTGAATGAAGTCGTGAAAGAGCGAATTTTCAATCGGCAGACGCCGGTCGAGATGCATATTCTTCTCGAACGGATCCGGAGAATAAAAGTGATGCGGCGTCTGCACGAGCGCAATCTTCGGATCCTTGACGAGCCAGCCCATGGTCGAGAGGAGAAAGTCGCATGAGGGCACGTGGTCGCAGTCGAAAATCACGATGAATTCGCCGTCGGTCACCGTCATTGCATGATTGATGTTGCCTGCTTTGGCGTGGTTATGTTCTTCACGCTTGATGTAGCCCGCCCCCACTTCATCGGCAAATGCTTTAAAGGCGTCACGGCTGCCGTCGTCCAAAAGGTAGACGCGAAGCTTGTCAGCGGGCCAGTCGAGGTTTAAAGCGGCGTAGACCGTCGGCTTGATGACGTCAAGTGATTCGTTATAGGTCGGAATGAAGATGTCGACAGTGGGCCAAACTTTGCGGTTGGCCGGGAGCGGGTAGGGCTTTCTGTCGAGTACCCAGCAGACCTGGAAGTAACCGAGCACCATCACCGCGAAAGCATAGAGTTCGGCGAGGAGCAGCGCACAGGAAAAGAACAGATCAAGTGCTGTGTCGCTGTTGACCGTTGACGTGCAGCGCCACCAGAGGTAACGCCCGGACACGACGATTGAGATCACAAAGAGAAGCATCAGACTGATACGTGCTCGGATGCGTGCCAATGCGATCATCGAGAAGAACATGAAGGTGAGAAAGACCACCTGCCCCTGCAGATTGAAGGGCTGAGTGATACAGATCGCTGCCAGAATGAGACCCAGAATCACCGCAATGGCGATGAGTGTCTTTTCTCCGAAGGAGAACTGCGTACGATCGTTGACTTCTCCTGAATCTCCGGCATTTGACGCTTCAGAAAGCGGCTTCACGCGCCGAATGATCGAAAGACAAAAATTGCCCCAGAGTTCGCCTACACGATTGATGATGCGCCCGGCAGCCCGCAATCCAGCCAGCACTTTTTCAACCGCCTCCGCGCCGGACGGTCGGCCCGGCTTCACAAATAAAAGCCAAAAAGACTGAATGATGACGCGCAGCGAATCCAAAAGGCGAGGGCATTCCGGGTTGATCTGAGGGTAGTAGTCCCGCAGACGGCTTCTTAATGTCCGAAAAGGCTCGCGTTCGAGCGGAAAGATCACGAGCAAAAGCGTGAGCAGCAATCCGTTCACTAAAAGAGAAGGCGTGCTGGCGCCATTCTTTCGCCATGATTCAAAGCGAGCGCAAAGCGTTTGAGGAAGGACTGCCCGGAGGAAGCTTGTCATAACAAAAAACAGTTGGAAGCGGCGGAGAAGTCTGGATCTGTCGGCAGGCTTATCCCGCAGACGGCTCGATGGCCGGCAGTTTAGCGGCGTCGGTACGCCCTGGCAACAGCATTGACGGATGCGGAGCATAGCCCATGAGATCCTTCGCTATCATTGCGGCGTTCCAACTATGCACGATCGAGCGTGTCTCGCATCGTTTGCCGCCGCTTCCAACAGGATTCGTCCATCATGCAGCCATCTGCTCACCTCATCGACTATGAACGCCGCTTCGGCGGTGTAGCCCGTCTTTACGGCCGCGAGGGCGCCGAAGCCATCGCGAAGACGCATTTCTGCGTTGTCGGGGTGGGCGGCGTCGGCTCTTGGGCGGTTGAGGCGCTCGCCCGCACCGATGCTCGGCTCATTACGCTCATCGATCTCGATCAGGTGGCCGAAAGCAACACCAATCGCCAAATTCAGGCTTTGGGCGACGAGTACGGGAAAGCAAAGATTGCGGCGCTCAAGGAGCGTATTGCGCTCATCAATCCGCGAGCGGAAGTTCGTCTCGTTGAAGAATTCGTAGACGAGGACAATGTCGAGGCATTAATCCCCGCGGATGCAGTTGTGCTTGACTGTATTGATCAAGTGCGCGCCAAGGCTGCGCTGATTGCACACTGCCGAAAATTAAAGCAGTTCATTGTGACGTCCGGCGCGGCTGGCGGACGCGTCGATCCTGCCCAAATCCGCACGGGCGACCTCGGGCGCATTACGGGCGATCCGCTGCTTTCTTCCGTTCGCTATCGCCTGCGCAAGGCCTACGGATTCCCCAAAGCTTCGCCCGATGCCGGCCGCCCCGGCAAGCCGATGGCGCCGCTTTTTCGCGTGGCGTCGGTCTATTCTGCGGAGCCCGTGAAAAAACCGTTGGAGGGAGAGACCTGTGCCGTCACTCAGTCGTCTGGTCTTGCCTGTTCCGGCTACGGCTCCGGCGTGGTCGTCACGGCCAGCATGGGCATGATGTGCGCTTCCATCGCGCTCAATGAGGCCTGCTGGCGAGGCTGAGAGCGCTGAAAAAAAAACCTCGAACAGCGCTGTTCGAGGTCTTTAACGATTTGGACTGGAGTTTACGCTGCGGCGCTCACTTGAGCGGCAGGCGTTCCTGCACGATCGCAGCAAACGTGCGGGCTGCGTACGCAAGGCCCAGATCGTTGAAGTCAAAGCCCGGATTGTGAAGCTGTGCGGTGTGTCCTTCGTCGCCGAGGCCCACCTGCATATAAACGCCGGGTACCTTTTCGCTCATGAAGGCGAAGTCTTCGCCGCCCATGCTCGGCGCGAACTTGGTGTCGACACCCGCTTCGCCGTACACCGACTGGAGTGCCGGCAGGATGGCGCGCACCAGCGCAGGATCATTAATCTGGGGCGGATAGCGGCGCTGGTAGTCAAGCTTGACTTCACCGCCAAATACCGTGCCGATGCCCTGAGTGATTTCATTGAAGCGAGCTTCAATTTTGTCGCGTACCTTCGGGCTGTGGGTACGGATCGTTGCCGACAGATTGACGCGCTGAGGAATCACTGTGGGCGCGAGCGGATCCCCCGCCTGTACAAAGCAGCAGCTCACCACGGCGGAGTCAGCGGGGTTGATGTTTCGTGCAACGATCGTCTGAAGCGCCAGAATCAACTCAGCTGCGGCCGGCATCGGGTCGATAGTTTCCTGCGGGCGAGCGCCGTGGCCGCCTCGGCCTTCAACGGTCATGTATGCGATATCGACGGAAGCCGTCATGGCGCCTTCGCGTACGGCAACCGTACCGAGCGGACGGGAAGGAGCGCCGTGAATGGCAAACACTTCTCTGCACGGATAGCGCTCAAAGAGCCCGTCCTTAATCATCTTGTCCGCACCGGCCCAGCCTTCTTCCCCAGGCTGGAAGATGAGCACAACGGAACCGGCAAAGTCTCTGGTCTGCGCGAGCAGCGTGGCTGCGGCAAGCAGCCCCGCGGTGTGACCGTCGTGGCCGCACAAATGGGCGCATTTGTCAATCGCACTCTTCCAGGCAACTGAAGTTTCTTCCTGAATGGGGAGCGCATCGGTATCCGCGCGCAAACCAATCATCGGACCGTCTTTTTTCCCGCGAATGACGGCGCACACGCCGTTGCCGGCGAATCGATGAACCTGTTCGACCGGAAGCGTCTGGAGAAAAGCTTCAATCTTGTCAGCGGCACGGGCCGTGTCCATCCCGATTTCCGGGTGCTGGTGCATGTCGCGGCGGAATTCCACGATGCGGCGGGCCGCTTCGGCACCTACGAGTTCTGCGAGTGCGTCAATTGCTTGAGCCATCTGTGTTCAGATCCTTTTGCGAATAATGATGATTCATCCATTATGAGCGCAGACTCATGCGGGCTGACTCGGGCGAAGTGCTCAAAGGCTGTGCGCCCGAGCGCTTTTTGAACGAATATCTTGCCTTCAGTCTCTTAAGCAAGCCGAGAGAAGCCCCTGAATGGATTTCTGGGAGAAAAAGCGCCGGCAGCCATCGGCCTCAAAGAAGTCTGCGGCAGCATGTCGCCATGCTGCCGCACCCATTCACAGCGGGAATGACCGCTCTCCGTCTTGGGGGCAGCTCAAGGCGAAGCGGTCAAAGTGACGGCTTGACTGGATCAAACCTCGTCACTACTGAGGTCGGGCGGCTTAGCGCACCAACTCATACGGCCACTGCATCGTGCCGTACATGTTGTAAATGTGCTTATAGCCCGATTCAATCAGGATCTTAGCGGCGCGTTCGACGCGCACCCCCGAGCGGCACTGCACGAGCACTTTCTGATTGAAGTCGGGCGCAGCTTCGAGCCGCATGCCGGGATGAAAGGTCGAGAGCGGTACGTTGACGGCGCCCTGAACGTGACCTTCTGCAAACTCTTGAGGTTCACGGACATCAATCACCACGACGCCTTCAGCCATCATTTTCTTGGCGGTTTCGGGCGTCACCTTGGCATAGGCCGGATTGGTGTAAGTGAGCGGCTGCGAAGGCTGCGGAGAAACAGGTTCAAGCGCGGCTGCGCCGGAGGACAGTGCGGCGGAAAGCGCCGCTGCGGAAATAGCTTGAGTCATAAGTTTTTTGAACTGCTTGAAATCTGGCATCGGACAGAGTGCTGTATTCGGTGAAAGGTTGGAACTGAAAAATTTTGCGCTTGCCGGAGCGCTCCTGCAATGGGAGAAAAGACGGTTAAGTTTCGAATATTTGCAGGTTTGCCGTTTCTCCTGGCCGGCAGAGGTCCTTCGAGCGGGGCAAAATAACCGACTCTGGAGAAGGAGATTGCCCAATCATGGCACAAAAGGAAAGGGTTGCACCCGTTGCCGTCATTACCGGCGCATCAAGCGGGTTAGGGGCGGTATTTGCGCGAATTGCCGCTCGTGAAGGTTATCGGCCGGTGCTGGTAGCCCGCCGTCAGCAGCGTTTGGAAGCGCTTGCCGCTGAAATCGAGACGGCCTCAGGTCTGAAGCCTTGGGTGCTTGCGCTCGATTTAACAGAGTCTGCAGAGCTTTCGCGTCTCATGGATTTCTTGGAGACGCGCAGCGTGACGCCCGAAATTTTCATCAACAATGCGGGGTTTGGTGATTTTGGTCCCATGGTGGATGCCGACGAAGAGCGCATCAGCCGAATGCTGCGGCTCAATATTGCTGCGCTCACGGGGCTATCCATTGAAGCCGCCCGTGCGATGAAGCAGCTCGGGCGGGGACGCATTCTTAATGTTGCTTCGACGGCGGCCTTCCAGGCTTGTCCTGGATTTGGCGTCTATGCCGCCACCAAGGCTTATGTCGTCTCTTTTACCGAAAGTCTCTCGGAAGAACTTCGCGGTACGGGGGTATCTGCAACGGCCTTTTGTCCCGGACCGACGGCAACGGAGTTCGGTGAAGCTGCGGGCCTCGACGAGTCGGCCTTCGGCCGTATCTCGCTCGACAAATGGGAGCGCTCGGCTGCGGCATGCGCGGAAGCCGGGTGGGCCGCAATGCAAGCAGGGCGAACGGTGAAGATTGACGGCTGCTGGAATACGGTGCTTGCTGTATCGGCTCAAATACTGCCCCGTCTTTGGGTGCGTCGGATCGCCGGCGTCATTTTTCGCAACGTGCCGCGCAAATAAGGTGCTCGTTGCGCTCGCAAGGGCGGAGACGATGCTGAAGATTTTCAACGCCTCTTGCTTAAGATCGAGCTGCACTACTCTGTTCGCACTAGGTGAAAGCTTGTAACGTGCTGAAATTAGCAGCGATGTTTTCTGCATAATCAATGTAATTGGTTTCGCGAATCTGCAGTTTTGCAGGTTCGCGCGCGCATCACAAAAGGTGTTCCCATGCAGATATCTTCCCTTTCTCGCCGCGGCGTACTTGCTTTGTCTGCGGCTGTTGCACTTGCGCTTGCAGGCTGCGGCGACAAATCCGCGCCGGCTGCCGGCGCCGCCGCTAAGGCTGAACTTACGCCGGTCGGTATTGTTCAGCTCGTTGAGCACGCTGCGCTCGATGCCTGTACGAAGGGTGTGGTTGATGCACTCGCTGAACGCGGCTTCAAGGACGGCGTCAATATCAAGCTTGATATTCAGAACGCTCAGGGCGATCAGTCGAACCTTCACAATATTGCCAATCGTTTCGTGTCCAATAAGGACAAGGTGATTTTTTCTGTTGCAACGCCTGCTGCTCAGGCTGTCGCGACGGTGGCCAAGAACACCCCGATCGTTGCTACCGCGATTACCGACTTTGTGGCGGCCAAGCTCGTGAAGTCCGATGATGCGCCCGGCGGCAATGTGACCGGCGTATCCGACTTGGGGCCGATTGAGGCTCAGCTTGATCTGCTCCTGAAGTTCATCCCGAACGCTAAGGTGGTGGGCACGATCTACAACTCGAGCGAAATCAATTCCGCCTATCAGGTTGAAATCTTTAAGAAGGCTGCTGCAAAGCGCGGCGTTGAAGTGCTTGAAGCGACCGTTTCCAACGTGAACGATATTCAGCAGGCTGTGGCGAGCATTTCGAGCAAGGTAGCCGGCCTCTGGCTCCCGACCGACAATGTGCTCGCTTCCGCTATTCCTGCTTTGGTCAAAGTGACTAATCCCGTGAAGCTGCCGGTTGTGGCAGGCGAACGCGGTATGACCGAAGCGGGCTGTCTGGGCTCCATTTCCGTGGACTATTACGAAATCGGCCGCATGACCGGTCAGATGGGCGCAGATATTCTTGAAGGGAAGAAAAAGCCCGCAGAAATGCCGGTTCAGCATGTTGCCACCGGTACCCCCGTCTTTAATTTGAAGGCTGCTGAGGCGATCGGAGTGACGATCCCCGAAGAACTTAAAAAAGGAGCGGTGCTCTTTCAATAGCCTCGCATAGAGGCCGCGCCGCCAGAGCGGAGTCGATAAAGCGCTGTGAAAAGTGCTCGAACGGCTCCGCTTTTCTTTTTCGGCTTGAGAATGCGCAAGTGACCTGAGCAATCTCGCCTAGCAGAGAAAAATGTCTCTCAGAGAATGCGCTCAAGAAAGCCCTAGAATTCAATCTTCCACCTAAAAAACAATCGAGTGCACCGTTTTTCAAATGGTGCTCGAGCGTACCTACAAAGGAATTTTCATGCTCGATCTTCTGATCTCTACCGTCGGCCAAGGCCTTCAGTGGTCCGTGCTTGCGCTCGGCGTGTTTCTGACCTTCCGCATTCTCGACATTGCCGATTTGTCGGTGGAGGGCTCTTTCCCTCTGGGCGCAGCGGCTGCCGCTACGGCGATCACTTCCGGGCTGGGACTGCCTGCCGCTTTTGTGCTCGCGCTGATTGCCGGCGCACTGGCCGGCGCGATTACCGGCATCCTCACGACGAAGCTGCGTATTCCGGCGCTGCTCGCGGGCATTCTTACCATGATTGGGCTCTATTCGGTCAATCTCCATGTCATGGGCAAGTCCAACATTGGCCTTTTGCAGGACGAAACGGTTTTCACGATTCTTGAGAATTCGCTGGGACTGTCTGTTGCGGTATCTGGTCTCGCCGTTGGCCTTATCTTCGCAGCGCTGATTGCCGTCATTCTGTATTGGTTCTTCGGCACAGAACTGGGCACCGCCATCCGCGCTACGGGTTTCAATCCGCAGATGGCCCGCGCGCAGGGCATCAATACCAATACGATGGTTGTGCTGGGGCTGGTGATTTCCAACGCGCTGGTGGCCTTGTCGGGCGCAACAGTGGCACAGGCCAATGGTTTTGCCGACGTCGGCATGGGCGTGGGCACCATCGTGATTGGGCTCGCTTCGGTCATCATCGGCGAAGTGCTTTTTTCTCCCAAGTCTTTTAAAACGAGCCTGATTGCCGTCATTCTGGGTTCCATCGTTTATCGTCTCGTTATTGCCTTCGTGCTCGAAATGGGCATGCCTCCGAACGATCTCAAGCTTTTCACGGCTGTGCTCGTCGCCTTCGCACTCGCGCTGCCTTTGATTAAGGAGAAATGCGCTGGACTGCGCGCTCACGGCTGATGCCTGACGCGCCTTTCGTTCTCCCATCAAACGCAAAACACTCAGACGAAGGACATTTGAAATGCTTGAACTTCAGAACGTCAAAAAGACTTTCTTCGCCGGTACAGCCAATGAAAAAAAAGCGCTTCGAGGCGTGAGCTTCACGCTTGATGACGGTGATTTCTGCACGGTCATCGGGTCTAACGGTGCGGGTAAATCAACAACCCTGAATGCCATTGCCGGCGTCTTTCCCATCGATTCGGGTTCTATCAAAATCGATGGCGTAGAAATTTCCAAAATGCCTGAATGGAAGCGAGCGTCCATGATCGGCCGAGTCTTCCAGGACCCGATGCGCGGTACGGCTGCAGGCATGATGATTTCAGAAAATCTGGCCGTCGCTGACCGACGCGGACGTCGTCCGACATTGCGCTGGAGCGATCGCGCTGACCGTAATGCCCGCTTTGCCGAACTGGTGAAAATGCTTGGCCTGGGTCTTGAAACCCGCATGACCGCACATGTGGGGCTGCTCTCGGGCGGTCAGCGCCAGGCGCTTACGCTGCTCATGGCGACGCTTGTGCGCCCGAAGCTCCTGCTGCTTGATGAACATACGGCCGCTCTTGATCCGAAGACGGCAGCCAAAGTGCTTGAAATCACTGAACGTCTCGTGACGGAGCAAAAGCTCACCACACTCATGATTACGCACAACATGCGCGATGCGCTTCGCTACGGCAACCGCCTCATCATGATGCACGACGGTCGTCCGATCCTTGATGTGCGCGGCGAGGAAAAAGCCAAGCTCACCACGGTGGATCTTTTGAAGTTCTTCGAAAAGGCGGGTGACGGCGTTTCCGACAAGATGCTGCTCGCAAGCTGATTCGGCAGAGCAGAAAAAAGAGCGAGGCAAGGAGGCGGATGACCTAGAGCATCCGCCTTTATTGTTTTTAGGGCGGGTCTGTCAAAGCAAGGTTTGACGGTGCATTAACACGATCTTCACGTGTTTTTGACGGTGCAGGCTGACAATTTTTCTTCCATGGCAGCAGCCAACTTCAAAAACGCACAACGTTCAAAATGACTGAAGAGCAAAAGAACGATGCCGCACCGCAAAGTGCGCAGGGAGACCTCCATCGAGAGAATGAAGCCCAAGAACGCAAAGGACTTAAAGTCCCTCGAACGGTCTGGGCTTTGGGTTTTGTGAGCCTGTTAATGGACATCTCTTCGGAGATGATTCATGCACTGCTGCCCCTTTTTATGGCTGGGCCATTAGGCGCGAGTGCAGTGCTGATCGGCTTGGTTGAAGGTGCCGGCGAAGGTGCAGCGCTGATTACGAAGGTCTTTTCGGGGGCGGCAGCCGACCGTTTCGGTCACCGCAAGCTGCTTGTATTCCTCGGTTATGCACTGGGGGTGCTGTCAAAGCCTGTTTTTGCACTTGCCGATTCTGTGGCGCTTGTTTTCGCTGCACGCGTTTCCGACCGCATCGGCAAAGGGCTTCGCGGGGCGCCTCGTGACGCCATTGTTGCGGCGGTTACGCCTAAGCCGCTCTGGGGCGAGGCATACGGCATTCGTCAGTCGCTCGATGCTGCCGGTGCCTTCGTCGGGCCGGCACTGGCGAGCCTCTTTCTCTTTTTCTGGACGGATGATCTTCGTTCCATCTTTTGGCTGGCATTGATTCCCGGCGCGCTTTGTCTGCTCCTCATTCTCATGGGCGTTGAAGATGCTCCGGAGAAGCCCGCGGCGAAACGTCCTGCCGTCAGACGCTGGAGCGATCTGGCGGAGTGCTTCACGGTCGCAGGTCCGGCCTTTCGAGCGCTGCTTGTGCTGGGCATTCTTTTTTCACTTGCTCGCTTTTCCAATGCCTTTCTTGTGCTTCGTGCAGCGGACTCGGGCATCTCAACGGCTGCCGTGCCGCTCTTGATGGTGGGCGTCAACATTGTTTTTTCACTGGCATGCGTACCGATTGGAAAACTTTCCGACCACATGCCTGCTGAGCGCCTTCTCGCGCTGGGTTTGGTTTTCCTGGCTTTGTCAGACGTCGTCTTTGCCGTCTGGGCTACGCCCGTGGGAGCATCGCTCGGCGCCGCGCTTTGGGGGCTCCACCTTGGCGCGACACAGGGCGTTTTCTCCAAGATGACGGCAGATGCCGCTCCGGAAGACAAGCGGGCAACGGCTTTTGGGCTTTTCAGCTTCGCGAGCGGAGTGGCTGCGCTTGCTGCCGGACTCGTTGCCGGCACGATCTGGGAGTTTGTCGGCCCGTCAGCCACTTTCTGGCTGGGCTCGGCCTTTGCTGCCGCGGCTTTCGTCTGGCTGCTTTTGGGGCTTCACCGCCGTCCGGTCTGTGCGAAATCCTAAGCCTGATGATCCTACCTCGTAAACCTATCACTACATAGCTATATATCAGCACGATGAATAGATTTTTGAGTATTGGCGAAGCTGCGGAACGTCTGGGCGTTTCCATTACCACGCTCCGACGTTGGGAAGCTTTGGGACGCCTAGTGCCCAAACGCACGCAAGCAGGTCATCGCAGATACGATGCAGCTCTGAGTGATCACTCCCCGGCCTGAAGGCCGGAGCTTCTTGATTCGCAGACCCTCGCGGCGTCTGCTTCCTGATTCAAAGCCGCCACGATTCCACAACGCCGTGAAGGACGCAGGAACACACGGAGGGCTCGGCAGGCATCGATTCGGGGCGATCCACCCCTATATTTCTTTTCTTTGCACGAGGCACCCGAAGGAGCTTCTTCGACTCCTTCTTCTTCACCAATCCTTCAAGAATCATTTTCACGCCGCGCTTCCTTATCACGCGGCTGGCGTTCAGATCGGCGTTCTCCTCGTGCCCGCATCCCTCGCGTCCGCAACAGAAGACCGCCTGACTTGGACGATTCTCCTTCGCCGTGTATCCACATTTGGAACACTCCCGGGATGAGTTCTTCGCATTTACAAATACCGCGACCTTACCGTTTCTGCGGCACTTGTACAGAATGCTGGTCCGCAGTCTTGCGAAGCGGCTTTTCGTGACGGCCTTGTTGAGACCGCTCTTTGCCGCTGCGCCGTTCGGCTGCGCGCGGCCTTTGTCATCGTATTTCGGTTTGGGCCGACGGACCATTCCGGTGACGTTCAGATCCTCCAGCGCCACCACCTCGATCCCCTCCATCACAGCGATCTTGTGCGAAGTCTGGTGGCAGAAGTTGTTGTTGACGTTCTTCTCGTAGGCGTAGGTCTTGGCGATCTTCCGCGTCTGCTTCTTGTAGTTGCCGCTCCCGGGCTTCATTCGGGCGAGACGGCGCTGATGCCGCCTGCGGCCGAAGTCCTTGCGCGCGATGCGGGTCTTCTCGATCTCGGAGAGGTTGAACGACTCCCCGTTACTGAGCTGCAAACGAATCTTGACGCCGACGTCGCCGCCGACGGTACGCTCGGCCAACTCTTCGGGGGTTAGCTTCCTCAGCCGGGCGAGGATCTCCTCCTCTGTTTCCGGGAACTCCGTGAGTTCGTCCTCGTAACTGAAGCCGAGCTGGAGGCACTGGTTCGTGCAGGTGATCATCACCATCGCCGGCATCTCAAACCGGCGGTGGGCGCGGAAGCGGATGCGGCCTGCTGTCTTTTTCTTCGATCCGAAAGTGAGCTCCCACCACTTCTGCGAAACCGGCTTGACAGAGAAGTAGTCACGCGTGAGCGTAAGCTGCCGGTCGGCGTTCCTGATGGGCTTGCGGTGAGGGCGCTTCGAAAGACCCCGCATGAAGCGTGTCATGGCCTGAAAGAAGCGGTACGCGCCGATGCCTCGAACAGCGCTCGGCACCTCCTTCACCCACGGCACGGTGTCGGGGTTCACGAGGTGGGCGTACTTCTGATCGGGCTTAGGAAGCGGCTCAGGCGACCAGAACTTGCAGTGGAACTTCCAGAAATAATTCGACTCGTCCACCTTCGCGTTGTAGACGATCATCTGCGCAGCTGACCACATGAGGTAGGCCTCACGCGAAGCGTCGTCTTCAAAATGGGCGGCGAAGGAACGGCCGGTCTGCATGGTGGATCTGAGTCGGGGAATAGTCCTGTGATTTGACTTTTATACCATTTTTTTCAAATAGCTAAGGATCATTATTTCTCCAAACTCGCACGAAATGATCCACTACATGATCCGGTGGCTTTCCATGGCTTGGGGCGCATTCCTCCCCCACCTGATCTCTGGACCACCCACCCGCTGTCAAGCGGTCTACCGCTGTTTTTGATTCCGGAACTGAGGGCTGTCTCAGGCAACCTCAGGCAACCCGAGGTCAAGTGCTTCGCGGCATAAAGCCGCCTGCCGCCTTCGGCGGCAGGCTATTTATACGCGAAGCACTTGACGGAGCAGCCGCCGATAGACTTGAGCTTGGCGGATGCGTGCGGCGCGAAGCGTCGACCGCATTCCGCCTAGCTACCATCTATCGGACGAAAAATATTGTCAGATGCACCACATAGCGAACTCCCAAGCGGAGGTTTCATTTCCAGGCATGCCATCGACTGAACGAGAGGGCCGCTCCACTAATCTCTTAGACCTGTTTCATGAATGCGGTGTCTGCGCATTCTGGCCAGAATGAACTTCAGAAGTCTTATCCGTGCCAAATAAGGACGTATGCAAATTGCTGCAATCAGGCGGAATGGCTGTGGGATAAGCCTTTTCAAAGGGTTCTCATTCGTGACGATTAAGCCTGGAGGTCATCTTCCTCTACGCGGCAGATTCAGCCGCAGCGTCGTGCTTAAGGGGCTTTTCCATAGCCGCAAGCACCGAGCGTGGTACGCCCGCTTTGTGACTGTCGAATTTTTCCCCGTAGGTGAGCAAAGCCCAAACAATCCGCAGCAGTTTGGCTGCAAGTGAAACGATGATTTTGCCGTACGGCTTTCCACGCTTGATTTGTTCGTGAAGCCACCGCCGCAACTGACATTCCGGCAGCATGTCCTTGCAGTACAGCATGTAGATCGTAGCTGCGCCTTGGATGATGAAAGATCGGGCTACTCTGTCGCCGCGGCGGGAAACTTTTCCCTGGCCTCTGCTGCTCACTGGCTTCAGAGCGCCGCGCTTGCTGGGGCTTGGCGTTCCGGAATGTCCGGTAATGATGTTTCGGGGAGCCAAGCCAAAATAGGCCACGTAGCTCCTTGGCATCGGGAACCGTTTAATGTCGCCCGTTGTGACCGCAAGGCGTGCCGCAGTCTGAGTTCCGATGCCCAGAACCGTTTTCATTGTTCGAGCCTGCTCGTTGGCCTCAACAAGCGCATCAAGCAGCTTGTCAAGTGCGTTGATTTGCTTCATGGTGAACTTGTAGGCATCCCGAAGGATCATCAAGCTCGATGCCACTTCTGCGCCAAGCAGCTTTTCAACGGCTGCGACTGCTTCCGCCATCTTCTTTGTGTTCAAGCTGCCTCGACGAATCACAATGCCCCAGCATTGGCACAGACTTTTGAAGCAGACTAAGGATTTTGTAGCCTGTGTCCGCAGTTGGATTCGGATCGCCTGGACACTGGCGATCCGGCACTCCTCAACGTTCTTGACGCGAATCGGCTGTAGATCATGATCGTAAAGAGCAAGCTTCGCCAAAGCCGTTGCATCGTTGAGATCGGTTTTCTGATTTGACTTGTGCGTTGCAATCCAGTTCTTGACTGCGTGTCCGGAAATGACCTTGACCTCGTGCCCCATATTTTGCAGGCGCAGGGAAATCTGACTGTAGCCGCAGCAAGGCTCCATCGCAAAGAGCGTAGGCTTAAGCTTCTCCGCTTGTTCAAACAGCGACTCGTAATCCATGCGGTCGATCAGCCCAAGGTCGTCATCGGAACAAGGCACCGCTGCAACGGCGCAGTCTGCCTTAGCAAGATCGAGGCCGATGACGGCGTACGAGAGCGACGTATCCAGCGCATTGCGTGTATTCTTCTTTGACATGACATGGACCTCCTACGAGGTTGATATACACCCATTATCGCGCAGCGCTTCGTTGTGACGCACTGGGTAGGTGGGTGGTCCATGTCATTAGGAAGGGGACTCCTGCGGCGGTCCTGTTGAAAGTTTGTATGGAGCACACTCACAAGAAAAAACGGACGGCCGAACCATTGCTTATGCCAGAGTATCGAGCAGTGATCAAAAAGCAGATTTGGAAAAACAAAAGCAGATCTTGGAGCTTTTTTGTACGGGACGCGGTTGGCGCTTTGAGATGATTTCAGATCTTGGATCTGGGATGAACTACCACAAAAAAGGGCTTCTTCAACTTCTGAATATATTAGTCGACGAGGACGTGGAGCGTCTGGTTATTACGCAGAAGGATCGATTGCTCAGATTCGGCGCAGAACTTGTATTTGCCGTATGTGAAGCCAAGAATGTGGAAGTGGTCATTATCAACAAAGGAAGTGATGCATCCTTTGACGAAGATCTCGCCCAAGACATGCTCGAGATCATCACGATTTTCAATGCGCGTTTGTATGGTTCTCGAAACAGAAAAAACCAACAAATAATTCATGGCATGCATAAGGTACTTAAGGAGACTGAACGGCTTAATAGTTGATTCCCAGCACTTTGGATCTAAAATTCGGCTGGAAATTTGTTGGCCCTGTTGAAGGTTTCGCTGAGCCCGAAAACTTCATAAACAAGAACGAAGATTTTCTTCGGACAAAGCAGTATTTTGCGGCACGGAACAGCGCGTCGATGAAGCTCTGCAGGATCGGTAGACTTTGCCTAACAGCGGGGGCAGCGGCCTATAACGAGGCTGCCGCTCTGCTGATGGTGTCTCTTTGATTTGTCCTTTATGTCGCTTCCTGTTATTGCGTATGTGCTTCAGCCCGACCAGGTGATATTTACGCCAACCACCGAAAATGGTCCGATTCCCGGAATCTATGCGGCATCGGATTTCATTGCTAAGTGGCGCGATTGGGACGCAGGAACGGCCGGCCGGCCAGCCCGAGCATGGCATACACTTTTTGATGCGGTGCTGAAGGCTGGCGACCGGTTTGACTTTTTCTTGCTGGATGAAGCGCTCAAGTCTTATGGTGAGGAACTTTTTCCTGATCCCCAGGAGCGTCTCGAATGGTGTATTCGGACAGCCATTGGACTTGAGCGCTGGGATGAGGCGAAGCGGCTCATCAATGAGCTCGAAGGATATGCTCTGCCCCCATCGGGTTCGGCAGATCAGCGGCCGGAGGTTTTCAGCAGTCCCGTTCGCCGTCTGCGCGCCGAGTGGGCTTATGCCCGAAGAGCGGCGGGAATGGAGGACGACATTCTGGTGCCGACGCTCGTGGATGAGCTTTTCGCCTTGGGGGAGACTCAAAAGGCCGAGCACCTTATTGCTCGTGCTTGGCCGGCCGTTTTTTCTGCCCTTTTGAGTTTTCTGCAGCCTGAAGAGAACGCTGGCAAAGGATCGGATGCGCAGGAGGCTGCCCAATGGCGCCGAACCATACTGAGCGTCGGCCAAAACTGCACCTTGATGACGCAGTGCAGCAGTGCATTGAGTTTTCATCAGCGCTTATGGCGTGCCGCGGCGTTTCTCTATTTCTCTCAAGATGAGCGAGATGTTGAAACCGGATTGAACGAACTGATTTCGCTCACATCGCTTTTGCGCCCGGCTGAGGAAGTTTTAGAAGTGCTTGCCCTGATGACGGTCGTGTTTGCGGGGGAGGCTTTTGAAGTGCCGGCGGACTGTTTGGCTTGGCTTTCTTGCGCCATGGACAGGCGCCGCGCAGCAGTGCTGCCTGCACGAAAGAAGGCTGAGGCTGACAGCCGGCCGCATCCGGCCGAAGTGCTCACAGAGAGCGCTGAAGCCTGTCGGGCAGAAGCGGATCGGTTTTGGCTCCTGCGTTCTCTTTTCATGGAAGGGAATGTGCTGGATTTGAAAAAACGTCTAGCCTATGCGCGTTTTATCGATCGGACATTCTTTGAAGAGCTGCTCCTTCGTGTGCTCGATGTGCGATGCGCGGCGAAAGCGTCTCAGCGTGATCGTGATGCGCTTGCAGAGAGTCAATATCGGCTGAAGGGGCGTCTTGCCGTACCGTCGAACGCAGAAACGGCTGCGGCGCTTTCGCTCGTTGTTCATGTGATAGAGGCGGAAGTGCTCGCTCGGCTATCCGGCGATTTGCTTGGGCAGAATGCCGGGGGCAAGGCGGTTAATGGAGCCGCTGCGGCGCAAAAGCGCTCGGAAGGGACCGCCCCAATGAAGGAAGCCCTTGAGAGAGCCGCTCGGCAGCTTGGCATTGAATTTGTTCGATGCACTTTCGAAGATGCCGAAGGACCGATTGTGAGTCTTGGCCGAGGCGCCATGCTGGCGCTTTATTTCGCACCGAGATCGGTCATGAATGATGAGCGCATTATCGTGCAGGAATCCGTTGGTCCTCTGTCTCCGGGCGAATATCGCGCAGAGAAGCTGCTCGAACTCTGGCGCCGAGAAGCCAGCCCCTTCAAGATGCCCGAGGGCTTTTTGCGTCTTGTTGTGGAAGCGGGCCGCCGGGCGAAGCCCAAATCAGCTGATGTCCGGCTTTTCAAACCGCTGCTGATCAAATGTCCGGAATATTTCGGAGATGATCTTCACCAATTGCTCTGGCGGATTCGAATGGCTGTGGCCGAACAGCGTTGGGCGGATGCTGAGGAAGGACTTTTCACGGCTGCAGAGTGTCTTCTCGACAGGGCACCAAACGCAGCAAGGGATGAAACGATCGAGTTGCTCTGGCTCGAAGCTGCTGCGCTTGCAGCTTGGACGGCAGCCGGCCGCGTCGTACTGGTGCCGGGCGTAAAGTGGAAGAAACCTTATGCGGAAAACGAAGCGGAACTGATTGTCGAGCGCCTGCGGCTCGGAATTCCAGATGCAGTGAAACTCGCTGATCTTTTCGCAGAGCTTTCCGACGCTGCTCCGGCTTGAGGAGTCATCATGAAGCACAGTCACATCATTCATCATTACTGGACATCGCCTTGCGGCATTTTGGACCTCGCTTCTATTGGCGATGAGCTTGTAATGTGCGACTGGGTAGATGGCTGGCATCGAGCAGCAACGCTCAATCGGCTGACCCGACTGACCAAGCTTCCTATGGTCGAAGATGCCTCATCGGTTATTGACCTCGCACAGATGCAGCTTGAGGAGTACTTTGATCAGCGGCGAGAGGTGTTCTCCGTCCCCTTAAGGCTGATTGGCAGCGAGTTTCAAACGCATATTTGGCACGCACTCACCAAAATTCCATACGGCAAGACGATTTCCTATGGGGAAATTGCCCGGGAGGTGAACTCGCCGAAAGCTGTGCGGGCGGTGGGCGGTGCTGTGGGCGCCAATCCGCTTTCCATCATCATTCCTTGTCACCGCGTCGTCGGCGCGAATGGTTCCATCACGGGCTATGGCGGTGGATATGCCGCCAAACGTCATCTTCTTGCGTTGGAACTTGGACTCGCGGCTGACGAGCTCCCGTTCAGCCGCGGCGTGAAGGAGTGATTTCAATGGGATGATTTAGCCGCCTTCGAGCACCGTTAGGAATTGCTTTAAGTTGTGCACCCGCAGCTTCTTATAGATGTTGTTGCGGTGTCCCTGCACTGTACGATCCGAAAGGTCGAGACGCTCGGCAATGTCATGATTGGCAAGACCCTGCTTAAGAAGCTCAGTGATTTCGTGTTCTCGCGGACTCATTTCCGCGAGAATCTGCTCGACGGCCTGTTTGGGCAGCGCGCCCTGCGACGCCTCAACACTCACGCGGCTTGCCGCCTCAATAGCGTCAGCGAGCGCCTCGGCATCAACGGGTTTTTCAAGGAAGTCGAAAGCACCGAGTTTGAGCGTTCGGACTGCGGTGGGCACATCGCCGTGACCGGTGACGAAGATGATGGGAAGCGACAGATTCTGAGCCTTCATGCGCTCCTGGAGTTCCAGGCCGGACATGCCGGGCATGCGGATGTCTAGGAGCAGACACCCGGGAGGCGTTGAGCGCCAGGCTTTAAGGAATTCTTCGGCGGATCCCCAGGCAGCCGTTTGCCAGCCGCGGCAGGAGAGCATGAAGGAGAGTGCATCGCGGACTTCGGCATCGTCATCAACGATTCGGATGAGCACCGTTCGCTGGAGATCTTCGAGTGTTTTGAGGCCGGAGCCGTCAGTTTGCTTCTGGTCGGTCATGATGCTTGAGGCGGAATGTCGTAATGCGAAGAAGAGGAGGATTCGGTGCCAGCTGTGTTTTTCGAGGGATACGAGCCGGCGCGCAGGAGCCGAACTTGCGCGATGACGCCGCCCTGCGGGCGCTCAAAGAAGGTCAGTCGCCCGCCGGAGGCCTCGGCGATGGCAATGGCAATGGGAACACCAAGTCCATGTCCAGCGGCTTTAGTCGTGATGAGCGGCGTGGTGAGCTCGTTGAAGGCGGCATTGGTCATCTGCAGACCTGTGTTCTCGATGGTGATGAGCACAGAACGATCCGTTTTGTCTGTCGGATCGGGCTCGGTACGCACGGATACGGTCGGAACCTCTTGAGCGCTCGAAGTGTTGTCACTTGCCGCGGTAGCGGCGGCTTCAAAAGCATTTTTAATGAGGTTTCTCATGAGCAGTTCGAGTTCGAGCGCATCGCCCAACACATCAATGCCCTCCACGGACTCACACTTGAAGGCAACAGAGCGCTGCAGATCCGGAGAAATGGCAGTCAGTACATTGTCAATGGTGGTCTTTAAGGACACCGTTCTGTCGCGGCGGGTTTGGTTGCGCGAATAGCCGCGGACTTTGGCAACGATCGCTTTGGTGCGTTCAAGTCCCTGCTCAATGCCGATGCGGCTTTTTTCCAGCATGGCGGTATTAACCGGCTGGCGTGAAAGCAGTGTTTTCATGCCGTCAAGGTAGTACTGAACGGCTGCGAGCGGCTGAGCAAGTTCGTGAGCAATCAGGTTGGAGAGCTGTCCCACGATGGTCGCTTTTTGCATGCGTTCCATGCGCCCGCGCATTTCTTCGAGCCGAAACTGAGATTTACGCTCCTCTTCAATACTGGCTTCAAGCTCAGCCGTGCGCACGCGCACAAGGTAGCCCACACGCCAGCTGTGAAAAGCAAGCCCAAGAATCATCGCTGCAGCCAATACGCACCAGGCGAGGTTTTTCGTCAGCCAATCTTTGAAGGAAATGTCGCGCAGATAAGCGTAGTTTTCGATTTTGAGTTCGCGGTAGAGCCGATTAACAGGACGAAGGTCGGTGGCTACACCCCAATGGTGACCGGGTGCAATTTCCTTGATTGAGAGGAGTGTGCGGGCGATCACATGCGCCGCACCCGGCGCGGAGCCTTCGAGCACAGACACCATGATGTTGGGGTAGGTGCGCGAGGTGTGAACGCAGTGCAGCGTCGGATCTACTCGGGGTTCAAGGACGCGGTAGCGTGCCCGGACTTCGGGCGGCTGGTGCTCGAGCCAGCAGGCGCGAACCATGGCAACGTCGGCTTCATGCGTATCGAGGCGGGAAGCAATGGCCGCGTTTTCGCTGTCGCCGGTATAGTGGATGTCGCTGAAAAAATGCTCCGGATCATATCCGCGGACGGCAATTTCGCCGAGCCCTGTGCGATAGCTCATGAAGGCTGAGGCGTAGCTTGCCGAGAGGCGTTTGTCTTTGAGATCCGCGATGGTTTTGATGTTTTCTTCATCGGCACGCACGAGGAAAGTGGTGGCTACGCCCGTATTGGGATTGGGCTGCAGATCCGTGATGAGCGTGGCTACAGGGAGAACGCCGTGCGGCGACATGCGCATGGAAAAGCCTGAACTGGCAATGAAAACGTCGATATTGCCCGTTTCGATCAAATGTTCAAGCTTGGGGGAAGGAATTCTGGGATAGATCTCAACCGGATAGGGGGCAAATGCCTTCTCAATGGTTTCAAGCGTATTCATCAGCGCTTCGGTGGTAACGGGCTGTTCCCAAAGTGAAATGATCCCGACGCGAAGCGGTCGATTTTGGAAAATTTGCGCGGTGGCCGATGAAAGGGCATCCGTCTGATTGGCTCGGTGAGCGCTCTCTGATATGTCGGACGCGCTCATCGGTTCTTGAGCGGGCTGCGGTTCCTGGTGCCCCTGATGTGCCAGATTGGTAGGGGTGTCAGGCTGCGCCGTGGGCACAGGAAAGGCGAGCCGCGTCTGACCCGTGCCGGTTGAGTTCGGCAGTGCAGCAAGGCTTGGCGTGAAGGCAAGGACAAGCAGAAGCAGTGCCGCTCGCCGACATAAAGTCGGCAAGAGCCGTGAGCGCTGGCGAATACATGAAGGGAAAAGTGCGGACATGGTTTTTGAGCTGCCGATCGGTGCTTCTGTTCTCTCATTCTAGGCAGAGGACTGATTGCGCGCTTTTCCTGAACGCATAGATTTGTTGACGCTTGTCAGGCTACTCGAGTACCTCGTTTGGGAAGTTGTTTTCATCGGAAGAAAGTGCGTAATGAACACAGCCCGCGGCCGTTATTCAAACGCAGCTTTCCGAAAAAACTAAAAGCGCGCGGTTCATGCCGTACGCACGTAGAAAAGGAGAAAACCATGTCTGCGAATCTATCTCGTCGCTCCTTCATCGCTGGTTCAGCCGCTATGGGCGGCATGATGCTGGGTGTATCGAGCTCCGCTGAAGCCAAAGTTCCGTCGAAGTGGGACTTCAAGGCCGACGTGATTGTCGTCGGTGCCGGCGCCGCAGGCATTCCGGCTGCTATTCGCGCAGTCGAACAGGGTCTTTCGGTTCTCGTGGTTGATGCTAACTACGATATCGGCGGCCACGCCATCATTTCTCAGGGCAATACGCTTTTGGGCGGCGGCAATGCTATGCAGCAAAAGTACGGCATTGAAGACTCTCCTGAGACGATTTTCAAAGATCTGACGGACTGGTCCGTGACGCTCCCGAACGGCTTTGCCGACTATCGCTTCAATGACCGTGACATGCAGGCGATGATCGCCAAAGAATCTGTGCCAACCTATGACTGGCTCGTTAAAATCGGCGTTCCGTTCCTCGACAAGAAGCCTGACAATGCCGGTGCTTACGGCGCAGGCTGCAGCGCACCGCGTGAACTCCACTTCTCGTGGACGAAGGGTGCCAATCTCGAAGCGCCTGCCGGCACGAGCGGCACCGTGCTGATGCGCTCGCTCGAAGACGCAGCCCGCAAGGTCGGCGTTAAGTTCCTGCTTAACTTCTACATGGACGAACTGATCGTCGACGAAAAGGGCCGCGTTGTGGGTTTGAAGGCCCATCGTACGCCGAAGGTTCTCCCGGACGGTACGGAACTCAAGAGTTTCCGCAGTGATGGCAATGTGGAGTCCAAGAAGGACAAGATCGTCGTCGGTGCCAAGAAGGCCGTCGTGCTTGCTACTGCCGGCTATACCGACAATGTGACCTTCCGCCGCATGGTCGATCCGCGTCTCACGAAGGAATTCGCTTCGGCTGCCTGCGAATATTCGCCGCAGGACGGCTCCGGCACGCTTGCCGCTATTAAGGTTGGCGCTGGTCTTTGGGGTCTGACGAATGCTTATACGGAACGCCCGATTTCACTTACCCGCGGTGCAGTGATCGGCGTGCGCGACACGTATCTGCGCTGGGCGCCTGAATCGCCGATCTTCCCGCTCGTGAAGCATTCCGGCGTAGCACTTCGCAACTGGCAGAACGCCATTGTTGTCAACTGGGTCGGCAAACGCTTCTTTGAAGAAACTTCGTCGGCCGGCTTGACGGCTGATTCCGGCAAGCTGACGAGCTACGGCACGGCCAACAGCACCCGCGGCCTGATGAACGGCACGAACGGCGCATTCTTCAAGGAACTTGACAAGAACCCGTACGTTCAGGGTAATTGGCGCAACATCGACCGTACGAAGTACAACCCGATCAACTTCATCGCCGCAGCGCTGCAGATCAATGAAGGGTCGCATGCCCCGGATTGGTCGGCTGGTCCTCAGTGGGCTATTTTCGACAGTGAAGCCATCAAGCGCGAACGTATGCATACGGATGAAAAGAGTGTTGATCCGGAATACTTCTTCAAAGCCGATACGATTGAAGAGCTCGCAGAGAAGATCAACACGAATCCGTACATGTCGCACAAGATGGATCCGAAGATTCTGGCTGAAACCGTTGCGAAGTACAACAGCTACGTCGACGCCGGTGCTGATCCGGACTTTGACAAACCCAAGCCCCAGTACAAGATCGAGAAAGGGCCGTTCTATGCGGCGTGGACTTCCGTCACGCTTCACGACTGCTACTGCGGTCTGCATGTGAACAATGCCTGTGAAGTGCTTGACTGGGAAGGCGAAAAGATCCCGGGTCTCTATGCAGCTGGCGAAGTGACGGGCGGCTCCTCCATGCACGGTCTCTCTCGCGGTCTTATTCAGGCCTATGTGCTTGGTGACACCTTCGCCTCGCTCAAGAAGTAAATAAACCGAACCCACTTCCTGGAGACCTAGAGCATCATGAGAACGACCTCCATCATTACGCTCGCAGCTGCGGCTGCAGTGCTCATGATGCTCTCTCCGGCGCCCGAGGTTCAGGCCGCTGAGACCATGAAGCCCGAACAATGCCTCATGTGTCACGGCGGCAGCTTTGACGCCCTGAGAGAGCAGACAAAGAACTGGAAGGATGAATTTGGATCACCTGTCCAGCCCCATCAGTACCTTGACCCTAATGCCGCTAATCCGCATGCCGGCGCAAAGGTTGTGCCGGACTGCACGGGCTGCCATCAGGCTCACCCGATTCCGGTTCCCAAGGACTTTAAACCCGAACCCGCCTCACTGTCGATGTGCTACGGGTGCCATCACATGGAGAATTTCCAAAAGTGCAGCGATGCAGGCTGCCACGAAAAATAATGTGAAGATGGTCTCTCTTCGCTCCTAACAGTCCGGTTTGCTGCGTCCGCAGCAGCCGGACTGTTTTTTGGGAAGCGGTGTGAATGGCTCACAAGAGCGTGAGGAGCCGCGAAAGCACGCGCACGCGCGGCTCAATAGTCGGGATGAGCAGGTATTCATTGGCGGAGTGAAAGCCCCCGCCCGCAGGACCTGCGCCGTCAATCACCGGCGTACCGGCAGCAGCTATGCGGTTGGCGTCCGAACCGCCGCCTGCGTCCGCCCATTGGGCTTCAAAGCCTTCCAAACGTGCAGCTTCATTCACGAGCTCAATGAGCGGGCGGTTCTTTTCGGAATAAGGCATTGCCGATGAAAGCGACAGCCGTTTGGCTTCGACGTGAATGCCGTTGCCGCAGCTCCTGAGCGCAAGGGCTTCGATGGCGTCATCAATCGCTTGACCGTCTTCATCCCGGCAGCATCGGCGGTCAATCGTGAGCTTACAGAGGTCCGGCACGGTGTTGCATACCGTGCCGCCGTGAATGACGCCGACATTGACCGAGGTGCCTTTGCCGCTGTAGTCCTGAAGCTGATTGACTTCGAGCGTGAAGCGAGCGGCGGCCAATATGGCCGAACGTCCGTCCTGCGGATTATTGCCGGCATGAGCAGCGACGCCGCGGAAGACGACTTCCCAAACAGCACGGCCTTTGCGCGAACGCACAAAGGCCCCGTTCGGCCGCCCCGGTTCGCATACCACGGCGAGCCGGCTCTTTTGGGCAAGCGACGAGAGCCAAGCGCCAGAGGATACCGAGCTTATTTCCTCATCGGGATTGTAGGCCACGGCAATAGAGAGTCGATTGAGGTCTTGGGGCCGGGCATTTTTGAGCGCATGAAAAATGGCAACGACGCCAGCCTTGCAGTCAGCGCACCCCGCGCCGGAGATGCGTTCTTTGTCAACGGTGAAAGGCCGCAGGGCGGCAGTGCCGTCCGGATAGACCGTGTCGAGGTGCGCATTGAAGAGAACGTCATAATGGTCGGCATTGGGCTGATTGACGGCAAAGAGTCCTCGGCCGGCTTGGCTGCCAAGATCAACAAGCTCAGCAGCAAAACCAATCGCATCGAAGCGGCGTTTCATGATTTCTGCGGCTCTAGTGACGCCGGTGCAGTTGCTGCTGCCGCAGTCAAGATCGACGACTTCCTGAAGATCGCGAAGATAGTCATTTAAACAAAACATCTGCGTAGTTCCCATGATGAAATGACCTGCTGACCGGTTTTCCTCCATAAACGCTCTGAGATTCTCGAGCGGCAGAGCTCTTGCAGTCAAAAGGGCGTGTCTGTCATGCAGTGCATGATAGGCACGCCCTTCAATTGAGCTGCGGGAGGCGTTATTCAATGCCCGTGACTTTGAAGCCCGCTCCTTCAACGGTTGCTCGGAGCATGTCGTCGGTTACGAAAAGATCGGCGTCGACTCGGGCCTCCTGCTTTTTAAGGCTCACTTCAACGGCATCAATGCCGGGCAGTGCCTTGAGGGCTTTTTCGACGGACTGAGTGCAGTGTCCGCAGTGCATGCCTTCGATATGAATGATTTTTTGAGCCATTTGTTTTTCCTTGTGAGAGGGTTCAGCTGGTTGGGCTGCTGCTAAAGGAGCCGCATCGGCATCTGTTTCAAGCTTAGGCTTAAAAAAGCGCAGACGCAGCGCATTGGAGACAACGGAGAAGGATGAAAGGCTCATGGCCGCCGCAGCGATCATCGGCGAGAGCGTGAGGCCCTGCGAAGCAAAGACGCCGGCGGCAATCGGGATGCCGATCAGGTTGTAGATGAATGCCCAGAAGAGATTTTCGCGAATATTGCGCATAACGGCGCGTGAGAGCTCAACGGCTGCGGGCACGTCACCGAGGCGGCTGCGCATGAGAACCAGATCAGCCGAGGCAATAGCGACGTCAGTGCCTGCGCCGATGGCTGCGCCGACATCCGCGCGGGCCAGTGCCGGTGCGTCGTTGACGCCGTCTCCGACCATTAGAACGCGCTTGTCCATTGCCTGCAGACGAGCAATCTCATTGGCCTTCCCCGAAGGCAGAACGCCGGCGATGACGCGGTCAATCCCGGCGCGCTTTGCGACGGCATTTGCTGTCGTTTGATTGTCGCCGGTGAGGAGCGTGACTTCGATGCCGAGTTTTTTCAGTGCAGCAATGGCTGCAGCTGAATCCGGTTTGATGGGGTCAGCCAGCCCGAGGAGACCGAGCAGCATCCCAGGAGCATCTTCCTGCGGCGCCTGTCCGATGAAAAGCGGTGTTTCGCCCGATTTGGCTGACTGTTGTGCTGCTGCGGAGATCGCCGGCGGCGGCGTCAGGCCGAAAGCCTCGACCATCCGGACGTTGCCGGCAAAGTAAAGTTTCTTGCCGATCTTGGCGGCAATGCCTTGGCCGGCAGTTTGCTCGAAGTCGCTGATGGGCTGCGTCGGAAGGTTCTTTTCTTTCGCGGCGGCTACAACGGCAGAGGCGAGCGGATGTTCGGAAGCACTTTCGAGCGAAGCGGCAATCATGAGGAGCGGCGTCTCCAGTCCGGCCGCAGCCGGTGCAATACGGACGACCTGAGGCTTTCCGGCCGTGACAGTGCCTGTTTTATCGAGGACCGCACAGTCGATCTTGCCGAGCAGTTCAAGCGCTTCAGCACTCTTAAAGAGAATGCCTCGGCGAGCGCCGCGGCCAGTGCCCACCATGATGGCAGTCGGCGTGGCGAGGCCGAGCGCGCAGGGGCAGGAAATGACGAGGACGGAGATGGCGCACGTGAGCGCGAAGGAGAAGTCGCGTCCAAGGAAGAGCCACACGACAAGCGTGAGGAGGGCAATGCCGATCACTACGGGAACGAAAACGCCGCTCACGCGGTCAGCGAGGCGTGCAATCGGGGCCTTTGACGATGTGGCTTCATCAACGAGCTTGATGATTTGCGCGAGTGCTGTATCGTCGCCCACGCGGAGCGCTTTCATGACAAATCGGCCGCTCGAAACCAAGGTGGCGCCGGTGAGCGCATCGCCGGGCTTCTTTTCAACGGGAATGCTCTCGCCCGTCATGGCGGATTCGTCAACCGAACCAGTACCTTCCGTTACGATGCCGTCGACCGGAATGGATGCGCCGGTTTTGAGCACGACCAGGTCGCCCGCCGCAACCGCCTCGCGGGCGACGGTCACTTCCTTGCCGTCGCGAAGCACCACGGCTGTTTTGGGGGCAAGAGCAGCAAGTTTTTCAATCGCATCCGTCGTACGGCCCTTGGCGCGTGCTTCAAGCCATTTGCCCACGGTGATGAGCGTGACGATCATGGCTGCGCCTTCAAAATAAAGGCCGTGGGCAAGATGAAGCGCATGATCGATCTGACCGGCTCCGGCCCAATAGGACGCTTCAGCAAGCACCCAGACGCCGTATATGAAGGCGGCGCCTGCGCCTACTGCAATGAGCGAGTCCATTGACGGGGCACGGTGGCAGAGCGCACGGAAGCCGCGCACGAAGAAGACGCGGTTGAGAAAGAGGGGCGGCAGCGAGAGGACGAGCTGCAAAACGCCGCGCAGGAGCCCGGATTCATGGCTGCCGAGCCAGTCCGGCATGGGCAGTCCCATCATGCTGCCCATGCTGACGTACATGAGGAGCACGAGGAACATAATGGAGTAAATGAGGCGAGTTTTCACCTCAGCAGCCTCGGCGGCAACTGTTTCCGCACGGCTCGGGACAGCGGAAGCATTTTTAGCGCCTGGATCCGTGCGCTGAGCGCCGTAGCCGGCTTCAGAAACGGCTGCCTCGATGGCCTGCGTGAGCTCGTTGGCCTGCGATGCGTCTTTGGGCGTCACTTCCATGGTGTTTTTGAGCAGGTTGACGGCAACATTTTCTACACCGTCGAGCCCGGATACGACTTTCTCAACTCTGGCCTGACATGCAGCACAGCTCATGCCGGTGACGTTGAAGTGCATGCGGCAGACGGGATTTGCGTCTTGGGTGGTCATTGACAATGTCCAAATGGATGCGGGAGGTACGAACTCTGCACGTCAGTACGGTGGTTCGCGACTCCAAGTGATGATTGGTTCGTATGCTAAACCTTGAAGCAGCTTCTGACTTAATACTTTAGAAGGGCAGCGCATCATCCATTATGGGCGGGCGGCATCTTTACCCTGCTGAGCGGAGGCGGCAGTTTCAGAGGCTGAATGGCTCAGGTTCCGCCAGGCGGATGGGATTTCCGTTTTGCGGATCCGGAAAGATGATTTCGGCGGCATGCAGCAAAAGCGGAGTTTCCGGCCGATCGACCAAGAGCCCCGGCCGGCTGTAGTAAGGATCGCCGGCAATGGGGGCATTGAGGCCGAGCGTCGGATGGGCGGCATGGAGCCGAAGCTGATGCGTGCGGCCTGTGAGCGGCAGAAAGTCGACCAGCGTACGTCCGTTTTTTTCACTCAGCCGCCGCCACTGCGTGCGCGCCTCGCGCCCGCCCAGAGCGGCAATCTGCCGCAGCCGGTCGAGCGGATGTGTGGTGATGGGAAAGTCAATCAGGCCGCATTCGGCAGGAAGCCTTCCCTCCAGCACGGCTCGATAGCGTTTTTCGACGCGCCCTTCACGAAAGGCAGCCATCAGTGATCGAATGCCTTCGGGTGTTTTGCCGTACAGCAGGATTCCGGAGGTGTCCATATCGAGACGATGGACGGCTGTGAGGGACGTGCCCGTCATTTCGGAAGCTATGGTTAAGGCATTCGGAAGTCCGCCGGTGCCCGGAACGGAGAGCAGCCCGGAAGGTTTGAATACCGCGATAAAGTCGCGGTGTTCGAGCAGGATGCGCGGCCGAAGGGACTGCGTGACGGGTGAGTTGACTCTTGGATCGCTTGCAAAGGGGATGCCTTCCAAAAGGAATTCCACCAAGGGCTTGGTCGTTGTTTTGGGGGAGAGCGCCATGCCGTCCCATTTGACGTCGTATATGGGGGCGCTGCCGCGCCACCATTCCATGCTGGCGAGCGCAGTGAGTTTTTTGCCGGCAGCTCGCGCCTGAGCTGCGGCGAGCAGGTTGGCCGCCAACGGCGACTCGACGGCATCGAGGAGCGCGCGGTTCCAGTGTTCGAATGTGAGGTTGAGCCCGGCAGCGCCGCCGCGGGCGATTTTGGGCGGCCGTCTGGCCCGGTCGCTCTCGGCAAACGCCAAAAGAGAGGTACGGGTTCCCGCCATCGTCAGGATTTCCACAGAGCGGGCAGCTTCTTCAAAGGCGCCGCAGGATGTTTTTCCGGCAATGCGGTCAGCCATCGGCAGCGTTTCGTTTGGGTCCGGCAATACAAAGTCGGCCGGAGACTGAGAAGCGATGAGGAGGATTGACTGCTGAGCCGGGTCGTCATTTTCTGCTCGGCAGACCAGTACATTCCGACGGCCGGGGGCGCCGCTGAAAAGCGCTGCGTCTTCGGCGAGCTGACGGGCTTTCAAAGCAATTGGGAGAGGCGCGCCGTGCCATGGAGAAGGAAAGTACTCAGCTGAGGCGGCGCCGGATGATTCCGTAAAAAGTTCGGAGAGCGGAAGGGAAAGCAGGCGCGGCATGACGACATTCTCCGTTGCAGCAACTCCCGTGCGCAGGGCCTTAGGCCTTATTCGGGCGTTCTTGCGGGCACAAACGCAGGCATTCTACACAAGGCGCCGAATACATTCGGACAACGGGATGAGGCAGAGAGCCTGCGCTAATCCTTACATCATTCTCACGCTGCCGAACATTACCCATTCAAGATCGTCTGGGGCAGTTGCTTCCGGGTCCGCATCCCGGTACGATGGCTGAGTTTAGGTATTTGTGACTAGATCCCTCACGGCACGCTGCAGTTTGCACATTAAAAAGTATTTATGAAGATATCTGAAGCAGTAGCGGATTCAAACAAGAGAAACGAGTCGCGGCAGCTTATGTCTATTGCGCTTCCGCTCATGATGGGGCTGGCGCTCGAGCAGCTGATCGGCATGACAGACGTGCTTTTTCTCGGACGTTACGGCGAAGCGGAGCTTGCTGCCGCCGGCGTAGCGGGCATCTATGTGATGCTCGTGATGATGCTGGGGTTAGGTTATACGGTGGGTTCGCAGTCGCTGATGTCGCGCGCAAACGGCGCCGGCCGCGCTGAGGAGGTGGGGGCGATTTTTCGCCAGAGTGCGATTTTCATGACGGCCTGCGGTTTTGTCATCATGCTTGCGAGCTGGTTCCTGATCGGCCCGATGTTCGAGCGTTTCATTGCCGCTGATGCCGTTCGCAAGGCAGCAGACGATTATGTTTTCTGGCGTTTGGCCGGGCTGCCGTTTGCTTATGTCGGACTGCTGGCGCGAGCGTACTTCGTTGCCGTGATGCACACCCGGGTGATTACGTCGGCATCTATTGTGATGGTGCTCGTCAACTGCGGCTTAAATTCGCTGCTTATCTTTGGGCTGGGTCCTTTCCCCGAACTTGGCATCGCCGGCGCAGCGATCGCCTCTGCAGTCAGTGAACTGGCGGCACTGGCAGTGTATTTTCTGGAATTCCTGCGGCACAGCGCCTCTTCGAAGCTCTTGGAGGTGAGCAAGCACCTTTGGCGCCTTGACTGGCTCCTTCAGCACCGAATTTTTATGTTAAGCCGCTGGCTGATGCTCCAAGAAGCGATGGCCTTCGGCGTTTGGCTCTATTTTTTCATTGTGGTGGAAAATGCCGGCGGCGAGCGCGCATTGGCGCTTTCCAATATTGTGCGGCAGCTCGGTGCAGTTCTTTTTCTCTTTGTGCACGCATTCGGCTCCGCGGCTGGAACGATCGCTGCTAACTATGCCGGGGCAGGAAAGCCTGAATGGATTCGTCCAATGGCGTCATTGGCGCTGCGGCTTTGTGCTTTAGTGCTGCTGCCGTTCTTTTTGTGTTTTGCGCTTTTCCCCTCGCTGGTACTCGGTATCCTCACCGATCTTCCAGAAGTGATTTCCGATGCTAAGCCATCCTTTTATGTGATGGTGCTCGCTTATGCATTGACAACCCCCGCCTATCTTTATTTCTTTGTGATTGGTGCGCTCGGCTTTGCCAAGGAGAGTTTCAGGATGACGGTCACGGCGGTTGCGGCTTATGGCGTCTATATCGCCGTCCTGAATTTGTTCACGCCGCCGACGGCAGTCTATTGGACGGCGGATATAGTGTACGGTCTGACGCTTTGGCTGGGGGTGACAGTGGTTTGGCGTCGGGCTCGAGCAGCGGGCTTTCGCAGCGCAGCGGCCGATGGGTTCTGATGCGGCTGAGGCGAAGCGTTGGCTGCGCACAACGTCCGTCAACAGGCATCGTTAACCTGCAGACGATGAATTTTTACATTCTTTCATCTAATTGTTTTCATCGACGGCGCTCCTGTTTTTCGTCCGTCACAGCGGCTGATGCGAAGTTTGAATGAGGCCGGCTGAGCAAAAAGCAGGGTACTTCTACTTCGTTGATTTTCTTACATCCGTCCAATCGAAACCGTGTTGAGTTTTGAGACAAATCCTGTCGCATTTGTTTGCTGGCAGCCGATTTTGCCCGTTGGTTTATTCAAGCAAACAGCATGATGATGCGTTTTGTCGGCTATCGAGCGAATGAATATTTTCCTGTAGGGCCCTCCGCAAATCGTTTTTTCTTGGCTATAGTGTGCCTCACCTGTCGCAGTGGTTGATTCTGGCCTCTGTGGAAAGGCATATTTATCCTAAGGTCGCCGCGACGGGAATTGTTCCCGCACGGGAATCCATATCAAGGAGAGCATCCATGAATAAGACCGAACTGACCGCCGCTGTTGCTCAGAAGGCTGGTTTGTCCAAGTCCGACGCCGCCAAAGTCCTCGGCGCCTTCTTCGAAACTGTCTCTGAAGAACTCAGCAAGGGGCAGGCTGTTCAGATCATCGGCTTCGGCAACTTCGAAGTGGCCGACTACAAGGCTCGTACCGGCCGCAATCCCCAGACGGGCGCAGTGCTCGAAATCCCGGCTGGCAAGCGTCCGAAGTTCACCGCAGGCTCTGCGCTGAAGAAGGCTGTCGCCGGCTGATCATTGCTTAATCGCAAGCGTAAGCACGCACCTGCATCTGAAAAGCAGGGAGCGTGCTTTTTTTTATCCTGCGTGCGAAAAGGACTGTGTCATCCCGTTTATACGTGATGCATGGAAGCCTAAAATCCTTTACAAATCGTGAGATCTTTGACCTGGAAGTAGTCGCCTATGCACTAAACCGCGGTTTGGTTGTTCCAGAGCTTCTTAGGATCAAAAGACAGCCGTAAGGCTGTTGGTCCCCGGAGGGGCTTGAAATGAGAATGGTGGAAACCCAATGGGAGTGTGCGGCTTGAAAGAAACTTGCCGCGGACTGATCGGAGGGATGCGGCCGCGCATGCTCAATTGAAGCCCCATTGCCGCATTCCCAACAAGGACGCTTAAGTGATGTCTGAAGCCGCAACCAATAAAAAAACTCCGATCTACAAAGTCCTCTACTTTCAAGTCATCTGCGCTATCGTAATTGGCATCGTCTTAGGTGCTGTCTGGCCTGAAGTGGGCGAGAAAATGAAGCCTTTCGGCGATGGCTTCATTCGTTTAATTAAGATGATCATTGCGCCGGTCATTTTCTGTACGGTTGTGACAGGCATTGCCGGCATGGAGAATATGAAGAAGGTCGGGAAAACGGGCGGCCTGGCACTTCTTTATTTTGAAGTCGTTTCGACAATCGCTCTGATCATCGGTCTGGTGATCGTCAACGTGGTTGAGCCGGGTTCAGGCATGCATGTCGATCCGGCAACACTCGACCAGTCAGCTGTCTCTGCCTATACCGGACCAGGCAAGATGCAGACTACGACTCAGTTTCTGATGAACGTGATTCCGAGCACCGTAGTCGGCGCCTTTGCTCAGGGCGATATTCTGCAGGTGCTCTTCTTCTCAATCCTTTTCGGTTTTGCGCTGCATAAGTTCGGCGGCCGCGGTACGCTCGTCTTCGATCTCATCGAAAAGAGCTCCCAAATTCTTTTCCAGATCGTCGGCATGATCATGCGCGTTGCGCCGATCGGTGCATTCGGCGCAATGGCGTTCACCATTGGTAAGTACGGCATCGCATCTTTGCTGCCGCTTGCAAAGCTCATGGGCACCTTTTACGCCACGTGTCTGCTCTTCATTTTCATTGTGCTCGGCGCCATCTGCCGCATTCACGGTTTCTCCGTCATGCGCTACATCGCCTACATCAAGGAGGAGCTCCTGATCGTATTGGGCACATCGTCATCGGAATCGGTGCTTCCCCGCATGATGACCAAGATGGAAAGAGCCGGCGTTTCGCGTTCGGTCGTGGGGCTGGTGATTCCGACGGGCTATTCCTTCAACCTTGACGGAACGGCAATTTATCTGACGATGGCGGCTGTCTTTATCGCTCAGGCCTGTGACGTCAATATGACGATCATGCAGCAGGTGACGCTGCTCGCCGTGCTGCTCCTCACCTCCAAGGGGGCGGCAGGCGTGACGGGATCCGGCTTCATTGTGCTGGCAGCAACCCTTTCCGCTGTGGGCCACGTACCGGTGGCGGGGCTGGCTTTGATTCTCGGCATTGACCGTTTTATGAGTGAGGCGCGAGCGCTTACTAATATGATCGGCAACGGCATTGCCTGCGTGGTGGTCGGCCACTGGTGCGGCGAAGTTAAGAACGAAGCGCTGCATATGTACCTCTCCACGCCAAGTCAAAAAGCGAAGTACTACGCCGCTGATCAGGCTGAACACGAAGAAGCCCTCGAAAAGCATTAATGGCGAACGGTGCATTTCAGCCTTCGGTCTGAAATGCTGAGCAGTACGCTTTGAGCCTGAACTCCCGGTTAACTGATCCATAAATCAGCGGAGAGTTTTAGGCGGCAGT
>OOCL01000205.1_pt1 | contig 52029 bp, 42 predicted proteins | sample 1671211 | NCBI WGS metagenome assembly OOCL01 (sample SAMN06348133, study PRJEB24527) | human gut metagenome | biome: human gut; feature: ankylosing spondylitis patient; material: feces | host: Homo sapiens | place: China | collected 2015-10 | reverse complement strand
CGGGCAGGCAAACCCTGCCCCTACAGCTGACGATGGGATAGACCGGTTTAGTTTTGACACACTCCTTTTTTTATATCTTTTTATTCGGCTGATATTGCCTATTCACATTTTAGTCGTATCTTTGCATCGTTGCATAAGCAACTTTAAACACATTAGCAACAACACTAAGATGAAGAGAATTTTCGGTTTTGTCCTGTCTATATGGGTATCAGTAGGGGTTTCAGCCCAACACACACTGACATTGGATAGTTGTCGTGCTATGGCACTAAAGAGCAACAAAGAGCTACGCATATCCGCCGAGAAAATAAATGTGGCGCATTATGAAAAGAAAGCTGCTTTTACGAACTACCTGCCCAAGATTGCCGCTATGGGAACGTATATGCGCACCCAAAAAGAAATCTCCTTATTAAGCAATGACCAGAAAGGAGCTATCGGCAACATAGGAACCGCCGCACAAGGGTCTATCCAAGAAACTTTCCAACAACTGGCCGCTTCCAGCCCCGAACTGGGCGCCCTGCTCCAGCCGCTGGCTCCGCTCATCCCCGGCATAGGGAACAAACTGAATGGCATAGGGCAAGGGCTGGTCGATGCGTTGCACACCGATACCCGCAATATGTATGCAGGTGCCGTCACTCTCACCCAACCCATCTTTATGGGAGGCAAAATTGCAGCCTACAACAAGATAACCCGATATGCCGAACAACTGGCCCAATCACAACATGCCACCGGCATGCAGGACATCATTCTCGGTACCGACCAAGCCTATTGGCAGGTCATCTCATTGGTAAACAAGAAAAAGCTGGCGGAAAGTTATCTCCGACTGGTACAGCAATTGGACAGCGATATAGACAAAATGATAGCCGAAGGAGTGGCTACCAAAGCCGATGGTCTCAGCGTAAAGGTGAAAGTAAATGAAGCCGAAATGAAACTGACGCAAGTGGAAGACGGACTGAGCCTTTCTAAAATGGTATTGTGCCAGCTTTGCGGCATTCCCTTGAATGAGGACATCCGATTGGCGGACGAAGAGGTAGAGAACCTCCTGATTGCCGATGAAGCACAGGCCTCCGACAATGTTGCCACTGCCCTTGCCAATCGCGAAGAACTGCGAAGCCTCGACCTGGCTGCCAAAATATATGCACAGAAAGTCAATGTCACCCGTGCCGAGTTCTTGCCCACTGTAGCCCTGACAGCCAATTATATGGTGACTAATCCTTCATTGGTCAACGGATTTGAGAACAAATTCCGCGGTATGTGGGCCGTAGGTGCAATGGTGAAAATACCCATTTGGAATTGGGGCGAAGGAATGTATAAGGTAAAAGCCGCCAAAGCCGAAGCCAATATTGCCCGCTATCAGTTGTCGGACGTAAAAGAAAAGGTGGAGCTGCAAGTCAATCAGGCCACCTTCAAAGTAAATGAAGCCGGAAAGAAACTGGCAATGGCTACCAAGAACATGGAAAAGGCGGAAGAAAACCTCCGTTATGCCAAGCTGGGATTCAGTGAAGGAGTTATCCCCACCAGCAACGTACTGGAAGCACAAACAGCATGGTTGTCGGCTCAATCGGACAAAATAGATGCACAGATAGACGTGAAACTGACTCAAGTATATCTACGCAAATCAATGGGAACATTAAAATAAGAACAAGATATGGCAGAAAGAACACAACGCAGCAACATTTTGCTGGCATTCATTTCACTGACGGCAGTCATTGCAGTCGTGTCTCTGATAGGTTTCTTCACATTGGGCAAAGGTCCCGAAATTATTCAGGGACAAGCTGAAGCAGACGAATACCGTGTGTCCGGAAAAGTCCCGGCACGCATTCTTGAACTCCGTGTAAAAGAAGGAGATAAGGTAAAAGCCGGCGATACCCTGGTTATCCTCGAAGCTCCCGATGTGATGGCAAAGCTGTCGCAGGCACAAGCTGCCGAACAAGCAGCCCGGGCAATCAGCGAGAAAGCACAGCGAGGGACTCGCTGGGAACAGTTGCAAGCTGCTTTCGAAATGTGGCAGAAAGCCAAAGCCGGAGTAGAAATTGCCGAGAAGTCATACAACCGTGTGAACCGACTCTTTGAGCAAGGCGTGATGTCCGCACAAAAGCGCGATGAAGCCAAAGCACAATTTGACGCAATGGCAGCCACCGAAAAAGCTGCCCGTTCACAGTACGAAATGGCTAAGAATGGCGCCCGGCAGGAAGACAAAGCAGCTGCCGCCGCACAAGTGGAACGTGCCAAAGGAGCAGTTGCCGAGGTATCTTCCTACATGGATGAGACCATCCTCACAGCTGCTGCCGACGGTGAAGTGACCGAAATATTCCCCAAAGTGGGCGAGCTGGTCGGAACCGGTGCTCCGATTATGAATATCGCCCGACTGGATGATATGTGGGTGACTTTCAATGTGCGCGAAGATTTCTTGAAAGACTTCACTGTGGGAGAAGAAATCAACGCCTTTATTCCGGCATTCGATAAAGAAGTGAAATTCAAAGTGACTTACATGAAAGACCTTGGCACATACGCCGCTTGGAAGGCAACGAAAACAACCGGACAGTTTGACTTGAAGACATTTGAAGTGAAAGCCGTTCCTGTGGAGAAAGTAGAAGGCTTACGCCCCGGAATGAGCGCCATTATAGAGAAATAAATGAGAACAACGCATATCATCTTCCAGATAGCCAAGCGCGAAGTGTTCCGCATCGCCACAAGGCCGCTATACCTGTTTTGCATGGTCATAGCTCCTTTGTTCTGCTACATCTTCTTTACTACGCTGATGTGGAACGGACTTCCCACGGATATGCCGGCAGGGGTTGTCGACTTGGACAATACAGCAACCACCCGCAACATTATCCGCAACCTGGATGCCTTTCAGCAAACCAAAATTGTGGCACATTATGCCGGCTTTGCCGATGCGCGCAAAGCCATGCAGGAAGGAAAGATTTATGCTTTTTACTTTATTCCCGAAGGTACAACGGCAAAGGCACTTGCCAGTCGTCAGCCCAAGGTTTCTTTTTATACCAATTATTCTTATCTGGTAGCCGGCTCACTGCTTTATAAAGACCAACGCACCATGTCCGAACTGGCAAGCGGTGCCATCGGTCGCGCCACTTTGCGTGCCAAGGGTGCTACCGACGACCAAGCCGTGGCTTTCCTGCAACCTATTGTCATTGATTCTCACATACTGAACAACCCATGGTTGAACTATTCCGTTTACCTGAGCAATACCATTATACCGGGTATCTTGATGTTACTGATATTCATGACCACCATCTATACCATCGGAAGTGAAATAAAAGGCAATACCCAGAAAGAATGGATGCAAATGGCCGATAATTCCGTCACTTTGGCTCTATCCGGCAAACTGTTGCCACAGACCCTCATATTCTTTATCATGGCCACCTTTTATAATGTATACCTGTATGGATTCCTGCATTATCCGTGCAACAGCGGTATTCTCCCCATGCTCTTGGCAGGACTGTTGCTGGTATTGGCATCACAAGCCTTTGGCATTTTCTTGTTCGGACTGTTCACCACCATGCGGCTTGCTTTAAGCACAGCTTCGCTATGGGGAGTCATTTCCTTCTCCATTTCAGGAATGAGCTTTCCCGTCATGGCTATGAATCCTGTGTTGCAGGGATTAGCCAGTCTGTTTCCGTTACGGCATTACTTCCTCATCTACGTCAACCTGGCACTCAACGGCTATCCCTTGATTTATGCATGGCATTCGGTAGTAGCATTGATGCTTTTCATGCTATTGCCTTTCTTCATACTGAAAAGGCTTCGCACCGTGCTATTGCACTATGTATATATCCCTTAAAAAACTAACCGGTTATGAAAGAGAAGAGATTCAAAGAGATAGTTTCGGAAGGCATTGCAGACCTGTTCTATATCTGGTGGCAAGAGCTGAAGGCTGTGGTAAAAGACCAAGGTGTATTGATTTTCTTTATCTTGGTTCCATTGGGATATCCACTACTTTATACCTTTATATATACGAACGAAACCGTCCGCGAAGTACCAGCAGTGGTAGTAGACAATAACCGTTCCACGCTCAGCCGGGAATATCTGCGATTGGTGGATGCCGGTCCCGACCTCCACATTGTTTCTCATTGTGCGGATATGGAAGAGGCCAAGGCATTGCTGAAGGAGGGAAAAGCATATGGCATCATTTATATTCCCGAAAGCTTCAGCCGAGATATTGCCAAAGGCATCCAGACCCGCGTCACACTTTACTGCGACATGAGCGGAATGTTATACTACAAAGCCATGCTGACTGCCAATACCAATGCATCGCTGACCATGAACAAGCAGATAAAGATAGAACGCTCCGGCAACACCACCGAGCGTCAGGACGAAGTCAGCTCCTCACCCATCGAGTATGAAGACATCTCTATCTTCAACCCGCAAAACGGATTTGCCGGTTTTCTGATTCCTGCCGTATTGATGCTCATCATTCAGCAAACCCTGCTGCTGGGTATCGGTTTATCTGCCGGAACAGCCCGTGAAACCAACCGTTTCCGCGACTTAGTTCCTTTAAGCCGCCATTATCACGGCACACTCCGCATTGTATTGGGCAAGTCACTTACCTATTTCATGATTTACGTCATCATGTCGGTCTATATGCTTTGTCTGGTACCCAAGATGTTCAGTCTGGTGCAGATAGCACAGGCAGGCACACTTTTCGCTTTTGTACTACCTTATATATTGGCATGCATTTTCTTTGCGATGACTTGCTCTATCTTTATCCACCACCGCGAAGCCTGCATGATGATATATGTATTCACTTCCGTGCCGTTGCTATTCATTTCGGGCATTTCATGGCCCGGTTCCGCCATTCCTGAGTTTTGGAAAGTTGTTTCATGGATATTTCCCTCCACTTTCGGCATCAACGGCTTTGTACGAATCAATAATATGGGGGCTACACTGCCCGATGTTGCCACAGAGTATCACGCCCTATGGCTACAAGCGGGCATTTATTTCCTCACTACTTGCATTGTCTATCGCCGACAGATAACCCTCAGCCGTACACATGTATATGCAAGACTGAAAGAGATAAAAAACAGACATAAACCCAAAGAGGTCTGAATTTGTTTTATAAACCTAAAAGAAAGACTTATGAAGAAAATTTTCATGCTGGCCTGCGCCTGCCTATTGATTGCTGCATGCAACAGTAACAAAAAGAGTACAGACAATACTACTATTGCTGCCGATACCGAAGTCACCGATATGCATAATGCAGAAAACGCATTGGACTACGATGGGACTTACACCGGAACATTCCCTGCTGCAGATTGCCCGGGTATCAACATCACCCTTACGCTGAACAAGGATAAGACATTTACTCTTGTCTCAGAATACATCGACAGAAAAGATGCCACCTTCACCGATAAGGGAAACTATACCATCGAAGGTAACCTGATAACTCTGCAGAATGGAACAGAAAAGAATTACTATAAAGTAGGCGAGAATACGCTGACTGCCCTTGATCGGGACAAGCAAGAAATAACCGGTGAGTTGGCAGAACACTACATATTACATAAACAACAATAATTGAAAAATTCTCCCAATAATGAGGGTGTCAAAGTCAACTTCAGAGAAAAGAAGTTTTAATCTGAAACCTGACACCCTATATCAATTCTTATATTTATCAGCTACAATCTGTAACTTTTCAGGGGGCAAAGCATTGATAATACTGTTATTTTGCCGGTAGAGGCGAGGTTCGCTCGTCCGAAAACAGTTTGCTTTGCATATTACTCCCAAAGTTGTGACCGTTGGTTCGGGCAGGCAAACCCTGCCCCTACAGTTGACGATTCGATAGGCCGTTTTAGTTTTGAACACCCTCTTACAGTAAATAAGATAACAGTTACTCCGGATTTTTGGTACGCCTTCAGACAGATTTTTCCCCCTCCCTCCCATCTTTTATCACTTTCCTCCGTTTTATTCATGGCTTTTTACTACCTTTGCGCCCATCAATCAACAGATTAAACATGAAAGAATTTATACAGATACTCCGTCGGTTCGTACCTCCCTATAAGAAGTACCTAGCTTTAAGTACTCTATTCAATATATTATCAGCCGTTTTAAACATCTTCTCCTTCTCACTCATCGTGCCCATACTGAGCATCCTGTTTCAGATGGAGAAAGCCACTTATACTTTTATGCCGTGGAGTTCGGATGCTTCCATCAAGGACATCGTCATCAACAACTTCCAATATTACATCACCGAGCTCATCAATCAATACGGTCCCAGCACCACCCTGTTGCTGTTGGGACTGTTCATGGCGTGCATGACCTTCCTGAAGACAGGATGTTATTTCCTCTCTTCCGCTACCATGATTCCCATTCGTACCGGCATTGTCCGCGATATCCGGGTTCAGCTCTATAAGAAGCTGCTCAGCCTTCCTCTCGGCTTCTTTTCGGAAGAAAGGAAAGGCGACATCATTGCCCGCATGAGCGGCGATGTGAACGAGATAGAAAACTCCATCATGTCCTCATTGGACATGTTGCTCAAGAATCCTATTCTTATTATCTCTTATTTCACTACACTTATTATTATCAGCTGGCAACTCACCTTATTTACCATTGCCATCGTGCCCATCATGGGCTGGGTAATGGGAACAGTAGGAAAGAAGCTGAAACGCGGCTCGCTCATCGCCCAAGGACAATGGAGCGACTTAATGTCACAACTTGAAGAAACACTCGGTGGTCTGCGCATCATCAAGGCTTTCAACGCAGAAAAGAAAATGAACACCCGCTTCACCGAATCCAACAACCTATACCGCAACACCATCAACCACGTCAACATCCGCCAGCAAATGGCACACCCGATGAGTGAGTTTCTGGGAACGATACTCATTGTCATCGTATTGTGGTTCGGAGGTACGCTGATATTACACAATAACAGCACCATCACCGCGCCTTCTTTTATCTTTTACCTGACCATCCTCTACAGTGTTATCAACCCGCTGAAGGATTTCTCAAAGGCAGGCTACAATATTCCCAAAGGGCTTGCCAGCATGGAACGTGTAGACAAAATCCTGATGGCGGAAAATAAGATGAAGATAAGTCCGAACCCTGTTCCCGTCGGTCCGCTGAAGGAGAAAATAGAATTCCGCGATGTCTGCTTCAAATACGAAAACCAATGGGTGCTGCAAGACATCAACCTCACCATAGAAAAAGGGAAAACGGTAGCACTCGTCGGACAGTCGGGCTCAGGAAAATCAACCATGGTAGACCTTATTCCCCGTTATTACGATGTACAACAGGGTGCAGTCCTGATAGACGGTATCAATGTAAAGGATACTACACTGCACGACTTGCGCAGCATTATGGGAAATGTAAATCAGGAAGCTATTCTGTTTAATGACACTTTCTACAACAATATCTCCTTCGGTGTGGAGAATGCCACCATGGAACAAGTGATTGAAGCTGCCAAGATAGCCAATGCACACGATTTCATCATGGCAAGCGAAAATGGTTACGACACCATGATTGGCGATCGGGGCGGTAAACTTTCGGGCGGTCAGCGGCAACGTATCAGCATTGCCCGGGCAATCCTGAAAAATCCGCCTATCCTCATTTTGGATGAAGCTACTTCGGCCCTTGACACCGAAAGCGAACGAATGGTGCAGGACGCTTTGGAGAAATTAATGAAAAACAGAACAACCATTGCCATTGCACACCGGTTGTCCACCATCCGCAATGCAGATGAAATCTGCGTTTTACACGAAGGACGCATTGTGGAACGCGGCAAGCACGAAGACTTATTAGCCATGGACGGATACTACAAAAAACTGTGCGATATGCAACAAATGAGCTAATCCTCAGCACAACAAACCATAAGTAGAGCTGTCCAGGCATCCCGCCGGACTGTCTCACCGGTACGAAAATAGACAATCACTAATTTAATGCACCCTCTTTGCATTAATTAACCCTCCTTGCATTGATTAATTACGATAATTTCGTAAGTTTGCGAAAACATCGTAATTAATTCATATACTTATGGAAAAACTAACAATACAAGAAGAAGAAGTGATGCTCTACATTTGGAGCATAGGAGATTGCTTTGTTAAAGAAATTGTTTCAAAATTTCCTGATCCCAAACCGCCATACACCACAGTCGCTTCCATTGTCAACAACCTGAAGCGTAAAGGTTATGTGGCTGCTCAACGCTTTGGAAACACCTACCAATATACTCCATTGATAAAACAAAGCGAATACAAGCGTACATTCATGGGAGGAGTAGTACAGAACTACTTTGCCAACTCTTACAAGGAAATGGTGTCTTTCTTTGCCAAAGAACAAAAGATTTCGGCAGATGACTTGAAAGACATTATCAACCTGATAGAAAAAGGAAAAGAAAAATAACCTCATCAACAAGTCAATACTATGACTCCCGAGCTTATCTACATGCTGAAAGTGAATGTAGGCATTGCCTTGTTCTATGCTTTCTACAAACTGTTTTGCGGCAGCGACACATTCTTTAAGTGGCGTCGGATTGCTCTGCTCAGCTTTCTTACGCTTTCTTTCCTTTACCCATTGCTCAACATACAGACATGGATAAAAGAACAGCCTGCCATATATGAACTGACAGACTATTATACACTTTTAATCACCGGCAACACAAACACAAATAATGAAATAGCAACCACCGCGGTTACTGCTCCTACTCCCACGCTAATGACCTTGTTTACATGGGTATATTTTATCGGAGTAGCGCTGCTCTCCGCCCGGTTCATCATCCAATTGCTCAGCATCTTCCGGCTCTCTTTGATAAGTAAGGAAGAAACAGTAAATGGAATTCGGATAAAAAACCTTCCTTATCCGAACAATCCTTTCTCATTCTGGCATTGGGTTTTTATCTATCTTCCGGAGCTGAAAGAAAATGAGAGACAGGAAATCCTGACACATGAACTGACTCATACACGTCAGCTCCATTCCATTGATGTCATTGCCAGTGAGGTAGTGAATATCATCTGTTGGATGAATCCTTTCATGTGGCTGTTGAAAGGTGAAATCAGGCTGAATTTGGAATACCTTGCCGACCACACGGTCATGGAGTCGGGAACCAACAGGCAACAGTACCAGTATCATTTGCTGGGACTTGCCAACCAACACAAACAAACCGGTTTATATAATAACTTCAACTTATTACATTTAAAAAAACGCATTATTATGATGAACAAAAGAAGAACCCGCACAGCAGGTCGTATCAAGTATGCCCTGTTTGCACCGCTGACCGCTGCTCTACTCTTGGTCAGCAACATTGAAACGGTGGCACGGACTACCGAACGTATCACCAATGAAGTGGTCGAAACGGTAGCAGCCATCCAAACACCCAAACCCGGAGCTGTAGACACACCAGCAGTTTACCAAGACAACGATCAGATATTTACCATTGTTGAGGTAATGCCTGAATTCGTTGATGGCGGAATGCAAGGATGTCTAAAGTTCCTTATGGATAACACCAAGTATCCCGAACAAGCCAAGAGAGATAAAATATCAGGCAAAGTATCGGTTAAGTTCGTTATCGAAAAAGACGGAAGCATTACGGATGCCAAAGTCGTAAGAACTGACAACCCGGTATTCAATGAAGAAGCATTGAGAGTGGTTAACTCCATGCCCAAGTGGAAACCGGGTAAACAAAGAGGTAAGGAAGTAAGAGTATCCTACACTGTCCCTGTTATATTTTCATTAGACGGCAAAGGTTATCAGAAAGCAATGAGTACAGCTAAGGGTAATACCAAAAGCAATGCAACGCAAGCTCAATCCGGCTCCGATTTCGATGAAAACCAACTATTTCAGATTGTAGAAGAAATGCCTGAATTTCCCGGTGGTATGGGGGCTTGTTTAAAATTCCTCATAGCTAATACCGAATATCCGGAAAAGGCAAAAGCTCAGAAAGTGGAAGGAAAGGTATCTGTTAAGTTTGTTGTAGAAAAAGACGGTTCAATCAGTAATCCCCAAATTATAAAAGGTGGTAACCCATTGCTCAACGATGAAGCATTACGAGTGGTCAATTCCATGCCCAAATGGAAACCCGGAAAACAAAGAGGTAAAGTTGTACGCGTAGGATATACTGTTCCGATTATTTTCAAGTTACAATAAAGAAATCTATCATTCATAAGAGGGTGCACTTCAAAATGTGAAGTACATCCTCTTTGATATCTGACATCTCAATATGTAGAATAACGTCTCTTACAACAGGTTATTTGATCCCAACACGGTCAACATGGAATATCCTAATATCAGTCCTATGATTCCCATTATAATACCCACTTTCTCCATATCCTTTTGCTGAATCATGCCGGTGGCATGTGCCAAAGCATTGGGAGGAGTAGATATAGGAAGTACCATGGCTAAGGAAGAACCTATGGCAATACCGATAAGCAACGTTTCCACACCACCTAAAGGCAACAAATTTTCACGCATACTGACACCTGCAATTGCCAAAATGGGGACTAACAAAGCAGCAGTAGCCGTATGAGAAATAAAATTGGCCATTGCATAGCAAATAAGACCGGAACCGACAATCATCAATATAGGAGGCCAAGTGTTAAACGGAATAGCCTCAATCATGTGTTGAGCCAAACCTGTTTCTTGCAAAGCAACACCTAATGCAAAACCTCCTGCCACCATCCAAAGCACACTCCAACTGATTTCTTCCAAATCTCTCTTTGTTATGATTCCTGTTACACAGAACACTGCCACAGGTATCATGGCTACTACATTTGAATTGACTCCCGTAAACTTGTCCGACATCCACAAAAGTACCGTTACGGCAAAAGTAATATAAACCAAGATAGAACGCCAATCTTTTTTTGCTTCACCTTCTATATGCAACTCAATAGTCTTCTGCTTGAAAGGGAATAATCGCAACAAAATAAACCAAGCAATGAATAATACCACAATAGTATAAGGCAGCATGAATCCCATCCACTCACCGAAACCTATGTTCAGATTCAAACCTTCAGGGTCATTCAAATACTTCAATGCAATAGCATTGGGCGGAGTACCAATAGGAGTAGCCATACCGCCCACATTAGCAGCAACCGGAATAGCCATAGCCAAACCAATTTTTCCTTTTCCATCAGCCGGAAGTGCTTTCAGCACAGGAGTCAAAAAGGTCAACATCATGGCAGCCGTGGCAGTGTTACTGAGAAACATAGAAAACACTGCAGTCACCAAAATAAAACCTAATAACACGTAGCGCGACTGAGTACCGAAAGGCCGTAGCATAACACGTGCCAACAACACATCCAATCCACTCTTAGTAGCGGCAATCGCCAAAATAAATCCACCAATGAAAAGCATAATAATAGGGTCGGCAAAACAGTGCATAATGGATTTATACTTCACTGCTTTTCCCAATTCCTCAGCAGGAATACCTTGCACGAAGAACCATAGGCTGCTGTCCGAAACAGTGAGTAACAATAAAACTACAATCAGCACAGAAGTAGTCCATGCCGGAACTGCCTCGAACACCCACATAAACGTTGCAAAAATAAATATGGAAATTAATCTTTGTTCAATAACAGTCAGCCCCTCCACCCCGAAGATTTCGATAGGCAGACACCATAATACAAGAGATACAACAATGGCTATTGCCAGCTTCACAAACCGTGATACACTTTTATTTTCAGCTAAACGTTTAGCTTTCTTCAAATTTTGATAGGCTTCCACCAAAGCGAAGCCATGAAATATTTTATACATAGTACTAGATTAAATGGTTATTCATTTCAAAAGAAAGTACAAAACAGACTTCCATTTAAAATTAAAGAATATAAAAAATGAAAATAAACAGGAGAATGTGCCCATAGCAATAAGCTTACCTCCAGCATATTCTCCTGTAAAAGTTCAATGCATCGTTACTTTTTCAACTCTACAATATGTGTCGGTGCTTGCTCGGCATTACGCTTCTCAGTCTGTTTCACTACATTTTCCGCCAATTCCAAGAAAGCACGTCCCGTGATAGTCGTTTCGTCCAAAGCAGCAGGAGTACCCTTATCACCATTCTCACAAATACTCTGTACGATAGGAATCTGCCCCAGCAAAGGAACATTCATATCTTCTGCCAACTGTTTCGCACCTTCTCTGCCAAACAGATAATATTTGTTTTCGGGCAGTTCGGCAGGAGTAAACCATGACATATTCTCTATCAATCCGAGAATAGGCACATTCACCTTATCATTGGTATACATATTAATACCCTTACGCGCATCAGCCAGTGCTACTTGCTGCGGTGTGCTGACAATCACAGCTCCCGTAATGGCAAGTGTCTGTACCAAAGTAAGATGAATATCGCTGGTGCCCGGAGGAGTATCAAGAATGAAATAATCCAATTCACCCCAATTAGCATCACCTATCAATTGCTTCAAGGCATTGCTTGCCATGCCGCCGCGCCACAAAGTCGCTTGGTCGGGATCTACAAAAAAACCTATGGAAAGAAGTTTGATGCCATACTTCTCAATCGGAATAATCAAATCGCGTCCGTCAATCTGCTCAGCGTATGGGCGTGCATCTTCCACCTGAAACATTTTAGGCATGGAAGGACCGAATATATCGGCATCCAGCAAACCTACTTTATAACCCAACTTAGCCAATGCTACTGCAAGATTGGCAGCTACGGTAGATTTACCTACCCCTCCTTTGCCTGAGGAAACAGCAATAACATTCTTCACCAAAGGAAGCATCTTTCCCGGTTCGGGGCGTGCCGCCTGACGGCTTTCTGTAGAAATAGTTACCTGAACATCAGGAGATACATAAGTATGAATAGCTGTTTCGGCAGCCTTCAACATAGATTTCATAAACGGGTCGGTGGGCTTCTCAAATATCAGAGAGAAACTGACAGACATTCCGTCAATACGGAGATTGTCGGCAACCATCTCCGCTTCAACCAAATTCTTTCCCGTTCCGGGATAACGCACCGTTGCCAGAGCGTCTAAAATCAATTTCGGATATAAGGTCATAATTTACATATTTATTATTTACTTGTTTGCAAACCGCTTCGCTTGCTGCGGTTGTAACTGCGATACTCGTCCAGCTCTATTTCCACATCGGGTTCGCGCAACTCTCCTTCCTGCGGCAAACGGAACTTCATATATTTGATATTCAAACCACGGTCCAGCCATTGTTGTTCATAATAAGTGCGAATGCCCAAGATATCGTCCACAAGTCCCGAATGATACAAATCTTCGGTCAGGAACTCGACGGGAAGACGATTCTCCTCCACCATATAGCGAGTGTAAGTGAACATAAAATTGCTGTCTGTCTTCAAATGAATTAATCCGTCCGGTTTCAAGAACTTGCGATAACGGTTCATAAAATAAGTAGAAGTGAGCCGTTTGGTAGCCTTCTTCATCTGAGGGTCAGAGAAGGTGAGCCAGATTTCACTTACCTCGCCGGGAGCAAAGAAGCGTTCGATAATTTCAATATTAGTACGCAGAAATGCCACATTCTTCATGCCTGCTTTCAGCGCATCTGTGGCGCCTGTCCACATACGGGCTCCTTTTATGTCTACTCCGATAAAGTTCTTATCAGAATACATACGTCCCAATCCCACGGTATATTCCCCGCGTCCGCATCCCAGTTCAAGCACAATCGGGTTATCATTCTTAAAAAAGTCACGATTCCAGTTCCCTTTCATCTCAAACGGAACATTATCGACCACCGAATAGGGATATTCAAACACGTGCGGGTAGTCACGCATATCTGCAAATTTCTCCAGTTTTCCTTTTCCCATGCAAATTCTTATGATTATTGTTTTGTCGGGCAAAGGTAGGGAATATCTAAGAAAGAGAAAAAAATAAGGCTTGCAATTCGCTTGCAAACCTTATTATTCTTTATCTATTAATCGAGAATAGTAACCCAGTTATGAGTATCAGGTTCATCACCATACTGAATGGCACGCAACTTTGTGTACAGCTTAGTACAAATCGGTCCCGGTTTACCATCTTTCGAGATAACATACGATTTGTTGTTTTCCAAATCATCAATTCGCTGAATGGGGCTGATAACGGCTGCTGTTCCGCAAGCACCCGCTTCTTCGAAAGTCTCCAGTTCTTCTTCGGGAACAGGACGGCATTCCACTTTTATACCCATATCCTCTGCCAGTTGCATCAAGCTCTTGTTAGTAATGGAAGGCAGGATGGAAGATGATTTCGGAGTGATATACGTATTGTTTTTGATACCAAAGAAGTTGGCGGCACCGCACTCATCGATGTATTTCTTTTCTTTGGCATCCAAATAGAACTCGCAAGAGTAGCCCAAGTCATGTGCTTTCTTATTGGCACGCAGACTGGCGGCGTAGTTTCCACCTACCTTGTAACGACCGGTTCCATAAGGAGCCGCACGGTCAAACTCACGGATGATAACGTACGGATTAGTAGAGAAACCTCCCTTAAAATAAGGCCCGACGGGAGTTACGAATACCACAAACATATATTCGTTGGCAGGATGTACACCTACCTGTGCACCTGTACCGATAAGCAACGGGCGGATATAAAGAGAAGCGCCGCTTTCATATGGCGGAATGAAACGCTCATTGGCTTTCACCACCTTCTTCACTGCTGCAAGAAAAGTCTCTGTCGGCAATTCAGGCATCAGTATACCGTTACATGTACTCTGCAAACGCTGTGCATTGGCTTCCGGACGGAAAATACGGATTTTACCGTCCTTACCGCGATACGCTTTCAATCCTTCAAAAGCTTCCTGTCCATAATGCAGACAAGTGGCTGCCATGTGAATGTTCAATGTTTCTTCCGAACAAAGTTCCAATTCTCCCCATGCACCGTCGCGATAGTAACAACGTACATTATAATCTGTCTTCATATAACCGAAGGACAGATTCGCCCAATCAATCTCTTTCATTGTGTATGCTTTTAATGTTATTATTTACGATTGCGAGCAAAATTAAGGTTTATATTTGCAAATTCCAACCAAATGAAAAGAATTGTTTATCATTTATCTTCCTCTTCCAATATTTTCTTGATTTCTCCGTCAGCCTTATAAAGCTTCTCACGACAGAACTTAATGAGTTCCTGCGCCTCCTTAAGGCTTTCGCCCAGACTGTCGATATTCAGTTCATTGCTATCGATGCGGGTTACTATCTCTTCAAGGCGCTTCATGGCCTGTTCGTATGTCTGTTTCTTTGCTGCCATATACTTTGAATGTTATTTATCGGTGATTACTATACTTTCTACTTCTCCTTTTGCAAAACGGGTGACGAGTTTGTCGCCCTCCTTCAGGCAGGAAGCATCCGTGACTGCTTTGCCTTCTTTAAGGGTAATGCTGTAACCGCGTTTCAGCAGATGTTCGGGCGAGGCTGCCTTTATCTGTTGCTCCAGGAACCGGAGACGATGATTCTCTTCCGTCAGTTTCTTCTGCAACAGACTGCCCAATTGCTTCTCAACCAATTCCAACCGATGACTTTCTCTCATCAACCGGGATTGCAAATTGACTTCCATCTGCCTGATTACACGTTCCTGCCGATAACGTTCTTCGCGTAAGCGCATCCGGGTTTGCATCGGTATACGTTCCACCAGGCGGGTGAGTCTTGTCTTTTCCCTCTCCATCCGGGTAGTGACCGCATAAAGAATGGACGAAGCATAATCTTCCAGCGTTTCGGCCGTGCTGCGCAGATGGTTGATGAGAAACTCGGCAGCAGCTGTCGGAGTTTTTACACGTGTATGCGATACACTGTCAAGAACAGTATCGTCGCGTTCATGACCGATGCCGGTAATGACAGGCAACGGAAACTGCACGCAATTTGCCGCCAGGTCGTATGTATCAAAGCCCGAAAGATCGGAAGTGGCACCGCCTCCCCGGATAATGACCACCACATCCCAATCATCGCGCCGCGCATTGATGGTATCGAGAGCCGCAATGATTGTCTCCTCCACCCTGTCACCCTGCATGACGGCAGGAAAAAGACGCGGATAGAATACAAAGCCATACGGATTATGTTCCAGCTGATTACAGAAATCTCCGTAACCTGCTGCCGTGGCCGATGAAATGACAGCAATCCGCTGAGTGAGCAAGGGGAGTTCCAACTCTTTATTCAGGGTAAGGACGCCTTCTTCGTCCAACTGTTTCAATATTTCACGCCGGCGACGCGCCATGTCTCCCAATGTATAGGTGGGGTCGATATTGAGTACGGTCAGCGAATAACCATAAAGTTCGTGAAACTCCACCGATACTTCCACCAATACCTTGATACCCGCCACAAATGCCTGTCCGGTCTCTTCCTCAAAGTAAGGTTTCAGCAGGCGATACACATTATTCCAAATCGTTCCCCGTGCCTTGGCTATCAGATTGTTTCCTCTCGGCTCTTTTTGCACAAATTCAAGGTAACAATGACCGGAGTAGTTGCTGCGCACATCGCTCAGTTCCGCCTGCAGCCAATAAGTATCGGGCATACAAGAGGTAATACTGCGCTTTACCAGCGCATTCAGTTCATATAAAGACAGAGGATGTGCATCCATTATTTTCTTTTCTTTAATTCCGTTTGATAAGCTTTCCAAATATTTGAAACGCCATAGCCATAAATATTATCGGGAGCATCTGCCCGGTCTGCCGAACGACGTACCGCTTCTATCACCTCCTTTGCCGTGAGCCACGGACATGCCTGCCAGAAACAAGCCACCAGTCCGCAAAATGTGGGCGATGCAAACGAAGTCCCATTGGCACGCGACACTGTCCCGTCATTTCCGGCCACCGCAGAACTTACCCCCACTGCCATTACATCAGGTTTTACGCGACCGTCTGCCGTATTACCGACAGAAGAGAAATCTGCATTCACCAGATTTTTATCCATGGCACCCACAGTAATGACATTCTCCGCATCTCCCGGAGGAGTCAGCTTCTTCCAAGTACCGCGACCGGAATTGCCGGCACTGCACACCACTACCAGTCCTTTATCGGCAGCCATCGAAGCCGAATGTGACATCAGAGAATAATGCCCGTCCAAGTCACGATAACGATAATTACACGTTTTATCGTCAAACTCATAATAACCCAACGAAGTATTCACCACATCGACTCCCACGCTATCGGCAAATTCCAAAGCCGCTGCCCAGTAATCTTCCTCCACCGGCTGCTCCGTATCATCGTCTTCACTGCGAAGCAACCAATATGAGGCTTCGGGTGCGGTCCCTACCAATACGTCCGGTTGGTTGGCAGCCAAACACGATAACACTTTCATGCCGTGATAGTTCTCGGCATAAATATCCGACTGCGGATTTACAAAGTCACGAATACCCAAAAGATGCATTTTCTTGAAAAACTTCATCTCGTCGGCATTATAAAAACCTGCATCGATGACTGCAATCTGCATTCCTTCCCCCTTGAACCCTGCGGCATGGAGGCTGTCTCCCCGGTGAACCGCAATCTGCCGGTAAGCCTGACCGTAATAATTATCTGTTTTCGAAAACTTGTTCGTCACCTCTTTCCTGCGCTCCGGGTTACGAGCCGGAATACTGTCGGGAGAAGTCCATACCTTCTTTGTTTTCGTGACAAAAGGCAGCCTCGCTATTTGTTCTATCAAGGTGGTGTCGACCACTTCTACCACCACTGTATTGTTCCATTTACTTTTTGTCACCACAGAGGCACCCTTACCGATAATGGCGTCAATATAAGTACGGCACACCGGCAAGTCTGTTTCATCCACCTTCAACCCCTGCCGTTCCCGGCGTTCCAAGGCGCGCTCGGAAAGATAAGCTTGCGGACTGCCGACAGAGTAAGCAGTTTCTGCCTTATCACGAAGATTGATACGATACTTATAAGTCTTTTCCGCCGATACTTGCAATGTGCATGCCCCAAGCAGGCAACCTATTATAATTCTACTCTTAAAATTCATCTTAGCAACTCTTACTTATTATTTTTTTTCATCGCAAAGATACATAATCTTTTCCCTCAAGCTCAATTTTTGCGTACCTTTGCAACGAATTTCAGAATTAAACAGGTAAAAAGAAAGAATATGGCTAAAGCAGGAACAGCAACAGAACTAGGCACAGAACGGATTGGAAAATTATTGATGCAATACGCAATCCCCGCAATTATCGCAATGACCGCCTCATCACTTTACAACATGGTAGACAGTATCTTTATCGGACACGGAGTGGGTCCCTTGGCTATTTCAGGATTGGCAATTACTTTCCCTCTTATGAATCTGGCAGCCGCCTTCGGTTCGCTGGTAGGCGTAGGTGCTTCCACACTTGTGTCTGTCCGATTGGGACAAAAAGACTATGATACCGCCCAACATATTCTGGGCAATGTCATCACCCTGAATCTCATTATCGGCATCGGCTTCACCATCCTCACACTCCTCTTCCTCGACCCTATTCTCTATTTCTTCGGAGCCAGTGCAGACACTATTTCATACGCCCGCGACTACATGTACATCATCCTTTTAGGTAATGTGGTGACACACATGTACCTCGGATTGAACGCTTTGCTTCGGGCATCCGGACATCCGCAAAAGGCAATGATAGCCACCATCACCACCGTTATCATCAATACACTGCTCGACCCTATCTTCATTTATATATTCAAATGGGGTATTGAAGGTGCGGCGATTGCCACTATCCTGGCACAAATCATTTCATTGACATGGCAGTTCAAAACCTTCACCAACAAAAACGAATTGCTCCATCTGCGCCACGGCATTTACAAATTGCGCGGCAGCATCGTAAAAAACACCATTGCCATCGGTATGTCTCCTTTCCTGATGAATTTGGCAGCCTGCTTCATTGTCATCTTTATCAACAAAGGATTGAAAGAATATGATGGTGACCTTGCCATTGGCGCTTTCGGTATTGTAAACCGTATCGTATTCTTGTTTGTCATGATTGTGATGGGTCTCAATCAAGGCATGCAACCCATTGCCGGATACAATTTCGGTGCCCGTCAATACCATCGGGTTAACCAAGTATTAAAACTGACCATCTACGGAGCCACCCTTGTCACCACCAGCGGATTCCTTGTAGGCGAACTGATGCCCGAACTGGCTGTATCCGCCTTTACCACCCACGAAGGATTGATTGAGCGTTCGGCCACCGGACTGCGTATCGTAGTCATGTTTTTCCCCATTATCGGTTTTCAGATGGTTACTTCCAACTTTTTCCAAAGTATCGGAATGGCATCCAAGGCTATCTTCCTGTCCCTTACCCGCCAATTGCTTTTCCTGTTACCTTGCATCATTATTTTACCCATGTTCTGGGGTTCAAAAGGAATATGGATGAGCATGCCGATTTCCGACTTGGCAGCCAGCATCGTGGCAGCCGTCATGCTTTATCGGCAATTTCAGATTTTTAAGTCTCATGCACAGAAGCAAGTTTCAAATTAAATAATTATATTTGCCGATATACTCACTAATTTATTACGACTATGAACGAGAATTATGTCATAAACCTAGGCCGTCAGCTAGGCAGTGGTGGTAAAGAAATAGGCGAGAAGCTGGCAAAAGAATTCGGTATCGCCTTCTATGATAAAGAATTGATAAAACTTGCTTCCGATGAGAGCGGATTGTGTAAGGAGTTCTTCGAGAAAGCCGATGAGCGCGCTTCACAAAGCATCATCGGCGGTCTGTTTGGTACTCGTTTCCCTTTTATCAGTGACGGTGCCATCCCCTATGGAAGCTGTCTGAGCAATGATTCACTGTTCAAAATTCAGAGTGATGTGATACGCGAGTTGGCCGAAAGACAGTCCTGCCTTTTTGTGGGAAGATGCGCCGATTATATCCTTCGCGACCATCCGAGATGTGTCAATGTATTTGTATCTGCTTCAAAAGAGGCGCGAATAGAGCGGCTGATGAGAATCCACAACATACCTTCGGAGGCTGCCGAAGAGTTAATGGAGAAAGCCGATAAGAAACGCTCTTCCTATTATAATTATTACAGCTATAAAACATGGGGAGCTGCAGAAACCTACCACCTGTGCATTGACTCATCGGTATTGGGAATAGACGGAACTGTGCAGTTTATCAAAGAGTTTGTCAAGCTGAAACTGGGAATCCAAAAATAACACTCAAAAAGACCTTGGAAAATATGTCCAGACCAAACCAACGGTCACGGCCTTGGAAGTAATGCACAAAGCAAACTGTTTTCGGGCGAGGTTTGCTCGCCCGAAAACAGCAAAATATTGGAGATTCATACCATCCACCGCAAATGAAGAATTCACCGGACTACAGCCGATTACGGTCATTCTTCTCTTTCAGATACTCATAAAATGCATATTGGGCGCGTACCGGTTCTTCATTCGGATTCTTTTTCAGCACATTCTTTAAGTTCTCATCCACCCATCCTGCCTTTTGGTTATCCCTCAACTGGATATGAAGCATATCAATCATCTCCTGTTTCAACTCTTCGTCCATGACAGGAGTCACCGCCTCTATCCGCCGATACAGATTACGCCTCATCCAGTCCGGCGACCCCATGAAAAGAAGCGGTTTCCCACCGTTCAGGAAGTACCAGATACGGGCATGCTCCAAGAAGCTGTCCACTATACGGGTGATACGGATATTCTTGCTGTATGCCTGGCCGGGTATCAAACAGCAGATACCACGGACTATCAAATCAATCTTCACCCCCGCTTCACTCGCCTTATAGAGTTCATCAATCATAGCCGGGTCTTGCAGTGCATTCATTTTCAAAATGATATGTGCCTCTTTTCCGGCTTTCGCCATATTTATTTCATAACCAATCCGCCTGCGCAACTCCGGCAACAGATTGAACCGTGCCACCAGCAGACGTTTGAATTTCGGTTCAGCCACCTCCTTACGCAACACACGGAAAAGCGTATGCAAGTCATTGACAATTACTTCATTCGAAGTAAACAAACCCGAATCGGCATATACCGTTGCCGTTTTCTCATTAAAATTCCCCGTACTGATATAAGCATAGCTGCGCACTTGCTTTCCTTCCTTGTTACGGCGAAGCACCAATGCCACCTTCGCATGCACTTTCAGTCCCGGAATACTATATATAATGTGTATTCCCGCTTTCTCCATCAGTTCGGCCGTCGCCAAATTATTTTCTTCATCAAAACGTGCCTTCAGCTCCACAAAGACAGTCACCTGCTTACCGTTTTGTGCAGCAGCTATCAGCGTATTGATAACCTCCGAGTTTTCTGCCACCCGATACTGGGTAATCATAATCTCTTTGCAAGAAGGGTCGTGCACCGCTTCGTAAAGGAAATGGATAAAATGGTCAAACGAATGATAGGGAAAGTGCAACAGCAAATCACGCTTATTGACATATCGGAAGATGGATTCTTTTTCATCCAGATAATTCAGTTTCATGGGTACCGGCTTGACCGGTGCTTCATTACCACGATTAGGATTGGGCAAATGCGACAAGTCTTCAAGGTTGAGATGCTTGTCACCCGGAACCAGCTCATCTCGATTGATGTCAAAGGCATCCACAAGGAATTCCAGATAGTCCACAGGCATCTTGCGGTCATACACAAAACGACATACCGCCCCTATCTTGCGCTTCTTCACCTTCTTTTTCAGTTGCTCTACCATCTTTTCAGAACTTTCGGCATCATCGACAAAAATATCGGCATCACGCGATATCTTGCAACAATAGCTGCAATCCAACTCATAGCCGGGAAACATACGGTCAATATTTGCCTTGATGATATCCTCCATATACATCAGATAGAAATACTCACCCACCCGGGGAAGCTCGATGAAACGGGGCACTTTGCTATATGGCAGTTTGATGATATAATATTCCTTCTCACCGGTGTCACGACGAATGACACGCACCGAAAGATAAAGACGGTTGTCACGCAAAAAAGTCTTGATGCGATTCTTACATACAGGCACGGGCTGCAAATAAGGAAAAATCTCCTCTTTGAAGAAGTTCCTGATGAACTCCGTATGCACGGGCTCCACCTCCTGCTTGCTTTGGTAAAACACCACATGCTGCTGTTCACGCAAAGCAGGAATCAGCTTGCGTTCATAAATGCGAATACGGTCTTCCATCTGCTCATTCACCACCTCGGTTATCTGATGAATAAGATGTTTTGCCTCTTCCTGAGTAATATCATCACTGTGACCGCCCGAAGCAATCGCTTTATGTTCTGCCACACGTATCTTATAGAACTCTTCGAGATTGGAAGAATATATTGAAACAAAATTTATTCGCTCATATAGCGGAAGGGAGTCATCATCGGCCTCCAGTAATACCCGATGATTAAATGACAACCAACTGATATCACGTTTAAAATAATGATATTTGCTCTCCATAATATGCTAAGATTTGTGTCAAATATAGTACCTTTGTTGGAAATAAACAAACAAACAATGACTAGAATTGGATTATTATCGGATACTCATTCATATTGGGACGATAAATATTTAAAATACTTTGAGGAATGTGACGAGATTTGGCATGCAGGCGACATCGGCTCGGTGGAAGTTGCCGAACGGTTAGCTGCCTTCCGACCCTTTCGTGCCGTATACGGAAATATCGACGGACAGGAAATCCGTAAACTTTATCCACAGATAAACCGTTTTACCGTCGACGGTGCAGAAGTACTGATGAAGCACATCGGCGGTTATCCGGGCAATTACGACCCGTCCATCCGCGGCAGCCTGTTTGTAAAGCCGCCCAAATTATTCATCAGCGGGCATTCTCACATCCTGAAAGTGAAATATGACAAGACTCTCGGCCTGCTGCACATCAATCCGGGAGCAGCAGGCAAATCAGGTTTCCACACCGTTCGCACACTGGTGCGTTTTGTAATAGACCAAGGAGAATTTAAAGATTTAGAAGTAATAGAATTGGCAGAATAAGTTGGATAGTAAGAAAATCTTTCCGAACTTTGCGCCACAAAAACAGTAATAACTAAAAATATGAAGACTTATCTCGTTACAGGAGCTGCCGGATTTATCGGCGCCAACTATTTAAAGTACATTTTGGCCAAGCATGACGATATCAAGGTCGTTGTCCTTGACGCCCTGACCTACGCCGGAAATCTGGGAACCATCGCATCTGACATTGATAATGAACGCTGCTTCTTTGTAAAAGGAGATATCTGTGACCAAGCACTTGCAGACCGGCTCTTTGCTGAATATAAGTTTGATTATGTGGTGAACTTTGCTGCCGAGAGCCACGTAGACCGCAGCATTGAGAATCCGCAACTGTTTTTACAGACCAACATCCTCGGCACACAAAACCTGCTGGATGCTGCCCGCCGTGCATGGGTCACCGGTAAGGACGAACACGGATATCCCACTTGGCGCAAAGACGTGCGCTATCATCAGGTGTCTACCGATGAAGTATATGGCAGTCTGGGAGCCGAAGGTTTCTTTACAGAAGAAACACCGCTTTGCCCTCACAGCCCTTACAGCGCCTCAAAGACAAGTGCCGACATGATTGTAATGGCATATCGTGATACATACAAGATGCCTGTCACCATCACCCGTTGTTCCAACAACTACGGTCCTTATCATTTTCCCGAGAAACTGATTCCGCTTATCATCAAGAACATTCTGGAAGGCAAGAAGCTTCCTGTCTACGGCGACGGAAGCAATGTGCGCGACTGGCTGTATGTGGAAGACCATTGCAAAGCCATCGATTTAGTGGTACGCCGGGGACGCAACGGAGAAGTTTACAATGTAGGCGGACATAATGAAAAGCAAAATATAGAAATAGTCAAGCTTACCATTGCCACCATCCATCAGATGATGACCGAAAATCCCGAATATCGCAAGGTATTAAAGAAGAAGGAACGGAAAGAGAACGGCGAAATCAGCATTGACTGGATTAACGAGTCACTGATTACGTTCGTCAAAGACCGTTTGGGACATGACCAGCGTTATGCCATCGATCCCGAAAAGATTACAAAGGAACTGGGCTGGTATCCTGAAACAACATTTGAAGTGGGCATCGTAAAAACAATACAATGGTATCTGGAGAATCAAGCTTGGGTGGAAAATGTAACCAGCGGTGATTATCAGAAGTATTACGAAAGTATGTATAAAAACAGATAATACACCAATAGACCGGAAGCGGTGACAGCAGATTCACGATACATTGATTACCTGCTGCCACCGCTTTCCGATTATTTTAACTTCAGCTTGACCAACACCGGAACAGTTCTATCCTAACCGAGGACTTGCATACAAGAATAAAGAAACGGCTAATGAAGTATGTCCTTTCATCAGCCGTAACAAGCATTCCCATCCGTTAGATTACCCCCTTTTATCAGTCGAAGTATTATAGTCTTCGGCAATGGACTGTACAGTCTATTACCGGAGACTGTACGGTCTACTACGGTGGACTGTACAGTCCGCTGCCGGAGACTGTAGTAATCTTCCGTTTAAAAGCCCTTGGCCGACAGCAGGAAACGACTTAATCTTCCCTTTGACCGCGGTTAAGCAGCAGGAGGCGATACAATGTGACTTTTACATTATTTCTTTTCAAGCTCTTGCAAGCTTTCCATCTTCTTCGTTTCCAGGAATTCATAGATGCCGCAAAGATGCTCTTTCACTTTCTTGTTGCCGAATTCATACACCTTGCTCACCAGCCCGTCAAGGAAATCACGGTCATGGGATACCACGATAAGCGTACCGTCAAAGTCAAGCAAAGCCTGTTTCAAGATATCTTTTGTCTTCATGTCGAGGTGATTGGTAGGCTCATCGAGAATCAGCAGATTGACCGGTTCAAGAAGTAACTTTATCATTGCCAGACGGGTGCGTTCACCTCCCGAAAGTACCTTAACCTTCTTCATCGAAGCCTCGGGACTGCCAAACATGAAAGCTCCCAGCAAGTCACGAATCTTATTACGGATTTCACCTTTAGCCACATCATCGATGGTTTGAAAGACCGTCAGGTTTTCATCCAGCAGCGAAGCCTGATTCTGTGCAAAGTAGCCGATCTGAACATTATGTCCCAGTGTGAGTGTTCCTTCGTGCTCTATCTCCTTCATGATACATTTCACCAGCGTAGACTTACCCTCACCGTTCTTTCCCACAAAAGCCACTTTATCACCGCGCTCGATAGTGAGAGACGCATTGCTGAACACTACGTGGTCGCCATACGTCTTGCCTACCCCGTCCATAATAACCGGATAATTTCCACTTCGGGGTGATGGGGGAAACTTAAGGCGAAGCGCCGAAGTGTCTTCCTCATCCACTTCCACCAGCTCCAGCTTTTCGAGCATCTTGACACGGCTTTGCACTTGCAATGTCTTGCTATAAGTTCCTTTGAAGCGTTCGATAAAGTCTTTTGTCTCCTGAATCATTTTCTGCTGCTCTTCGTATTGTTTCATCTGTTGCTCGCGGCGTTCTTTACGAAGGACAAGATATTGCGAATAGTTCACTTTATAGTCATAGATACGTCCCATGGTTACTTCGATGGTGCGCGTAGTGATGTTATCCACAAACTTACGGTCGTGGCTGATGACAATGACAGCCTTTGCACTTGTTATCAGAAAATCTTCCAACCATTGTATGGACTCGATATCAAGATGATTGGTCGGCTCGTCAAGAAGAAGGACATCAGGATTCTGCAGGAGCAGTTTCGCCAACTCGATGCGCATACGCCATCCGCCGCTGAAATCACTGGTCTGCCGGTTGAAATCTTCGCGCGTGAATCCCAGCCCGAGCAACGCTTTTTCCACATCTTCCTCAAAATGGGTAAGATCGATGGCATAAAACTTCTCGCTCATGGTAGAAACTTTCTCGATAAGTTCCATATAAGAATCGCTCTCGTAATCGGTACGCGTAGCCAACTCATTGTTAATGGCCTCAATCTCCGCTTCCATGGCATGAAGATGGGCAAAAGCCTGAGAAGCCTCCTCAAAAACCGTACGGCCGTCCTCCGTCATCAAATGCTGTGGAAGATAAGCGACTACACAATCCTTGGGGGCAGTCACTTTTCCGCGGGAAGGCTGACGGACACCCGCCAAAATCTTCAACAAGGTAGACTTGCCTGCACCGTTCTTTCCCATCAGGGCAATACGGTCTTTCTCGTTTATCTGGAAAGAAATGTCACTAAACAAGGTGGTTCCGCCAAACTCGACGGTCAATCCATCTACTGAAATCATATTTATTCTTTTTCTTTGTTATTATAATAAAGCAAATCAGGCACGGATGACACGGAGCCCACAGTCTGTCCGTAAAAAGAAAGAACCGTGTTTTCCGCGTAATCCGTGCCTGACTATATTTTCACTCACTAAAAGTTATGAAGCCAATATCAATATCAGCAACTGGGCTGTCAGGATGCGAAGGAACATGGACACCGGATAAACGGTAGAATATCCTACTGCCGGCGCATTGTTTCCCGCTGTCTGATTGGAGTAAGCCAATGCAGGGGGGTCGGTGTTACTACCTGCAATAAGACCCATCAGCATAAAATAGTTCATCTTATAATGGAAGCGGGCTACGGCACCCATTATCAATAAAGGTATAACCGTTATCAAGAATCCGCAACCTACATATAATAATCCGTCACCGTCTACCACCGTGCTCACAAAATTGGCTCCCGCCTTGATGCCCACACTGGCAAGGAACAGGGCGATACCGATTTCACGCAACATCAGGTTGGCACTCATCGTGGTGTAAGTGACCAGCTTCATCTTATAACCGAAACGTCCGATCAAAATAGATACAATCAACGGACCACCGGCAAGACCTAATTTCACCGGAGTAGGAATGCCGGGGAATGCAATGGGCAGACTGCCGAACAGGATTCCAAGGAAGATACCTACGAATATAGTCACGATATTAGGATGGTCAAGGCGTTTCAACGAGTTACCCATCAAACCGGCAACACGCTCTACTGCATCCTGTGCACCTACCACCATGACACGGTCACCTACCTGAAGAGTCAGGTTTCGTGAAGCAAAGATATCCATACCCGAACGATTCACACGGGTCACATTTACTCCATACATACTGCTGAAATGAAACTCACCCAGTTGCTTACCGTTCATTTTGGGCTGCGTAATCAAGATACGGCGCGATACCATCGGAGTATCCTGCTTCTCCCAGTCTACTTCAATCTTCGGACCAATGAAAGCGATGATAGCTTCGGCATCATCTTCGGCACAAACCACAAACAACTGGTCACCGATGTGAAAAACAGTATCACGGTTCGGAATACTCACATGTCCGTTCTGAAGAATGCGGGAACATACAAAATCACGTCCCATAAAGTCTTTTACCTGGAGTAATGTCTTCCCTTCCAACGCCTCATTATGCACTTCAAGATGCATCATTCTGGGAGTAAGATGAGGGTTAGCCGCCTCTTCCCGGGCAATAGCTTCTTCTTCTTTTTTCAGATTAACACGGCAAATGTAACGAATGGCAATGATAGAACCGATAATACCCAACACACCAAGCGGATAAGCACAAGCATACCCCATGGCTATCTGCGGGCCGTTATAGCTCAGTTGCGACAAAGCTTCGTTGGCAGCACCAAGTCCGGGCGTATTCGTAACCGCACCGCAAAGAATACCCACCATCATGGGCAATTCGATACGTCCGTTCAACCCATAATACAATCCGAGGGCAACTGCAACGTTCAGACAAACAATGCCAATCGCTATCAGGTTCATGGCAACACCACCCTTCTTGAAAGAAGAGAAAAAAGACGGTCCCACCTGAAGACCAATGCAAAAGACGAACAAAATAAGTCCGAAATCTTGCAAGAATGTCAAAATCTGCGTGTTTCCCGTAAAACCGAAATGCCCACAGACAATACCGGTAAACAAGACGAAGGTTACACCCAGTGACACCCCGAAAATCTTAATCTTTCCGAGTAACACACCCACTGCTATCACAAAAGAATATAGCAGCACTATGTGTGCAATCGAGTTTTCATCAGTAAATAGATTTTGTAACCAATCCATAATATTTAATGTGTTTTAAAAATTGCCGCAAAATTAGCAAATTCATTCCACTCAGCCCAATAATCCGGGCATAATTATTTCACCTGCATGATTTATTTTGCAATATCCACATAGCAAACCCCACAGTTACCTACTTCTTTCCTTAACAAAATGACAGAAATCAGCAGTTGCTTGCTGCGAAAATAAGTAAAAAAGGGAATCTATTTAAAAGGAATTACTATATTTGCCCGAACACTTGAACAAGATACAAGATATTACTAACTTAAATATTAATACCAAATAAACTATGGCAGATAGTAAAGAGAAACTCTTTTCAGATTTTCCCGGCGTTTCTACGGAAGCGTGGATGGAAAAGATTACAGCAGACCTGAAAGGTGCTGACTTTGAAAAGAAACTGGTTTGGAAAACCAATGAAGGCTTTAAAGTGAAACCTTTCTACCGTCAGGAAGACTTGGAAGGTTTAAAAACAACAGAAGGGCTGCCCGGACAGTTCCCTTATGTGAGAGGTATAAAAAAGGATGACAACACCTGGCTGGTGCGTCAAGATATCCAAGTGGAATGCCTGAAAGAAGCAAATGCAAAAGCACTCGACATTCTGAATAAAGGTATAGACTCCCTTGGTTTCAAGGTCAATGCAAAAGACTTGAATGCCGAATACATTGAAACATTGCTGAACGGTATTTGTGCCGAATGCGTAGAGCTGAACTTCTCTACCTGTCAGGGACATACCGTGGAACTGGCTAAATTATTGGTGGAATATTTCCAAAAGCAAGGTTATGACTTGACTCAACTGCAAGGTTCTGTCAACTATGACCCGATGGGCAAGATGATGGCAAAAGGCAAAGACCTGAGCAATTTCGCTGCTACTGCCAAGGAATTGGTAGACGTTCTGGCTCCATTGCCCAAGTATCGTTGCATCTGCGTTAACGCAGTAGAGTTAAACAATGCAGGGTCTTATATTTCACAAGAGTTGGGATACGCATTGGCATGGGGTAATGAATATCTGAACAAACTGATAGAGGCGGGAGTTCCGGCTACATCGGCTGCAAAAAGAATCAAATTCAACTTCGGTATCAGCTCCAACTACTTCCTCGAAATCGCCAAATTCCGCGCAGGACGCATGTTATGGGCCAACATCGTGAACGAATATAAACCCGAATGTGAATGTGCTTGCAAAATGATTGCCCATGCAGAAACATCTACTTTTAACCTGACTCTGTTTGACGCTCACGTAAACTTGCTCCGCACCCAGACAGAAACAATGAGTGCAGCCTTGGCCGGTGTAAACTCTATTACCGTCACTCCGTTTGACAAGACTTACAAGACTCCGGATGATTTCTCGGAACGCATTGCACGCAATCAACAATTACTGTTGAAAGAAGAATGTCATTTTAATAAGGTAGTCGACCCGGCTGCCGGTTCATATTTTATCGAAAACCTGACTGTCTCCATCGCCAAACAAGCATGGGACTTGTTCCTCAATGTGGAAGAAGAAGGCGGTATGCTGGAAGCTGTCAAAGCCGGCAAGGTGCAGGAAGCCGTCAATGCAAGCAACAAGGCCCGCCATGATGCTGTTTCCAAACGCAAGGAAGTATTGCTCGGCACCAACCAATTCCCTAACTTCAACGAAAAAGCAGGCGAAAAGAATCCGGTCGAAGCACAATGCTGCTGCTCCGGCAACAGTTGCGAGAAACCTATCGCAACACTGAACTTCAACCGTGCCGCCAGCGAATTTGAAGCACTTCGCCTGCAAACCGAACGCTCAGGCAAACGTCCGAAAGCATTTATGCTCACCATAGGCAATCTGGCTATGCGTCAGGCACGTGCACAGTTCTCTTGTAACTTCCTGGCTTGTGCAGGTTATGAAGTGATTGACAACTTGGGCTTCCCCACTGTAGAAGAAGGTGTAGAAGCTGCAATGAAAGCAGGTGCCGACATCGTAGTGATTTGCTCGAGCGATGATGAATATGCCGAATATGCTGTTCCGGCATTCAAAGCGCTCAACGGACGCGCCATGTTTATCGTAGCAGGTGCTCCGGCTTGCATGGAAGACCTGAAAGCCGCAGGCATCGAAAACTTTATCCATGTACGTGTAAACGTATTGGAAACTTTGAAAGAATACAACGCTAAGTTAGGAATTAAGTAAGGAAGACAATGAAACCGAATTTTAAAAACATAGATATTTATGCCGGATTCCAGCCGCAGAACGGTATGGAATGGCAAAAAGCCAACGGCATTACCGCCGACTGGAAAACACCGGAACACATCAGTGTGAAGCCTGTTTATACGAAAGAAGACCTGGAAGGTATGGAACATTTGAACTATACCGCAGGTATTCCTCCCTATCTCCGTGGCCCATACTCCATGATGTATACATTCCGCCCTTGGACAATCCGCCAATACGCCGGCTTCTCTACCGCAGAAGAAAGTAACGCATTCTATCGCCGTAATCTGGCCTCAGGTCAGAAAGGTCTGTCTGTTGCATTCGACCTTCCGACCCACCGTGGCTATGACCCCGACCATCAGCGTGTAGTAGGCGACGTAGGTAAAGCAGGTGTATCTATCTGTTCACTGGAAAACATGAAAGTATTGTTCGATGGCATCCCCTTGAACAAGATGTCCGTTTCCATGACCATGAACGGAGCCGTACTTCCTATCATGGCATTCTATATCAATGCAGGACTGGAACAGGGAGCGAAACTTGAAGAAATGGCAGGAACCATCCAGAATGATATTTTGAAAGAGTTCATGGTGCGTAACACCTATATTTATCCGCCTGCCTTCTCTATGAAGATTATCTCCGACATCTTTGAATACACCTCTCAAAAGATGCCTAAGTTCAATTCAATCTCTATCTCCGGCTATCACATGCAGGAAGCAGGTGCTACGGCAGATATCGAATTGGCTTATACCTTGGCCGACGGTTTGGAATATCTCCGTGCAGGTGTTGCAGCAGGTATCGATATCGATGCCTTTGCTCCGCGCTTGTCGTTCTTCTGGGCTATCGGTATGAATCACTTTATGGAGATTGCCAAAATGCGTGCCGCACGTATGTTATGGGCAAAACTCGTGAAACAGTTCAACCCGAAAAACCCGAAGTCACTGGCTTTGCGTACTCACTCGCAGACTTCAGGCTGGTCACTGACCGAACAAGATCCGTTCAATAACGTAGGCCGTACCTGTATCGAAGCAATGGCTGCCGCACTGGGACACACCCAGTCACTGCACACCAATGCATTGGACGAAGCAATTGCTCTTCCGACAGACTTTTCTGCACGTATTGCACGTAATACTCAGATTTATATTCAGGAAGAAACTTACATTTGTAAGAATGTAGACCCATGGGGAGGTTCTTACTATGTAGAGTCTCTGACAAATGAACTGGCTCACAAGGCTTGGGAACATATTCAGGAAATCGAAAGCCTCGGCGGTATGGCAAAAGCTATCGAAACCGGTGTGCCTAAAATGCGTATCGAAGAAGCTGCCGCACGCACTCAGGCCCGTATTGACTCAGGTGCACAGACTATCGTGGGAACCAACAAGTATCGCTTGGAAAAAGAAGACCCCATCGATATCCTCGAAGTAGACAACACCGCCGTTCGACTGGAACAGATTGAGAACTTGAAACGTCTGAAAGAGGGCCGCAACGAAGAAGAAGTGAAAAAAGCATTGGATGCTATTACCCGTTGCGTCGAGACCAAAGAAGGCAATTTGCTGGAACTGGCAGTAGAAGCAGCCCGTGTCCGCGCTACCTTAGGCGAAATTTCAGATGCTTGCGAAAAGATTGTAGGACGTTATAAAGCAGTAATTAGAACTATATCAGGCGTGTATTCATCAGAAAGTAAGAATGACAGCGACTTCCACCGTGCTTGTGAATTGGCAGAGAAGTTTGCGAAGAAAGAGGGACGTCAGCCTCGTATCATGGTAGCCAAGATGGGCCAGGACGGTCACGACCGCGGTGCCAAGGTTGTTGCAACCGGATATGCCGACTGTGGCTTCGACGTGGATATGGGACCCTTGTTCCAGACACCGGCCGAGGCTGCCCGCGAAGCGGTTGAGAACGACGTTCATGTAGTGGGGGTTTCTTCATTGGCTGCCGGACACAAGACATTGGTTCCGCAGATTATCGAAGAGCTCAAGAAGTTGGGACGTGAGGATATCGTAGTGATTGCCGGTGGTGTAATTCCCGCACAAGACTATGACTTCCTTTACAAGGCAGGTGTAGCTGCCATCTTTGGCCCCGGTACTCCGGTTGCCAAGGCTGCTTGCCAGATATTGGAAATCTTGTTGGATGAAGAATAATCCGACACGTTAAATGTTAAAAGAGGGACGGTATGTGTTTACATATCCGTCCCTTTTTCTTAATCTGTGTTATAGAACATACTTTTTTAGTTGGATAATTTGCAGATTTATCAGAAGTCCGTATCTTTGCAATGTGTTTTTCATAGTATTAGATTTAAGGTTAACAAAGGTTGGAGTACAGCGGTACTCCTTTTTTTATGTCCGTACGTCAGCTTTGGGGGAGAAAAATCACCTGGTCTATGTTATCGTTTCTTGCTTATAGTTTCGTTCTTGCCCCCTTTTTATTACCTTTGTCCCGCTAAAAGAATAACGAATGATAGTTTGTATTGCCGAAAAGCCCTCTGTGGCGCGTGACATAGCCGATGTATTGGGAGCGAAAGAAAAGAAGGACGGATACATCGAAGGAAACGGATACCAGGTGACCTGGACATTCGGCCATCTTTGTACGCTGAAGGAGCCGCATGAATATACCCCTAATTGGAAGTCATGGAGCTTGGGAAGCCTCCCCATGATACCTCCCCGTTTCGGTATTAAGCTGATTAGTAATCCCACATACGAGCGCCAGTTCCATACGATAGAGAACCTCATGCAACATGCCGATATGATTATAAACTGTGGTGATGCCGGGCAGGAAGGAGAATTGATACAGCGCTGGGTGATGCAGAAAGCCGGGGCACGTTGCCCGGTGAAACGTCTTTGGATATCTTCATTGACAGAGGAAGCCATCCGTGAGGGCTTTGCCAAGCTGCGCGATGCGTCGGATTTCCAGCCTTTGTACGAAGCAGGCTTGTCGCGTGCCATTGGCGACTGGCTGCTCGGGATGAATGCCACCCGCCTCTACACCATGAAGTATGGGCAGAACCGGCAGGTACTTTCTATCGGCCGTGTGCAGACGCCGACACTGGCGCTGATTGTAAACCGTCAGTTGGAAATACAGAATTTTGTTCCCAAGCAATACTGGGAGCTGAAGACCGTCTATCGAGATACCACTTTCTCCGCCATCCTCCGGAAAAGTGAGGAGGAACTGGTATTGGAAGCCGAGAAGCAGAAAGAGGCTATAGCTGCCGGGAAGAAACCTAAAAAAGAAGAAGAGAATCGGGGTATCGACCCCATTACCGACCGCGAACGTGGGCTTGCTTTATTGGACCAGATTAAGAATTCTCCTTTTACCGTGACGGATGTCACCAAGAAAGAGGGGAGGGAGGCGCCACTCCGCTTGTTTGACTTGACTTCTTTACAAGTGGAATGTAACAAGAAGTTTGCCTATTCCGCTGATGAGACGCTGAAAATCATCCAGTCTTTGTATGAGAAGAAAGTGGCTACCTATCCACGTGTAGACACTACCTATTTGAGTGATGACATCTATCCCAAATGCCCCGGCATCTTGAAAGGTCTGCGTGATTACGAGACATTTACAGCCCCTTTGACAGGAACTGCATTGTTGAAGTCCAAAAAGGTTTTCGATAACTCGAAGGTAACAGACCACCACGCCATTATTCCTACCGGCCAGCATCCGCAGAATCTGACGGATATGGAGCGTCGCGTATTCGATTTGATAGCACGCCGTTTCATTGCTGTATTCTATCCCGATTGTAAGTTTGCCACTACCACCGTATTGGGCGAGGTAGAGAGCATAGAGTTCAAGGCCACCGGCAAGCAGATTCTGGAACCGGGTTGGCGTGTTATCTTCGGCACCCCCTCGGCACAATCGCAGGAGGAGAAAGAGGAGAAGGGAGAAGAGGAGAATGTGCTTCCGGCTTTTGTGAAAGGAGAAAGCGGACCGCACGTCCCCGATTTGTATGAGAAGTGGACGCAGCCGCCCCGGCCTTATACGGAAGCCACCCTGCTGCGTGCTATGGAAACGGCGGGCAAGCTGGTGGATAACGACGAACTGCGTGATGCGCTGAAGGAAAACGGTATCGGTCGTCCATCTACCCGTGCAGCCATCATCGAGACGCTGTTCAAGCGAAACTATATCCGCAAGGAAAAGAAGAATCTGATAGCCACCCCTACCGGTGTGGAGCTGATACAGATTATCCATGAGGAGCTGTTGAAGTCGGCGGAACTGACCGGTATCTGGGAGAAAAAGCTACGTGAGATAGAAAGGCGGACATATAATGCCGGACAATTCTTGGAAGAATTGAAGCAGATGGTATCGGAAGTCGTGATGAGTGTACTTTCTGATAACAGCAACCGCCACATCACCATCCAAGCGCCTGCTCCCGAAAAGGGCAGTAAGGCTTCTGCCAAGACAGAGGCTGCCGATAAGCCGAAAAAGGAGCCGAAGAAAAGAACACCGAGAGAGTCTGCCGCCGCAGGTAAAAAGACGGAGCAGGCTTCGGGCGCTGTGGCAGCTTCAAGTACGGAGGCTTCCGTACAAGCTGACGATTTCGTCGGTCAGCCTTGTCCGCTTTGCGGAAAAGGTACCGTTATCAAGGGGAAAACGGCTTACGGTTGTTCTGAATGGAAATCCGGATGCACATTCCGCAAGCCGTTTGAATAAGGGTAATCACATTAAATAATTCTCTCCGCCATGTATTTCCAGAGGGGAGCAGCCATCAGCGCCTGGCGGATGCTTCCTTGCTGCAGCAATTCCTTGACCTCTTGCAAGGAAAGCAGGTGTACGGTCAGGTTTTCCGTATCTTCCAACTGTTGCTCGGAGATTTTCTCCACGTCCGTAGCCAGGAAACAGTAGGTAATGTTGGTGTGGGTACTTGGATTGGGAGAGATTTGCATGAACTCTTCCCATACTCCGTTTCCATAGCCGGTTTCTTCCAAAAGTTCCCGTTGTGCGGAAACCATCGGAGAGCCGTCCTCTTCTTCGCATACCCCTGCACAGAGCTCATAGGACGTTTCTTGTATGCCATGCCGGTATTGGCGGATAAAGACAAATTGTCCATCACGGGTGATGGCAATGGTATTCACCCAGTTGGGATATTCCAATATATAATAGGAGGGGATGTGGTTGCCGTTGGGCAGCACTACATGGTCCTTACGCACAGTGAGCCACGGAGCCCGATGAAGGTATTCGCTGGATAAGACGGTCCAGGTGTCTTTTGATTTTTCCATAATGGTAAAATTAACTATATTTTAAACAGCATCCCTCCGATATTATCTGTCGTGGCTCCCGTCACCGAGGCGAGGCATCCGGGTGTGTCCGCCATATAGAGGGCACCCAGGAAAGCAAAGATTAGGGCTTCCTTGTATTCTATGATTTGCCGGCTGGGAATCACGATTTCACACGGACACAAGGCGTCGATACGTTCTATGAGGAACTTGTTGAATGCACCTCCGCCGGTAATCAGCAGTTTTCCGTTACCATCGGGCAAGGGGCGGGCGGTGATGATGCGTGATATTTGCCAGGCGGCATGCTCGTAAAAGGTACGTAGCATATTCTCCATACTCAAGCCATAACGCTCGAGCATGGGATATACCAGCGTTTCCACCCACTCCCGTCCCAATGACTTCGGTCCGGACTGATGGTAGAAATCCATTCCGTTCAGTTCGTCCAGCAGTTCTTGGCAGATGTTGCCTTGCCGTGCTATCTCGCCGTCACGGTCAAATTCCAATCCTATTTGCCGGCAGTAATGGTTGATGACGTAATTCACCGGACTGATGTCAAAAGCGATGCGCCGCCCGTCCTGCTCGAATGAGATGTTGGAGAAACCGCCGATATTCAAACAGAAGTCGTAGTCGGCAAAAAGCAACCGGTCGCCAATAGGTACGAGTGGAGCGCCCTGCCCACCCAGCATGATGTCCAGCCGCCGGAAATCCGAAACGGTAGGTATACGGGTTTCAGCGGCAATGGCGGCTCCGTCACCTATTTGGTACATGATTCTCTTTTGAGGCTCATGGAAGATGGTATGCCCGTGGGAGGCGATAATATCGGGGTGGACTCCAAATTCTTGCATGAACTCGTTGACACGTTCACCGAGAAACTTTCCATAGGAGCTGTGGAAAGTGATGAACTCCAAAGCACTCATTGTCTGTGCACCGGTACCCAATATCTGCTTCATGGCGTCGGGGTAGCTATAGCCTTTTGCACAGTCTATGTGGAAAGACCATTTTCCGGCTTGCTGCCGGAAAGTGCAACAACATACGTCCAGCCCGTCAAGGGAAGTGCCGGACATCAGGCCGATGGCTTGAATTTGGAAGTCTTTCATCCTGATTTTCTTGTTTTATTTATAATTGAGGTAGAATTCGACAACAGCTTCTATTCCTTTACGGAAGATGTCCAACGGTATATTCTCATTAGGTGAGTGGATGGCGTTGGATTCGAGCCCGAAGCCCATCAGAACGGTTTTGATGCCTAGTACTTGCTCGAAAGTGGAGATGATGGGGATACTTCCACCCCGACGCACTGCCAGCGGTTTCTTTCCAAAAGCTTTTTCAAAACCTTTTTCGGCGGCTTGGTAGGCGGGTAGGGTGATGGGGCATACATATCCTTGGCCTCCATGCATCGGAGTGACTTTTACCTGTACTGAATCCGGCGCTATGTCCAGAATGTAGTCGGCAAAGAGCCGGGATATCTTGTGGTGGTCCTGGTGGGGAACCAACCGGCAGGATACCTTGGCGTATGCCTTGGATGGGAGCACGGTCTTGGACCCTTCACCCGTATATCCGCCCCAGATGCCGCATACGTCGAAAGACGGACGGCAACTGTTACGTTCCAGCGTACTGTAACCTTTCTCTCCGAAAAGTGCTTTTACATGGATAGCCTTTTTGTATTTCTCTTCGTCGAAAGGAATGCGGGCTATCATGTCGCGCTCGGTTTGGGGAACTTCTTCCACATCGTCATAGAAGCCCGGTACGGTGATACGTCCCTCTGCGTCCGTCACTTGGCTGATTATCTGGCAAAGTACATTGATGGGGTTGGCAACAGCACCGCCGAAGTGACCGCTGTGTAGGTCGCGGTTGGGGCCGGTCACTTCTATTTCCCAATAGGCCAGTCCGCGCAGTCCGGTGGTCAGTGAAGGCAGGTCTGCACCAAGCATGCTGGTGTCCGAAACCAGAATGACGTCTGCTTTCAGCAACTCTTTGTGCTCCTGGCAGAAGCTTTCTAAGCTGGGCGAACCGATTTCTTCTTCTCCTTCGAAGATGAATTTTACGTTGGTTTGCAGCAGTTCGTTGCGTACGAGGTATTCAAACGCTTTCACTTGTATGAAAGATTGCCCTTTGTCATCATCAGCACCACGTGCCCAGATATGTTCGTCGCGTATTTCCGGTTCAAAGGGGTCGCTTTTCCAAAGTTCGAGAGGTTCGGCTGGCATCACGTCGTAGTGGGCATATACCAATACGGTCTTGGCGTCCGGGTCTACGATTTTCTGTCCAAAAACAATCGGGTTACCTTTGGAGGGCATTACGAGGGCTTCATCCGCTCCGGCTTCGAGCAGCAACTGTGCCCAGCGTTCGGCGCAGGCAAGCATATCGTCGTGATGCTCGGGTTTGGCACTGATGCTTGGAATGCGAATGAGGCTGAACAAGTCTTCCAGCATTTTAGGCTCGTTCTCGGTGATGTATTTCTTTATTTCCATGGGTGAATATTATAGTTGTGTTGTTCTGTCAATCAGGTAATAATCCAACAATGTCATTGCTGTCATTGCTTCCACGATGGGTACTGCGCGTGGCAATACACACGGGTCATGGCGTCCTCGGGCTTTCAGGGTGGTGTCTACACCGTCAATGTTCACGGTGTGTTGCTCCATCAGTACGGTTGCCACGGGTTTGAAGGCTACACGGAAATAGATGTCTTGCCCGTTACTGATTCCACCTTGTATACCGCCCGAATGATTGGTGCGGGTCTCGATACGTCCGTTATTGTTGTAGAACACATCATTCTGCTCCGAGCCTTTCTGCTTTAATCCCTTGAAACCGTCTCCATACTCGAATGCTTTTGCTGCATTGATGCTGAGCATGGCTGCTCCAAGTGCTGCATGGAGCTTGCCGAATACGGGTTGTCCCAGTCCGATGGGGCATCCTTTGACGACACAAGTCACCACTCCTCCGATGGTATCTCCTTCTCCCTTTATCTTGAAGATGAGTTCTTCCATTTCTTTTGCCTTCGCCGGGTCGGGGCAGCGGACCGGATTGGTCTCTATCAGGTCGAGGTCGTATGCGGTATAATTTTCTTCAAGGCGGATAGGACCTACTTGTGAAGTGTACGCCGTGATGTGTATACCCAGCTGCTTCAGCGCCAATTTGGCCAGGGCACCCGCTACTACACGCGAGATTGTTTCACGGGCTGATGAACGTCCGCCTCCGCGGTGGTCGCGGATGCCATATTTCACTTTATAAGTATAGTCGGCATGTGACGGTCGGTAGACTTCTTTCAGATTATTGTAATCGTCAGAATGTTGGTTTTGGTTCCATACAATGAATCCTATGGGGCAGCCTGTGGATTTTCCTTCGAAGATGCCGGAGAGGAACTCCACTTTATCACCTTCTTTCCGGGCGGTAGTGATACGTGACTGTCCGGGGCGGCGTCGGTCGAGCTCTGCCTGGACGAAATCCATATCAATGACTATTCCTGCAGGGAATCCGTCTATCACTCCTCCCACGCCCTTACCGTGCGATTCCCCAAAACTGGTAAGACGGAGAATATTTCCAAATGAGTTGAACATATCAAATGCTTTAAAGGTTTATATATGAGGTTAATGTGCCAATACGCTTTATAAGAAATGCTTTTGACTTTATAAAGATAACAACTTTCTGTCTGATAACCAAACTTTATTGCAATATGTTGTGTAAGGGGTTGTAATACAAGGATACTTTCTAAAATATTCCATTGATAACCAAATGTGATAACCGATTTTAATAACGTTTGGTGACAACAAGGAATGAGTGAACAGTTATTTCTGGATTTCAGTCTGAATTTCAATTTACGGCAGACGAGGAGGAATGTGCCGACCATTATTTACGCTCTGTTTACCTTTCAGGGGAGACGGTGCAAGGTCAATATCGGCGCGAAGGTTTATCCGGCACAATGGAACAAGCGGAGGCAGATAGCCACCATCAGCAACGGGCAGACAAGGTTGGATAACCGCAATAATGAGATAGTCAATAAAAGAATAAGGGCCGTACTTGCCGCCTTTGAAGAGAAGAAGAGCTATCTTTGCGAGAACTTGGAGAGAATGGACTTCCTTCTTGAAGAACTGAGGCAGGCCATCAATCCTAACCTTAAAACCCGTCATGCAGCCATGAAAGAGAACAACGAATTATCCGCAACGCTTATATTAAGCCGGATGGCAGAGAGCAACATCGCTTCGGAGAGCAGTAAAAAAATTTATTTGGGGTATGTGTCGGCATTCAAGGAATATCTGGAAGCCGAAGGCATAAGCGACAGACTATCCTCCATAAATAGGGACGTGCTGGAAGGCTACCAGCAATATCTGCTGGAAAGGAGACCTGCGACAATCAAGACCCTGCTGAACAAGGTCAAGGGTATTGTAACGCTGATTAACCATGCCAACAAGGACAAGACTGTAAGGTCGAACATAAACACCAACGGCATAACATACCTGGAAGACAACCGGAGCAGGGAGCAGAGGAAGAGCAAGCAGGTTCCGTTGACGGAAAGCCAGCTGTCAGCCATATACAACTACACGGACTTGAATGCCAAGGAAAGGGAAACCAGGGACTTGTTCATCTGCCAGTGCCTGCTGGGGCAACGCATATCGGATTTACCCAAAATTCTTAAGGGTGACTACCGGATAACAAGGCTGGGGGACGGCAACGAGGTGATTGCATTCATGGCCCAGAAGACTTCGCAGGAAGCCACATTGTATCTCTTTCCGGTAGTAAAGGAAATTTTAGGTCGGTATAGGCAGACTGGCTTTGAGCACATAGACCTGCTTGCAGAGGACGAGAAGGCAATCGCCAGGAATGAAGTCAAGCTGAACAAGACCATAAAAGAAGTGTGCAGGAAAGCCGGACTGGACAGCGATATAGACTATGTCGAACAGATAGGCAGTAAGATAATCACACGGAGAAAGAAGCTGTTCGAGCTAATTCATACCCACACGGCGCGGCATACCTTCATCACTTTGATGTGCCGTTATGGTGTGCCTAAAGAGGATGTCATAGTGGCAACCGCTCATACGGACATTAAAATGATAGACGAGGTTTATTTGCATGAAACTGTAAACGATAAAGGGACAAGGCTTATTAATTCTTTAAAGAGAATCAAAAACAGTAGATTATTCAAGGTTGAAAGGACAGATAATATGGTAGATACTACAATGAATAAACAAGAAACGGTCAGGCAACCGATTTCAACTGCGGGCAACATAACCTTTGAAACCTTGCTGAATACCCAGTTTCTTGCATCCCGAATCAATACAGCCAGTGACATGGTAGAACGGATGGGGTATGTAAAGGACGGCAAACTGTATGACTACAATGACGAGATAAACGGCATTGTAAAAGAAGTGGAGGCTTTTATGCAGTCTCCTGCCTCCGGCTTTGAGGTAGCTTGTAAATATGTGGAGCGGCTGTCTGTCGGTAATCTGTCCAACTTGAGGGACGAGCTTAAGCTGTTAATTGTCAAATGTATGGAGATAGAGGTAAATGTGGAAACTGTCATGCAGATTGTTGATAAGGCTTTCAGAATGGGCATTCTGGATAATGACAGCCTTAATGACATGAAAGAGATTGTATCAGCAATATTGAAGGCTAAAGAGAAGGAAATCGAAAAGTAATTCTGGAATGAAATGCTATCCTCCGGACAGATGTGGCTGTAAGGAGAGTTCGAGCATGATAGAAAGCCATTAACTGACGTTAACTGATTGTTCGGACTTGTGCTCCAATCTGGACGTAATCTGCCGTTTACGTAGAATGATGGCACCGGATGATACGATAAGAGGACGGACCTTTTCAGAAGGAACGTCCTCATCCCTGCTTTATCCCCCGGATTTCAAAGCCGTTCTTGCGTCCTTCCCTTGTTGGTATCTTGACGGGATGGATGTCATAGAACTCCCTCAAGTCGGTAGCCTTTACGGGCTTGTGAATGCCCAGCTTGCCATATACATTGTGTAGAATGGATTGGATTTCCGCAGTCAGCAATCTGTCCCCGATACGGATAATCCCATGCAGTTCGCAGCGTACACCCTCGGAGTTTTTTACTGTATGGACCTCATTGAGCAATGCCTTCTCCTTGTAGCCCAGTGCCCTGATTCTGTCACCGCCCAGGGTGTCATGGTAATATTTCAGCTCCGGATATTTGGTTTCCAATGCCGACATTGCGAGATTGACAACCATTCCCTGACTGGAGCGGTATTCACAGTATGCACGCATCCTATCCACGAACGGCTCTTTCCTGATTAGGTGCTTTAACTGCTCCTTATAGACGGCATAGGTCTGGTTCTCCCCCGTATCGAAATTGCTCTCCTGAAGGTGCTTCTTTACAGTTATCCCGTTCTGGTAATTGAACTTCTGTACATCAAAGCAATACTGCTCGTTGACATAAGCCAGACGGTTGAAGACAAATTCCCCTTTCCGCTCGTCATACATTGTGTATGAATCCTGGTATTTTACACTGTCGGGAGTTCTCCTGAAATCCTTGATACGCTTGGCTTTCAGTGCCTCACCAGCATTGTTGTTGTCCCTGACCTCGTCAAGCGTCACATTGACTTTCCGGCAGAGATGCTCATTGAACGCCTCCTGCTCCACCTCCTCCGCGCTGACATTGTAAATGAAGGTAAGGAAACCCCTGAAAGGATTGGAGGCCAGACGCTGCCTGCCGGCTATCTGCACCAGTTCCGTGGCTATGTCAACCGCCGTATTGGGACGGTTGCAGTCGCTGATGACGAAGGTCGCGGCATTGGTGGAGTAGAAGTCGCAGCCTGCATAGGCGGTGGAGGTGCAGAATGTGAACATCTTGTGCGCCTCCCCTTTCAGCGGTATTCTCCCCCTCGTGAACCCTTCCCCGATTCTTGCAATCTGTCTGTCGTTCTCTTCGGAGTTCCCCACAATTATGTTCACCTCCTCCGGACTGAGCCCCGTCTGTTTAATAATATTTACAATATTGTTTACACTGTTCAGGAATATGACGCACTCCTTGGAATACACCCTTTCCCCGTCGACATATACGGAAGGGTAGTTGCCTTCCCGGTAATGCCGCACTATTTCCAATGCCGCACTGACGGGATTCTTCGCACGTTCCCGGTACACCCTGACAGTCTCCTTTTCCTCCCAGTCGAGCTGGTAGTAATCCATATCCTTGAAGTGGTCAATCTGCTCCAGGTACTTGTCAAGAATCGGGGTTGCCGACAGGAATGTGACATACGGGAATGACCTTGAATCATCCAGGAAGTACAGTTCGATTTCCGACTTGAACGAGCTGTCAGCCAATAGGCACTGGAACTCATCCACCACCACACGCCAATCCGACTTGTCCCCGATACATGCGGTCAATTTGTGCACGGAATCATAGGAGACAAGAATCTTGGGAAGCTCCGCAGTCTGCAAATAAGCCTCAATCTCTCGCCTTTCCACTCCACCGACCACCAGCAGTGTGCCGGGGTACTGTTCATGCTTGTTCCTCAGCAGCTCGTTGCGCGGGCTGCAAATGATGGTCTTATGCCCGTCTGTCAGAGCCACCGTGGTCGCTCCACAATTGGGTATCTCCTTGTTCAGAATGCCGTTGGGAAGCTCGAACGGTTTCCCGAACTCCTCAATGAACTTGTCCTGCTGCGTTAAATATCTGATACATGCCGGAATTTTAATGGTTTCCTTTCTCATAAGCTGATTGATAAGTAAATTGTAAAGTTAATTGACTGTAATAATCTGATTCTGGTGTGTCCACTATATTGGGTATTTCCATCCCTGGTATAAGGGAGCCGTGGAAGACTTTCTGGACAGACACAAGAATAATAAAATCTGATACACATCAGGTCTGATTATGCCCGTTCAGGGTGTCTGTAACATGGAATTTGGAATAATACCGGGGACTGGACTTCCGGTGCTCCCCCTTGTCTTGATATTGCAAAGGTAGGCAATTTATTGGAAGTAAAAGCATGAATGACGGACAATCTGCAAATATTGTGTTGGCAGCGGCATGGAGTGCTGCATTCCGGCAAACCGATAGGCGCAGGGGATGTAAGAGGCGCTTTAGGTCTGCACCTATTGCCTGATACCGCTCCTGGAATACCCGGCTCAAAAATATAGGTACTTGAAATCATACCCCTCCCCCTTTGGTTCTGGGAAGTGTTTCCATATAAGGTACAGAGCCATATAGAGTGGAATTACTGGCAGTAGAAAAATGGCTGGCATGTATATCCATATCTGGTGTATGTCTCAAGCACTTCTTTACTGTTACTCCTAATGTCCCTCACCTCTCTTGGATGGGAAATGAACACCAGATGCGAAATCACCTTCCAGCCCCGAACGCTTGAAATTCTGTAACAGCCATTACGGGCAGATACAGATTTATTACAGAGATGCACATGCGTACAAGGCTGGGAGGCTTTCTGCTTCCGGTTCTCATTCCTTTTCAATTCACTTATTACTAACCAATAAATTATCGCTTATGGAAGATTTAAAGGCAATTCTGACGGTTGGTGCAATACTCGTTGTACCGTTCATTGCAGCACCAAAGGCAATGTTTGCCATAGTGCTGTACATTATCATTTATATGGCATTCAGATGGAGAAATTTCTAATTATCAACTTAATAATTTACAGATTATGGAAGCATTACAGATTATGCCAGTCATGGCACAGAGAAGGAACAGCAATTTAGGCGAATTTGCAGAGGATGCAACGGTTGTAACGGACGACACAAAGGGGAAACGACCTCTGTTCATAGAGGCTAATACAGTTGAAGCGACCTTACAGCATTTGAGGGACGACTGTATAATTCCAGTATTCGCCAAAGACAACGAGGCTACACTGTCGCACGTCTCGTTCATTGAGACGGTGCAGGATGCAGCACATACTTTCTTTAACGGTGAACGGATAGGGCAGCCGGATATAAGGGTGTCACACGTTATCAAGGGTCGTATTCCAGAAGCAATACATAAGCCTGCCAATCAGTTATTGGAGAGTGACAAGACCATTTATTACGAGCGTTGCGCTTTCGTGATTGAAATACCTACCATCTACGAGACGGTGAACGGTAATAGGCTGACCCTTACCATAGGTGGAGTTAGGGCTTATAACCATACCAATCTGTACAGTAAAAAGGGTGCAGAGCGTTTTAAGGTGTTCATAGGCTTCATTTGTAATGTCTGCACCAATTTATGTGTATCAACAGACGGTTATCTTACTTGTTTGGAAGTAACCAATACCAACGAATTATATCGTGCCGTATTGGAAATGTTCAACAAGTACGACCCTGCCAAGCACATACATCTGATGCAGACACTTGGCAATACCAGTATGACAGAACATCAATTCTGCCAGTTACTTGGAAGAATGCGACTTTATCAGTGCTTGCCACAAGGCTATCAGAAGGCTATCCCCAGAATGCTGCTTACTGATACACAAGTAAACAGTGTGGCTAAAGCCTACATTAATGATGAGAACTTTGGCTGTCTTGGCAGTGACCTATCCATGTGGAAGTTCTACAACCTGCTTACTGGCAGCAACAAGAGCAGCTACATAGACAGCTTTCTGGATAGAGCCTACAACGCTACAGAACTGGCAACGGGCATTGCATCCGCTCTGCATGGTGATGAAAGATACAGCTGGTTTCTCTCTTAGCTGTATCTGGAATTATATCCTATTACTGGTTTCTCAAAACTGGAGATTATGCTACGGAATTTATTCTATGTGTTACTGGCGACTTTGGTATTCTTCATTGCAATGGCATTGTTTCCATTTATAGCGGTGGGATATATCCTGCTGCTGGGCTACGCCATTACTAAGGGGTAATATGATGAAATGGGCATCCTATAGTTGGGGTGTCCATTTTTTACTCCACAGCTCCCTTATACAAGGAGTTGAAATCTCCGAAATACTGGACAGCCGCAGGAACTCATAAGACGGGAATCATTCAATTGTGCAATCCGGTCCTTGTCTTATTATATTCACTTTGATAATAAGTGAATGTTCCTTTGGTTATCAGTAAGTTGGATATTCTGACCCAAGAATTATATTCACTTTTATTCATTTCATTATAAGACTGAACGTTATGTCACTTAAATATTCAAGTACAACCGCAGATTATCTGCAATGGAGCGAAGCAATGAACTTGATAAGAAAACTGGCTAAAGATGGAAATTACAGAATTTCCCTTCTTGTAGCTCTGGGCTGTTTTACTGGCTTAAGAATATCTGACATTCTGGCTTTACGCTGGAAGCAGATATTGGATGCGGAGGAATTTACCGTTATCGAAATCAAGACGGGAAAGCAAAGGACTGTGAGAATTAACATGCAGCTACAGAAGCATATCTGTGACTGCTACAAGCATATCAGTCCTATAGGCATAGACGCGCCTATATTGGTAAGCCGGAAAGGTACGGTCTATTCCATACAGAGGATAAATGTAATCCTCAAAGAGGTTAAAAGGAAGTATAGGCTGCATATAGGCAACTTCTCATGCCACAGCCTTAGAAAGACTTTCGGCAGGCAGGTCTATAACATGAACAGCGAAAGTTCGGAGCTTGCACTTGTCAAACTCATGGAGCTATTCAATCATTCCAGTGTATCAATTACCAAGAGATACTTGGGATTAAGGCAGGAAGAACTACTTAATACCTATGACTGCCTTAGTTTTTGATTACTGGCGGTTGCGCTCACCAATTATTAAGAATGGAGTGGAACAGCCTTTTAAGCCAATAATTCAAGTTGGGAGTAAATTTATAAATTCCTGCCTATATGGGCCTTTTACAAATTTGCTCCTAACCTTGATTTATGGAGTAGGAATGCCTTTCTACATTTAATAAACAATAAGTTCTTGCCAATCAAACGTAAATTCGTAACTTTGCAGCAATTCTAACAGCCTAATGCGTTGGGAAGTTGGAAGGACATATTAGTTAACGAAGAGCGTTTAAGATATTATCTTGCATTGGAATCTGGACAATTCTATTACCCAAGATAATAGGCAAGGACGCTCACGTCAATGCTGTATATCCGCTTTATCAAGTGGACTATATAACGTTTGGCGTGGGCTATTGTTTATTATTGGGTAAGGGCAAGTCCAGAGCCTCAATGCAGTAATATTCAATGTTCCCACGCTTCTTTATTGTATAACGGTCAGTTAGGGAACACTGGCAACGATACAGATATTCACAAAACAGACAGTTTTATTTCTAACGTGGCAATCAATCAAATTGCGTGCAGCTTTATGCTGTGTACTCTGTGCACTTATTCAAGCCATTTCATCCATATATCCATATAAAAGAAGGCAAGAGTGTATAGAGTGGTAATAATTAATCTGATTAACTTATTTAAATCTGGTAGTAATGAATAGAAAGGACTTGGGGAAGATTTCCGTAATAGTCTCTACTTACAACCGTTGCGATGCTCTGCAAGTATGTTTACTCAGCTTGTTCAAGCAGACAGTCCTGCCCGATGAGGTCATTATAGGAGACGATGGCTCTACGGAAGAGACCGCCTCGTTGATAGCAAGGCTGCAAGAGCAGGCACCGTTTCCAATCATACATGTGTGGCATGAGGATAAAGGTTTCCGATTGGCTATGATGCGCAACAAGTGTGTAGCCCGTAGTACGGGAAACTATATCATAGAGATAGACGGTGATGTGTTCCTGCATCCGGAACTGATAGCCGACCATCTCCGTGAAGCCGGTCGTGGCATTTACGTGAAAGGTGGAAGGGTAAACTTGGGCAAAGAGCTGACAGAGGAAATATGTAAGTCCGGTATGGTACGCCCGATTCATGTCTGGACGAAAGGCATTGAAAGCAAGCCGGAGAATGCAATCCATTGTATATGGCTGGCTCGCTTCTTGGCTCCGAGATACCGTAGAAAGCGTTCGGCTGCATTGGGCTGTAACATGTCCTTCTTCCGTGAGGATTTTATCAAGGTAAACGGTTATGATGAATTCTATGAGGGTTGGGGAAGTGAGGATATTGATTTGGGCAAGCGTCTGCTGAACAGTGGTTGCCGGAAACGGTATTTGAAGTTCGCAGGTATTGTTTACCACCTTTGGCATGAGGATAAGTTCATGTACAACAAGACCAAGAACTTGCAGTACATGAGAATGCTGGATGAACGGAAGACGGTACGCTGTACAAATGGAGTGGATAAATATTTATAAACTATATTACTAACTTAATTTATTAATTAAAATGAGAACATTAAGATTTATTGGAATGGCTATCGTAGCCGTAATTATGAGTGTTAACTTCGCAGCATGTAGTGATGATGACGAAGAAGATAATAATGGTAATAATCCGTTGGTAGGTACTTGGATAGATAGCTATGGAGAAGTTGATTATTTTATATGGAAATTTAATGCAGACGGTACGGGAATGGAACAAGAATATTATCATGGAGGCCTTGAATCTCCAGTTTCATTTACTTATACTTATGATGCTAAGACTACCGTTCTAACCGTTACATATAAAGAGGACGGAGATTTGGTTCCAACGGATATTGATACTTATTATGTTACATTTAGCGGTAATACCATGACAACAAGACAGTTTTTCGATGATGAAATAGGAGATGAGTCTTATGTAACAACTTGGACTAAACAGTAATTAAATATTATTACATTGAAGTATAAAGGCAGCATGGAATTAACTCCCTTGCTGCCTTAACTGTTTCCGCTTCTTGACTAATTTAGGCTTTCGTTTACTTGCCGCATCTTTGAAAAACTGTTCCAGCCTCTCCCTGGTAATAGGCAGGTATGTGACCTCTGTAACCATAGTTTCCTTAATCTCTTGTGGTAAATAATGAATTGTGTTATGCCTCTTGGGTATTGCTTGCATTTGTGTGGAAATAAAAGGTTGGTAATTAATTTATCTGCCACAAAGGTACTGATAAGAATCTGTCCAATCTAATGCAAGAGATACATTCTGGGCTATCGGAATATATGTGTGTATTGGACGGAAAGGACAAGGCTGTGGATGGCAATAAATGGAATTTTACTTCTGTGAGCGGAATAATGGACAAGGATGCCTGGGCACAAATTACCCTAAGCCTAAAAGGGGGTTGGGAGCATTCCAAGAATTTCTCATCCGATTTCGTTCATTGTATGGAGGGAATGCCTATCTTTGTAACGGTTTGAATGAGTATTTTAGCACAGTATATGACAACCTCTCTTCTAATATGTTGATAATCAGATGGGGTAATAAAGATAACAACTTTTTTTCATAAAACGTTTAAGGAAATAAGATAAAAAGTCTTTTCCGCATAAAGTTGCCTGCCTTTGCCAGAGTTTGGTCAATGGCTTGTTCTTTATAAAAATGGCTTACTCTTTATGAAATCTGCATCCGAATTTCACTCGTAATGATGAAAAAAGGAACATTTATTTTTTAGAAAAGACCTTGTACTGTAACCTTAAAAAGTGTTACTTTGCACCTTTGATTTAAAATGGGAAATTAATAGCTCCCTTGGGAAGCTTTTTATTAACTAAACAAGTACTCAAAAAAGTATGAAAAAGAATTTATTTTATTTATTTGCATTGATCTGTTCAATGAGTTTATTCACGGCTTGTAGTGATGATGACGATGACAAGGTAGTATGTCCTGTGCCGCAAACAGAGTTTACAGTTGCAACAGGTTTGAACTTGACTTATAACGGTGGATCAATGTTGGGAAAGAAAGTAACTTTTACTCCGGATGCTTCTGATGCAACCAAGGCTACTTTGGTATTGGCTGGCAATTTGGATCTTTCCGGTATTCTTACACGTGAAGCGGCTTCCGGTTCTTTTGGTGCAGGCGTATTCCCTGGTTCTCCGGTTGTAACCCTTCCGGTTACTTTGAATATACAAGGTGATGAATGTTCGTTTTCCGGCACAAGTGAGACCGATTATTGTACTTTTGACTATGCAGGAAAGGTTACTGCTTCTTCCTTGAAATTAGATTTAACTAATGTCGCATTGAAAAATTCCGCTTTATCCGGAACAACTTGGGTTCCTACACCCCTTAATTCTGATTATACGGAAGAACCGATTCATTTGATTTGGGAATCCAATAAGAATGTAGAGGTAATGCCTGGCTGGGAGCTACCGATTCAAACAATTTTGACGTTAGCTCTTCGTATGCCTTTAATTGACGCAGGTGGTGATGATAAAGTGAATGTAGAGGATATGTTGTGTAGTGTGTTGCATGATATTACTTTGGGTGTTGACGGTAATATTTCAGCTTCTTATGTTGATGCCGCTCAGGGAGGTACCTCTGTTGTTAAGACTCCTGCGAATGTTGCACAATATGTAGTTCTCAGTGATACCCAAATGAAGGTATATTTGAATCTGGATGCCATCATTGCCAATGTAAAACGTCTGGGCAGTTCTACCAAGGCTATAGATATGAGTGAAATTTTGTCTCAGGCTGTTACGTCTTTGCTTCCTTTGGTAACTGACGGTGTGCCTTTGACTTACGAAAAGAACGAAGGTAAATTAAAGGTTTATTTGAATACGGATTTGTTATTGCCTTTGATGAAAAATATAGTTGCTCCTTTATTCTCGGATGAGGAGTTTGTAAATATGCTTATCGAAGCAATGAAAGCTGATCCTGATTTTGGAAGTATGGCCGGTATGGCAGAAGGTATGTTGAAGGGTTTACCTGAAATAATTAATGAAACAACTCGTTTGGAAGTTGGTTTGAACTTGACTGCCGCTAAATAACTTTTTTTTCGATATGGAATTTTCCCTCCTTTGTCTCCTGATTTTCAGGTTATAGAGGAGGGATTTTTGTTTGTTTTTTCCTACATTTGCATGATAAATAATCAAATTGTAGAAATGATATGACAGAAACGGAAAGACGACAGATTATTGCTTTGGTTAAATCTGAAGTAATTCCTGCCATTGGTTGTACAGAACCTATAGCTGTGGCATTGTGTGTAGCAAAGGCTGCGGAAGTGCTGAATAAGCGTCCCGAAAAGATAACTGTATTGCTGAGTGCCAATATTCTGAAAAATGCAATGGGAGTGGGTATTCCAGGTACGGGGATGATTGGATTACCGATTGCTGTGGCGCTTGGCGCCTTAATAGGCAAGTCGGTATATCAATTGGAGGTTTTGAAAGACAGTACCCCTGATGCAGTGGAGGCAGGAAAGCGTTTCATAGAAGAAAAGCGTATCCATATATCCTTAAAAGACGATATAGAAGAGAAACTTTATATAGAAGTCTGCTGTGAAGCCGATGCGGACAAGGCAACCGCCATTATTGCTGGTGGACATACTTGCTTTACTTATATAACGCACAACGGGGATATCCTGCTGGACAAACAAACCGCTTCTTGCATCGAAGAGGAGGAGGATGTATTGGACTTGACTTTACGCAAAGTGTATGACTTCGCCATGACAACCCCATTAGACGACATTCGTTTTATTCTTGATACGGCACGACTGAACAAGACTGCCGCCGAACGTTCCTTCGAAGGTGAATATGGTCATGGACTGGGTAAAATCCTACGTGGCACTTACGAACACCGGATTATGGGCGACAGTGTCTTCTCTCATATCCTTTCTTACACTTCGGGAGCATGTGATGCCCGTATGGCCGGTGCCATGATTCCGGTGATGAGCAATTCCGGCAGTGGCAATCAAGGGATATCCGCTACCCTTCCCGTACTGGTCTATGCCGAAGAAAATGGAAAATCGGAAGAAGAATTGATTCGTGCCTTGATGTTGAGCCATTTAACAGTAATCTATATCAAGCAGAGTTTGGGACGCTTATCTGCCTTATGCGGTTGTGTGGTTGCTGCTACGGGTTCCAGTTGCGGTATAACTTGGCTAATGGGAGGAACTTATGAACAGGTGGCATATGCTGTGCAGAACATGATTGCCAATCTTACCGGAATGATTTGTGATGGTGCCAAACCCAGTTGTGCATTGAAAGTAACTACCGGAGTTTCAACCGCAGTGCTTTCAGCCATCATGGCCATGGAAAACCGTTGTGTGACTTCCGTAGAAGGTATTATTGATGAGGATGTGGATCAGAGTATCCGTAATCTGACAAAAATCGGTTCTAAAGGAATGAATGAAACGGATAAATTGGTATTGGAGATAATGACAAGTAAATAATATAGAATTTGAAAATTAAAGAATTAAAAATTAAAGAATTACCATGCGGCATGCTTAATACTGTGTAGTCTGATTCTTTAATTTTTAATTCTTTAATTTTTAATTCTTTAGTGGCAGCATCCGCCTCCACATTCATGGTCGCCGCATCCGTCGCCACAGTCACCACAACCGCAGCTGCCGCAACCGCCACCCATCATACGGGCAACTTCAGCAAGCTCTTCGTTCGTAGCCGGACGGCTTTCCACCACTTCTCCGGTAAAGTTCAAATCACAACCTGCGAGTGGATGATTCATGTCCATTACAACTACGTCTTCCTTTACTTCTACTACACTTCCATTGATGCGTTGACCTTCAGAAGTCATCAAGGGGATGACGGCGCCTTCCACTACACGGTCGCTGTCGAATTCTCCTTCTATCATGAAGATTTCTTTGGGGAGGTCAATAACATGGTCGTCGTCATATTCACCATAAGCTTCTGATGCCGGAATGGTAAAGTCGAATTTATCGCCTATCTGCAAGTCTTTTATCTGGGCTTCAAAGGGTTCGAGTGTCATTCCCAGACCTGAGATAAACTGAAAAGGATGCTCTACGGGTGCTTCTTCTTCGAAATCTTTTTCTCCGTTTTCGATTGAGTACAGCTTATATGCTACGGTGATGTACTTGTTTTCTACTGTTTCCATTAATTTTCTATCTTTATTTAATTAGTAAAAGATCGGAAGAGCGTCGTGTAGGGAA
>OOCL01000203.1_pt1 | contig 52102 bp, 43 predicted proteins | sample 1671211 | NCBI WGS metagenome assembly OOCL01 (sample SAMN06348133, study PRJEB24527) | human gut metagenome | biome: human gut; feature: ankylosing spondylitis patient; material: feces | host: Homo sapiens | place: China | collected 2015-10 | reverse complement strand
GCTGGGTTCAGAACGTCGTGAGACAGTTCGGTCCCTATCCATCGCGGGCGCAAGAGATTTGAAGGGGGCTGCTCCTAGTACGAGAGGACCGGAGTGGACGAACCGCTGGTGTACCAATTATCCCGCCAGGGGTACAGTTGGGTAGCTACGTTCGGAAAGGATAAACGCTGAAAGCATCTAAGCGTGAAACCAGCCTTAAGATGAGATCTCTCATAGAGCAATCTAGTAAGACACCTTAAAGAAGATGAGGTTGATAGGTCGGGAGTGTAAGTACAGCAATGTATTGAGCGGACCGATACTAATATGTCGAGGGCTTGACTTAAGTGACGCCCTGACAGAGGCAAGCGCAAGCGAAGCCAATGGCAGGAAAGGTTGAACTTATATCGAAAAAGCGACCTGAGGGGAGCGTTTTCGATGAAAGTGAATCGCCGAAAAGAAGTAAAAACACACAGCAAACTCAAAAGTTTGTACTCTTCTATATAGTTTTGAAGGCTTAAAGAAAACCTTCAAGGATATCGTAAAATTTCTTCCCTGTTCAGTCAGGAATTTTGCGTTAGCCTGCGGCACTATTGTTAGCGTCGCAAAAGCTGCTCCTAAACAATAGGCGCAAGCGTCAATCCGGTGGCGATAGCTAAGGGGATCCACCTGTTCTCATCCCGAACACAGTAGTTAAGCCCTTAAACGTCGAAAGTACTTGGCTGGAAGCGGCCTGGGAGGATAGAAAGCTGCCGGTTAAAAAATAACCATACCATACGGTATGGTTATTTTTTTATGTTAGATAAATTTCTAATCTTTACTTGACGTTAGCCTACGCTAATAGTATACTATATGAAGATGAAGAATAGTGTTCTTGATAAGGAACAACACAAGGGGCTTTTAATCACTGTATTGTTTGTCTGTTTTTTGTTATAATATAAAGCAAGCTATGAATTTATTTAGGAGGATATTGCCATGAAAATGGAATTTACAAAGATGCACGGTACTGGTAACGATTATGTTTACGTCAACTGTATGGAACAGGAATTGCCTAATCCGGGTGCTATTTCCGAATATATCAGCCACAGACGTTTTGGTATTGGCAGTGATGGCCTGATCATGATCTGTAAATCTGACGTTGCGGATTTTAAAATGCGTATTTTTAACGCTGATGCTTCTGAAGCCAAGATGTGCGGTAATGGGAGCAGATGTATCGCCAAGTATGTTTATGATAAAGGTCTGACGGATAAAACAACTTTTACGCTGGAAACGCTCTCCGGTATCAAAACCATCGATGTATTTTTGGGTGAAGATGGTAAAGTGGCAGAAGCCAGTATCGATATGGGCGAGCCTATTTTTAAATGTGCCGACATCCCCATGATCAGCGATCACTTTATGTTTGTAGATCAGGGACTGGTGCTGGAAGAAGACGTTGTTTATAATGGTACGGCTATTTCTGTAGGCAATCCGCATTTCGTCACCTTTGTAGACGATGTAGATGCTTTGGACCTGGAAAAATTAGGGCCTAAATTTGAAAAACACAAATTATTTCCTGAAAACGTCAATACTGAATTTGTGCAGGTAATCGATAAAAATACCGTTAAATTCCGCGTCTGGGAACGCGGCAGCGGCGAAACCTGGGCCTGCGGCACCGGCGCGACAGCAGTTTGTGTTGCTACTATCATGTTGGGCCATGCAGGTAAAAAAGGTGAAGAATTAACAGTTATCGCCAAAGGCGGCACTCTGAAGCTTACCCATTTGGCCAATAACCATGTTATTTTAAGAGGCCCGGCTGTAACTGTATTTGAAGGCGTCATCGATATTCCCGATGAAGTCATTAATAAATAAAAATATATTTTTAGTTTAATGGGGGACAAAAAATGGCTTTTGTAAATGACAACTATTGTAATTTGAAAGACAGCTACCTGTTTTCGCAAATCGCGCAAAAGGTTAATGCTTATGTAGCGGAACATCCTGAGAAAAAGGTTATTCGTATGGGTATCGGCGACGTTACCCTGCCTTTGGCGCCGGCCGTTATCGACGCGATGCAGAAAGCCGTTGCCGAAATGGGCGTAAAGGAAACTTTCCGTGGCTACGGACCGGAGCAGGGCTATGATTTCCTGCACGAAGCTATCGTAAAATATTATGCCGGCTTCGGCGTAACTTTGGCCAGCGATGAAATCTTTATCAGCGACGGCGCTAAAAGCGACTGTGGCAATATTACCGATATTTTCAGCAATGCGAATACGATCCTGATTCCTGATCCGGTCTATCCTGTATATCTGGACACCAATATCATGTGCGGCCGTAAAATAGTTTATATGGACGGCAAGCCGGAAAACAACTTCCTGCCAATGCCTGACGACAGCGTAAAAGCTGACATCATTTATCTTTGCTCGCCGAATAATCCTACCGGCGCTGTTTATACCAAAGAGCAGCTGGAGGCCTGGGTCGCTTATGCATTGAAAAACGACGCGGTCATCCTGTATGATGCCGCTTATGAAGCGTTCGTTGATGATCCTGCTATACCGCGCAGTATTTTTGTCGTTGAAGACGCCAGAAAATGCGCTATCGAATTATGCTCCCTGTCTAAAACTGCCGGTTTTACCGGTACCCGCTGCGGTTATACTGTAGTGCCGCATGCTTTGGTACGTAAAACTGAAAGCGGTAAAGAGCTGGAGCTGAATAAAATGTGGCTGCGCCGTCAGACTACCAAATTCAACGGTGTGCCCTATATCATCCAACGCGGTGCCGAAGCTGTGTTCAGTGAGCAGGGGCAAAAGGAATGCCGCGAAATGCTGGCTTTCTATAAAGAAAATGCCAGGATCATGGCCGAAGGACTGCGCAGAAAAGGCATTAAATTCTACGGCGGGACCCATTCACCCTATATTTGGCTGCAATGCCCGCAGGGTATGTCTTCCTGGGAATTCTTTGATTTCCTGCTTGAAAAACTGGCTGTTGTCGGTACTCCCGGCGCCGGTTTTGGCGCTATGGGCGAAGGATACTTCCGCCTGTCCGCTTTTGGCAGCCGTGAAAACACTATCGAAGCAATGGAACGCATTGAAAAAGAACTGTAAGCAGAATAATAAAAACGCCTGGTTTTTAACCAGGCGTTTTTGCTTTTAAAACAGACCGTCAATTTTTAACAGCTTTGATACAGAACATCGGGACTGGGATATAGAAGATATCCTGTTCGGCATAAATACGGTCGCCGACGCTCTGGTCGACAGAACAGGAACAGCTGCCTAAAGCCTTAAGTATTTCCAAGTCCCAGCGGGGACGCTCAAAGAGGCTGATTTCCAGCATATGGTAAATATTGTGGCACTCATTTAATAATTCTGCGGAAACATCGGCATGGGCATTGAGGGCAGGCAGTTTTTGCCGATGATGGTCCTTGGCGTATTCCGCGTCATAATTCAGCAGGATACCTTTCGGAGCCAGCACACGGAGCCATTCGGCATAAGCTGTTTCGGGATGGGGCAGGTTCCACATCAGATTTCTGGCAATAACGACATCAAAGCTGCCGTCAGAAAAAGCCGTATGCTCGGCATCGGCAGTTTGAAAAGTACAGCTGCAGCCTTCTGCTGCCGCCAGCGTTTCCGCCTGAGCGATCATGGCAGGTGTCAGATCGATACCGGTGACTCGGTGGCCTTCATTAGCCAGCAGAACGGAGAAAAAACCGGCGCCGCAGCCAACGTCAAGGATACGCAGCTGTTTTGCGGGGGGCAAATGCTGCACGATTTCGCGCTGCCACTGGCTGTATTTTTCACTGTGCAGCTCCTGACGGCGCAGTGCGGCAAAAGCGTCGGCTCTTTTCGTCCAGTAATTTTCAATATAGTTTTTGGTATCGCCGCTTGGAATAAGCGTTTTTTTAGATAAATCAGACATGATCTGCTCCTATTTTATCGCTGCAATCATAAACATGGGCGTTGAAGCGTAATTTATTTTTTCTACCGTCGACCAGACGCGCTGCCAGACAGAAACGTCAGTAGTAATGGAACGCATACGCAGCTTTTCCAAAGTGCGGATATCCCAATGCGGCCGTTGGATACCTGTCAGAGGTACCTGCAGGGCGATCGCCTCCATCGCGTCGATATCAGTACTCAGATAATGGTCTTCAAGATCGTTTTGCTGTACGTTGCGTCGATCCTGTTCGTATTGCTGTTTTAAGTCAGCGTCATACAGATAATTATACCAGTTGGCGTCAAAATTCAGAAGCAGCCCTCCGGGTTTCAATACATGACGCCAGTTGCCATAAGTCTGCTCCGGGTCTTCCAGGACCCAGGTAAGATTGCGTGAAAGTACAACGTCAAAAGATTCTGCGGTAAACGTCGGCTTCTGCGCGTCCATCAGGCGAAAATCGATAGCTTCCTGCCAAGGTCCGGCATTACGTTTGGCTTCAGCCAGCATTGCCGGGGCAGCGTCGATAGCCGTTACTTTATAACCGGCTTCCGCCAGAATAACAGCAAAGAAACCGGGACCGGTGCCGGCGTCTAAAACAGTGATTTCCTGCGGCGCCCGGTTAGGATAAACCATCTGGATCTGTCTGCTGATTTCTCTGAGCCAGTTGCTGCGCTGACAGCCTGCCAGTTCTTCCTGATTGACCTGCGAATAACTGGGAGCCCGATCAGTCCAGTATTTTTTATTAACTTCAAATAATGCAGATGTCATAGCCTTCACCTATATTTTCGTAAGATTGAATGCTGCCGTTACCAGTTCGCGGGTGTAATGCTGCTGCGGTCGGGTGATGATATCCAGGGCAGGTCCGCTTTCAATGATCGTCCCGGACTGCATGATCAGGATCCGCTGGCAGATTTCCTGTACAAGAGTAATGTCGTGACTGATGAACAGCAGGCTCATTTTAGTTTCAGCCTGCAGCTTAAGCAGCAGCTGAATGATCTCTGCCTGGGTCTGTACGTCTAAAGCGCTGGTTATTTCATCGCAGATCAGCAGCCGCGGTTTGATACTGATCGCTCTGGCGATAGCGGCACGCTGACATTCGCCGCCGCTCAGCTGGTGCGGAAATTTTTCAGCATGCTGCGGTGTCAGGCCTGCTGCCAGCAGTAAAGCGATCGATCTTTCCTGGGCCGCAGCCTTAGTACAGCCGTAATTCAGCATTGGCAGCATGATCGAGCTGCCGATGCTTTTGCGGGGGTGAAAAGCCGCAGCGGCATTTTGAAAAACCAGCTGGACCTGACTGTAATAATTTTTTCGCAGTGCGGCATCGGCAAAGTCCAGCGGCTGGCCATTGAAGCTGACCGTACCGCTGTCGGCCGGCGTCAGTCCCATAAGCAGACGTGCCAGGGTGCTTTTGCCGCAGCCGCTTGCCCCAGCCAGCCCCAGACATTCGCCGGGGGCAACACTAAAGCTGACATTGCAGACAGCAGGCAGTGCGTTATGTTCACTGAAGAAAGTTTTACTGAGGCTGGCTGCCTCTAACAGGGCGCTCATAAAAGAAATTCCTTTCTGAAATGCGGTATGGCCTCGATCAGCTTACGGGTATAGTCATGCTGCGGCCGGTTGAGTATTGTTTGCGCCGGACCGCTTTCGATGATTTCGCCCTGCCGCAGTACGGCGATCGTATCAGCTATCTGAGCCAAAGCGCTGATGTTATGTGAAACAACGATCAACGCAGTATGGTGATCTGTTTTGAGCTGCAGCAGGTGCCGCAGTATTTTCTGCTGCGTCAGCAAATCAAGTCCAGAGGTCGGTTCGTCTGCCAGTAACAGCTCCGGCTTCAGCAAAAGTGCCATAGCGATACAGACCCGCTGGTTCATGCCGCCCGAAAGCTGAAACGGATAGCTGTTTAAAATGGCCTGAGGTTTAGAAAAATCGAGCCCGGCAAGCACCTGCGCGGCAGACTGCAGGCTGCCGGCCGTATCGAACTGCCCCTGTGCTTGCAGCATAGTACAGATTTGCGAGCCGATCGTCTGCAGGGGATATAAAGATGCTGTAGGGTCCTGAAAAATCATGGACAGCTTCCTGCCGAGCAGACCGCTGCTGTTCAGACGGCCGCCGCTGAGCAGGCTGCGCCCCTGCCAGAGGATCTCGCCGCCGGTAATGACAGCGTTAGCAGGTAAAAGGCCGGTCAGCGTTTTTAATAGAGTGCTTTTGCCGCCGCCGGAGCTGCCGACGATGCCCAGGATCTCTCCCGGGCAGACAGTAAGCTGCACAGCTTTTAAAATTTCTTTAGCCCCATAGGCAAGGCTCAGGTTATTTATTTGCAGTAATGGCTGTTGTTTGTTCATAGTTGAACCCCTTAGACCTCAAGGTCGGAGGTGATTTCGTAATAATCGGAAGGATGGGCTGTAAAGCCCTTGATGTTGCTTTTCATCACAAAGGACATTTTCAGATGCGAAGCATAGATAAATGCGTTATCGTCTAAAAGCTGCTGGCTGATCTGGACTGCCAGCCTGCTGCGTGCTGCCGGGTCAAATTCGCCGCGCAGCTGCCGGGTCAGTTCTTCGACCCGTTCATTATGGTAGTGGCCGGAATTATAGGAAGAACTGTCCAGTACATGGGTCGTAAAATAATACTGCGGGTCGCCTGTAGGCGCAGCCACAAAAGCCTTGGCATAAATATCCCAATCCCCGCGTTTCAGGAAATCGTTATAATTATCTGTCGCGTTGACTTCGGCCCTGATACCGACCTCCTTTAGAAAAGCCTGGGCCGCTTCGGCCAGCAAAGGCAGCTCCTGCCGGGAAGTATAGGTGAGCCAGCGGACGGTAAGGTCCTGACCGTTTTTATCAACGTAGCCGTTGCCGTCAGTGTCGGTCCAGCCGGCTTCCCGCAGCAGTTTTTTTGCCTGTTCGGCGTTATAAGCGTCCGTATGCACGGCATCGCCGCCGCAGGGCATATTGGCAGGGAAGGGACCGACAGCCGGCGTACCGTTGCCATTCAAAAGCACGCTGGTAAATTTATCCTTGTCGATAGCCATAGCTATTGCCTTTCTAACGGCAGGCTCCTGTAATACCGGCGTCGTAAAATTCAGGCAGGCCTGAAAAACTCTGGAAGTATTGGCGGAAGCAACCTTAAATTTTGCATTGCCGGTAAATAAAGGCAGACTGGCATAGGGCAGGCCCTGTGTGGCATCGATCTCGCCGTTCTGCAGCGCCATCGTCAAAGTATCGCCGTCGGGAATACTGCGGACGATAACTTTATCTGTTTTCACCCTGCCGCCCCAGTACGCCGGATTTTTAGTCAAAACTATTTCCGTAGGCGTCAGGCTTTGGACGATATACGGGCCGGTGCCCGAGATTTTGACATCGTCGGCAGTGCCACGCTGCATATCGATGATGCAGCCGTAAGGATCGCATAAATAATTGATCAGCGCCGGCGCTTTTTCCTGAGACTTTATCGTAACGGTTTGTCCGTCAGCAGTGATTGAAGCCAGTTTTAAGTCGTCGGCAGCCCGTTTATGGCGCTTTACCAGATCCTCAAGGCAGGCTTTCACGGCGGCTCCGGTAAGTCTGGCGCCGCTGCTGAAATTTACGTCGTCGCGTAAAGTGATTTTAACAGTATGATCATCAAGAAATTCGTAGCCTGTTGCCAGCCAGGGCTGCGGCTGCATTGCTTCATTAAAGCGGAACAGCGTTTCGCCGACGCCGTAGCGCAGTGTTGACCAGCCCTTATAGGATTCGTGCGGGTCCATACCTGCGTTCTCCATAGCCACACCGTAAGCTGTGGTGCCGTAACGGAAGACAGATTCTCCCGCCTTGTCAGGAGCTGCGGAAGGGCCGCAGCCGTTGAGCAGTAAAGCGGTAAGCAGCAGACCGCTGCCCAGTAAAGAAAGTTTCATCATAATAGCAATACCCCTCGCATAAAATTATTTAGGATTGAATTTAGGGTCAAGCTGATCACGTAAGCTGTCACCTAAAAGATTGAACAGACTGACCGTCACAAAAATCGCCGCGCCGGGTGCCAGGATCACCCACGGCGCCGTCTGCAGCATACTGCGGCTGCTGCTCATCATCGAACCCCACTCGGCTGCCGGCGGCTGGGCCCCCAGACCCAGAAAAGACAGGCCGGCAAGTTCCATCAGCATCGTGCCAAGATCAAGTGCCGACATTACCAGCAGCGGACTTAAAATAGAAGGGAGGAGATGCCGGAAAATTATTTCCGTGTCACTGCAGCCGCTCAAACGTGCCGCCTCGATATATGGCTGCTGCCGGACAGTCAGCGCCTGACTGCGGGCCAGGCGTGCATATTTGGGCCACGAGATGACGGCCAGCGCCAAAACAGCGTTTGTCATACCGCCGCCCAGGATACTGGCAACAGCAATGGCAAAAACAAGGCCGGGAAACGCTAAAAAAATATCGGACAGACGCATGATAAAATTATCCAGTTTCCCGCCATAGTAACCGCTCCAGAGCCCGGCGGCAGTACCGGTAGTAAAAATGATCCCCACTAAAGCCAGCGCAGAAAAAATGGAGCTTTGCCCGCCGACCAGCACACGCGAAAAAACGCAGCGTCCGTAACGGTCAGTCCCAAAGGGATATTCGGCGCTGGGAGCCTGCAAAGCCAGGTCAAGGTTTTGCAGATAAGGATCGTGAGGTACCCAGTAAGGCGCGCTTAGCGTGACCAGAAACAGCAGCACTGTCAGCAGAAGCAGCCAGCAGGTCTTATGCAGGCCATGCGGCAGTATGTTTTTTGGCATCACCATCCACCGCCTTTAGTAAATTGCCGTGTCTGCGGCTCCAGCTGATGCAGCAGCAGATCGGTGACAAGATTGACACAGGTAAAAATGAGCGCGGTCCAGACCACGTAAGCCTGCACGACAGGGTAATCGCGCATCAAAATAGCATCCATTGCCATTTTGCCGATCCCGTCGATCATAAAAATCATTTCAATAATTGCAGTTCCGCCTAACAGCGAGCCTACCGACAAGGAGAATAAAGTAATGAGCGTACTGCCAAGAGAACGCAGGATGAACCTGCGAAAAACAGTTGCTTTGGGAATGCCGCGTACAAGAGCGCCCGCAACATAATCCCTGTTGATCTCCTCCAGGATATTACTGCGGATATGCCGAATATACTTGGCAGACATGGGAATTGCCAGCGCCAGCGCCGGCAGCAGACCGCCGAACCCAGAGCCGCCGAGGACGGTAAAAAAGTTCAGTTTTAATGCAAAGCAGTAAAGCAGCAGCAAAGCGATAAAAAATCCCGGCAGTGAATTGCCCAGAAACGCGCAGCAGCGAATCAGATGATCGCAGCAGCGGTTATGCTTCAGCGCTGCCGCGATACCCAGCGGCACAGAAATGCAGGCGGTAAGCAGCAGGGCCAGCGCCGTCAAATAAAGCGTAGGCTGCAGCTTAGCTACAAAAAGCGCTGTTACAGGCGTGCCTGAAATATACGAACGTCCCATATCGCCGCTGCAGACAGCCAGCAGCCAGTCCAGATAACGTACCAGCAGCGGACGGTCGAGTCCCAGCTCGGCACGGGCCGCTGCTTTGACCGTTTCCGATACCGCCCCGGAGGCCTTATACATCATATCGACCGTATCGTCTGCCGGCAGCTGCATCAGCACAAACGTAAAAAAAGTGATGCCCAGCAGCACCGGCAGCAAAAGCAGAAAACGGTGTTTGATATAAACATTCATCGTGTCAGGCATCCTTTCTGAAAATAAAAACAGCTATGCAAAGTAAACCGCCCTTTCAGGAGCAGCTTAAGCCTTCATAGCTGTATCAATAATACTGTTGTTCAATAAGAATGAGGGCAGCTTCAACTGCCGGCGGCTGCTTCAGCAGCCTGATATTATTTTATCATATTTTAATACTTTAAGTTAACTTCAAGTCAAGCTTTCAAAGAAAAAATTTACAAAAAAGTTTTTTCTTTGTGAGATTTTTGTAGAATCACAAAACTTTCCTTGAAGCTATACCAAGGTAGATGTATAATAGTAAAGAATCAAATTGACCCTAATATTCAAAGAGAGCCGGAGGTAATTATTAATGAAAAAAATTCTTTTAATGCTGACAATGGTCTTAGTGCTTGGTTTCAGCGCTATCTGCAGTGCCAGCAACGGTAAAGTGCTTGACGCTGAAGAAGCCATGGTCAACAAGTTTTTGGCAGCTTCCAATTATTCTGCCGTAACTTCCATGATGACTGACGGTATGAAAAAAGACTTTACAGAAGAAGTTTTTAAAAATTTCAAAGAGCAGATGGATAAAAACTTTGGCGCTGTCAGTGAAAAACGTTTAGTAGTGATAGAAAAAGGCGCCGATGCTGATATTTTAAGATACAGCATGAAATTTGCCAAACAGCCCGAAGCAATGATGAGCTTCCTGTTTGCAGTCAAAAACGAAAAACCTTTATTGGGTGATTTCGGGATTGCTCTGCCGCAAAAAGAAGAAAATAAAGAAGCCGCTAAATAAAACGGCGTAAAAAAAGGACTGCTAAAAGGTGTTCTCAATAAGGAATTTTTAATTTCTTAAAAAATTCGGCATAGTCGGTAGAAATATTGGCTATGCCGTTTTTCTATGCTTTCGGTGGGCGAAATTCACCAATGCAGCTATACTCAATTTGTATCCCTTTTTCGGTTCAGATATATTGGCGAAACGGATACCTGCAAGTCTTGCAATATCCTCGCTTGGGGACTGACTGCTGATATTGTTTTTCTGTGCGATGGCTTCAGGGTAACAGCTCTGCCATAATCACCCGTTACGGAAAGAACACTTTCGTCAAATGTTCCTTTGCCGTTTCTGGTGGTGGATCTGTAATGGATAAATATACATTCATAGAGCGTTTCGCCTGTTATTTCATACCCTTCGGTTTTCTGTAAAAATCGTGTTTTCTCCATATCATCACTCATGATTTCCTTTACAAACTTCAGAAATCTCTGATTTTGGGTATTGGGGGCATAAAGCACAGATGAAATTTTTGTAATAAAATCCTCTGGTCTATGCTCGCAAAAGTAGAACGGCTGTAATTCTATGGTGCCGTTATCACAGTCGAACAGCAGGCGGTTGTTATCAAATTCGGTCATAATCCACAGCACCGATGTCGTTGAACACACCAATTCCGATGCCTTCATAACCGTTAGCCGATACCTCACAGGCTGTTTTGAAGTCTGTAAAATGCTTGGGATTGCTATGTGATGCCTCCCATTTGCCCGAAATGGCTTCTTCTGAATCTTGTTCTTTTCAATCACTCGCTTCCAAACGCAGAACAGAGCCTCATTCTTTAATTTCTGTGGTATAAGCTCGTACACTGTTTACACCTCATTGCCTGTCTGATTTTGTAATTCATTGGTCTTGCACCTCCTTCTAATAGTTAAAGGACACTCGTTTTGCTTTTAAGAACCGATTTTTGCAGAATGTTTTATATTTTGTCTATATGCGAAAAATTAGCAGCAATCAAACACCTCTATGTCGCAGGCAGAGAAAAGTAGGCAGATTTTAACCTTGGACAAAAAAAGTGCAAAAAAATATTCTCCAAAATTGATTTGGAGAATAATATATAAGATATTTTGTAAACAATGCTTTGCAGAGATAGTAATTATCAACGAAATCATTTATAATTAAACACAGAAGTTTGATGGAGGTGCGATATGACAACAGCAGAACAAATCAAAGTGCTTTGTGTACGAATGGATATAAGCATATCCGAACTTGCAAGGCGTATTGGTCAGTCACCTCAAAACTTTAGTGCAAAGCTAAAGCGAGGAACTATCACCGATACGGAACTTGTAAAAATAGCTGATACATTAAATATATCCTATGAGCAGTCATTCATACTGTCTAATGGAGAGAAAATAGAATTAACTAACGGAGGAGCTGCTAATGAGTAACAATAAAAAAGTTCAATCTATTGAACCTAATATTGCTGATTTAGCTAACGGATGGCTTAAATCATATGGCTTGAATTATAAATTGGAACAAGAAGCATTGAACAATGCCATAGATACAGCACTGAATGATTATTTTTCAAAAAATGGCGGAACAGGTGGCAACAGACCTGATGTAAAACTTTTATTGCGTGATTCAAATTTATGCGATTATCCTATTCTTATTGAATACAAAGGATATAAGGACAAGCTGATTAAACTTGATAGCAACGGACAGATTGATAATAAAACTGCCAAGAATGAGCCTAATTTCAAGAACATAAATTCTTATGCTGTAAATGGGGCTGTGCATTATGCCAATGCATTGCTTCATTATACGAGTTATACAGATATTATTGCCATAGGTATGACAGGATATAAAAATGGCGATGGTAAAATTGTGCATTCAATCGGCGTTTATTATGTTTCAAAAAGCAATTTTGGTGTTGGTCAAAAGGTTGATGACTATACCGACTTTTCTTTTCTGAAAACAGAAAATTTTGATGCATTTATAGAAAAGATTAAGCAACTCCAACTTCCACAGGAAGAAATAGACAGATTGAAGGAACAGCGGGAAAGAGAAATTGATGCAAGTCTTGTAAGATTGAATAATGATATATATCAGAACGAAAAAGGCTTAGGTGAAAATGACCGTGTCTATCTCGTTGCCGCTTCAATTATTGCAACTCTTGGTATACCTGGAAAGGTTGCTTCTCTTGAAAAATCGGAGTTGAAATCTTCCACAGAAGAAGGAAACACAGATGGCGATATTATAGTTCGTAAAATTAAAGCTTTTCTGAATGAGAAAAAACTGCCGAAAGAGAAAAAAGAACTGATTATCAGAACGCTGCAAAATACACTTACAACGGACAATATAAATAAAGTTGAGAACGGCGAAAGCCAGTTGAAACGAGTATTCACTAAAATTGTTGATGACTTGGGTATCTACTATAAAATAGGATTAACAACCGATTTTACAGGAAAATTGTTTAATGAAATGTATAGCTGGCTTGGATTTACGCAGGATAAGCTAAATGATGTTGTTTTAACACCATCTTATGTAGCATCTCTGTTAGTTAAGCTGACAAGAGTAAATAAAGACTCCTATGTATGGGACTTTGCCACAGGTTCTGCCGGACTTCTTGTTGCAGCGATGAATGAAATGCTTGTAGATGCAAAGAGAACTATTAAATCACCAGATGACCTTGTGAAAAAATCTGCCGAAATCAAGGCAACACAGCTTCTCGGGTTGGAAATACTCTCAAGCGTTTATATGCTCGCTATTCTGAATATGATTCTTATGGGTGATGGCAGCTCAAATATTCTCAATAAAGACTCGTTGAAAGACTTTAACGGTAATTACGGATTTGGCGAAACAAAGAAAAAGTTTCCTGCAAATGCTAAATCCGCCTTACTCAGCTCCCGGAAATGGTATGGTATTCGTTGAAAAGGCACTTTCAATGATGAGCAGCGGTTATGGAGCGATTATCATCCAAAATTCAGCAGGTTCCGGTAAAGCAGCTGAATATAACAAAAATATATTAAAACACAGCACTTTGATTGCAAGTATAAAAATGCCGATTGATTTGTTTGTCGGAAAATCAAGCGTACAGACAAATGTGTATGTTTTCCGTATCGGAGAAGCTCATCAAAAGGACGATATTGTAAAATTTATTGACTTTTCAAATGACGGATACACCCGTACAAACCGCAAGAAAGCAAGCTGTAATTTAAGAGATACAGACCATGCAAAAGAGCGTTATCAAGAGCTTGTGGATTTGGTGCGTTTCGGTAAAGGCAAGCTGAATATCTTTACCGAAAAAGAATATTATGAGGGACATATTGATCCGGAAAACGGTGCTGACTGGAATCAGACTGCACCCATAGATACAAAACCAACGCTTGAAGATTTTAAGAAAACTGTCAGCGATTACTTAGCTTGGGAAGTATCCACACTGCTTAAAAATCAGAATACGGAGGATGAGCGCTTGGGAAAATAGAAGCCTCACTCAATGAAGAACTCAAGGCTGTTGAGTGGGGCGAATATAGATTAGGGGATTTGTTTGATAGTTTCAATGGGGATTTTGATATACAGAAAGAACACATCAATAATTGCGGTGAATATGTTGTTACATCTGGTCTTACTGATGATGGTATTTTGGGAAAATCTGATGTAAATGCAAAAATATTCGATAATGGCACAATTACTGTGGATATGTTTGGAAATGTTTTTTATCGGCAATTCAAATACAAAATAGTGACTCACGCAAGAGTATTCTCACTTAAGCCCAAAATGAAGATAACAGATAATCAAGGTCTGTTTATTTCTAATGCATTGTTTTTTTGAAATTTAGCTATGGCTATGAAAATATGTGTTCTTGGGAAAAGATTAAAACAAAGCAAGTACAACTTCCTTGTCGGAACGGCAATATTGACTTTGATTTTATGGAAAAATTTATCGCTGAGCTGGAGGCGTATCTTTCAGTCACAGGGCTGAAAGATACGTGCCTGTCCCCAGAAGAGGAACAGGCACTAAGGGAGTACGATAATGTTAATTGGGGCAAGTTCAGAATGGGCGAATTATTTGAAAGAATAAGCACAAAAAAATTACCATTCAAAGCAGACGATCTTCCTAAGCAGATAACTGATAAATATACACTCCCATGCTTAACATCCAGCTTTAGAAATCAAGGATTAAACTATTTTGCACCGAGAGAAAATGCTACCATTTTAAAGAATGTAGTTTCAATTCCTTCTAACAGTGATGTTTATCGAGCATATTACCAATCAAATGAATTTACTGTTTTGTCAGATGCTTATACTATTCACTGGACTTACGATAATAAGCAATTGTTGCCATCTCAATATCTATATGCAGTTGCTTGTATTAATAAAGTAACTGACTTGCCGGTATATTCGTATAAAAATAAATTGGGTGGATGGAATGTAGTGCAAAACAAAAATATCCAACTCCCAATAAAAAATGATAAGCCCGATTACAATTATATGAAAGTTCTCATATCTGCTATTCAAAAGCTTGTTATCAAGGATGTGGTTTTGTATGCTGACAGAAAAATCAATGCAACAAAAGCGGTTATAAATAAATAACACGATAATTGACAGGATTATCAATCTAAGTTTGATAATCCTGTTTTGTTTGGCAATAATTATTGACAAAATGACAAGTGATGTAATATATTCAGGCTTAATAATTGAAGTCTAAATAAAGGAGGAAACCACATGAGCAAGGAGTTAGGTAAACGAATATATGAATCGTTAAAAAAAGCAATACGTAGCAGAAAGAACTAGCTGAACGCATTGGAATTACTGAGGGTGTTATGTCTCGCTATATTTCCGGAGACAGAGAGCCGAAGACTGAAACCATAGCTAGTATTGTAACTGCATTGTATACAATCTCTGATTATCTGCTTGGGATTGAAAATGATGAATTTGATTATCCTCGTGTTAGCAGAATACTGGAGCAATGTATAATTCAAAATGTACTATTCTTCCTGATGGTGAAGAAGCTCTCTTTGGTGTTGATAGGTTCAGTGCAATTAAGGATTCAAAAGGACATGAATATTCGTTGATTGGTGAATATTCAGATATGGAAAATCTGCTTAATAATTGTACGATTGACGGCATTAAATTCAGAGATATAATAATGGACGATAATACTCAAATGATTGGCAAAGATTGATTTTAACATATATAAGCACAAAAGCGTAGTTTCTCTTATACTTATGTGTATAGCTATTTCCATGCTTCGTTGCCAGAAAGGTTTCGGAGCAAAATCTTTCTTGAAGTTTTGTACTCCTCGCCGATGAAACCGAGGCGAAGCAGGAAACAGAGAAATGCATATTTTTCATTCTCCACATGTCTTACGATTGCCAAAATGCGTTTCTGTTTCTTGCTAATTTTGCAAAGTGCTGCGATGAACTGTGGGTAGGCAGTGACTTCATCAGGTTCTGGCATAGTGGAAAACCAAGGAAATGAAATAATGTCCTCGCCAATGGAAAGTGGCAAGTTTTCAACACTGAGTGCTTTCTTAATTAGATTTCCCTTTGCTTCTAACAAGTTTGTAAGGTTTCCCACAGCTACATTATCAAGCGGAATGTTGATGACGAGTCCTAAAACTTTAGGAGTATCGTATAGCAAGGAATCATCCTCTGCCGATTCCAATGCGTTAATATCTGGCTGTGGTTCATCACATTCTGCACTTTCGTAATGAAACGCTTGGCAAGATTATCAAGCACACACTCAATTTCCTCGCTGTCAGCCATATCGTTGAATACGAGGTTGCTCTCTCTGGTAATGGTGAAATAATCTACTTCGTAGGCGTAGTTATGGGTTCTCTTGTATATTGCCTTCTTCCAATTTCATGGTATGTGTACCTCTTTGATTTTTTAGCTACTACATATATCGCTCTAAAATGGATAAATAGCAAGTCTTTGCTCGCAATAACGTATACAAAGATTTTGCACTAAATCTGATATAACGAAAACGGTCACACAGGAGCGTAATTGCTCTTGTATGACCGTTTCTCTTAATAAGGTGTCACTCAAAATTTACTTGTTTTCATAAATCCCTAAGTGAACGCTCCAAACGGCAGTCCTTTTTTTATAACACTTGCGGAGTTTGTCCAAGGATTTTAAGCGATGCTTGGTGACATTGCGCAGACTGCATCATAATGAGCGCATCAACGGCATGAACATTGCCGGCGTATCGGCGTTTTATATAGATAAGGTCTGTTACCAGGTGAACCAGGTATAGATGCTGAATACTGTCAGCAGCATGACTTCTAAAATAAACATCGGTTTGAGGGTCTTGAAGAAGTCGGCTTTAAAATAATCCAGGGTGACGATAAAACACATATGTGTCGGCGTCAGCATTTGTCCGGCTACGCCGAAGGCCATGGCCACGCCTGCCAGGTTCAGGTCGCCGGGCGACAGGGCTGCTACTATAGGCATAACGATCGCTACATGACCCTGTGACAGACCTGTCAGGATGCCGATAATAAAGGAGATAGCGGCGATAATGACAGGTACGGGCAGCGGCGAGGCTTTAAAATCTTCCACGATGGTATGCAGAACGTTGGTATCGGTCAGGATCTGGATAAAATAGAGAATGCACAAAACGTTCATCAGCATTTTCCAGTCGCAGGCGCCGGTAAAAACTTCTTTGATGTTCAGGACGCGGCTTGTCATACGCAGGACCGGGATCATGGCGAAGGTGACCAGAGCCATAGCGGTGGAGGCGTTAAGGTCGCAGAAAACTACCAGCAGGAAGTTGATTACGACCGGGGAAAGCGACAGTACCAGGTTCATAATGTCCTGACGGCGTTCGGCCGGATCGACATCTACATTGCTGTTAGCGGGCATATCCAGCGGCCGGATGAGCACCAGCCAGCCCAGGGCAAATGCCAGCAGGGTCAGCCAGCACAGGTGGGCGATAAAGTCGCTGAAGGCAACGCCGGCGATGCTGCAGGCCATGATCATGCCGGGTATGATGGGACTGGAAAATTCAAAGATATGCCGGAACCAGAAATTGATGGCGGCTTTATGTTCTTTGGTAAGGTCTGTATTGCGGCTGGCCGCTTCGACGATGGGCGCAGAAAAACGTGCGCCGCCCAGCGAAGGCAGCAGGCCGAGAAAAGCTGGCATAATGGCCAGTGTAAATTTTTCGCTGGCAAATAAGCGCTGCAGGGCGCGGATCATTCCGTCTAAAGCGCCGCTGGTACGCAGCTCGATTTCCAGGCACATGACAAAATAGAGCGCCAGGATCAGGTCGTAGGTGCGCTGCATGGTAAGCGTGGTGGTGAAGGCGCTGACCAGATAATGGAACTGAGGGGCTACTAAAGCCCAGATCAGCAGGCCGCCTGCCAGGATCGCCGGACCGATGGGGATGTGGCGGCGCAGCAGGATGATGATCAGCAGCATTGCTAAAGCGATCACGAGAAAAATATTCATTTTAAAACCTTCTCACTCTCAAATAATATATCTATTATACAAAGAATGCAGAGAAATTTCCATATTCGGCTGAAAAAAGGTATAATAAAAGAAAATATACTTCTGGAGGTGTACTATGTATATCAGTCGCTTATGTTTGCAGAATTACCGCTGTTATGATAATTTTGAGATAGATTTCAACAAAGAACTGACTGTTATCGTAGCTGAAAACGGTAAGGGCAAAACAGCTATTCTAGATGCGGTCGCTGTAGCTTTAGGGCCTTATCTGGCGTGCTTTGACGGTGTTAAGGCCAACCAGATCAGTGATACGGACGTACGCCAGACCAAAGATACTGTAGGCAGGGCTTTGGAGCATGTGCTGCGGATGAAAAGCCAGTATCCCGTTGTGATCGGGGCAGAAGGCGTTGTTGACGGCGAAAAGATCACATGGAAAAGAGAATTGAAGGCGGCCGGGGGGCGGACGACGATCCTGAATGCGAAGGCTTTGAGCGAGTATGGGCGGCATATGGTCAAGGCGCTGCGGGAGGTCAACGACAGTAAAATAATTTTGCCGGTCATGGCTTATTATGGTACCAGCAGGATGTGGAAGGATAATAAGCTGTTCGAGCTGCGCAAGGATATCAGTCTGGAGCGCGGCAGCGGCTACGTCGATTGTATGGAGCCTTCGTCATCATATAATACTTTTGGGCAGTGGTTCAAATATGCGGCGATGAGCGCGATGGAATTTGACCGTTATCTGGCCGAGAGCGGTAAAAAGGATGAAAAGAATCCGTATACGGAAGTGCTGAAGGCTGTGCGTCAGGCGATCATTACCTGTATCGGCAGTATGGGCTGGACGGATATAGATTACAGCTTTGCTTTTCAAAATCTGATCATTATGCATGAAACGATGGGTGTATTGCCGCTGGAGGCTTTGAGTGACGGTACCCGCAGCGTGATCAGTATGGCGGCAGATCTTGCGTACCGGATGGTGCGGCTGAATCCTGACCTTGGCGCCATGGCGGCTCTTGAAACGCCGGGCATCGTACTGATCGACGAAGTCGATATGCATTTGCATCCTTCCTGGCAGCAGGCGGTAGTGTATGATGTGCGGAAGGCGTTTCCCAACGTACAGTTTATTGTGACGACTCACAGTCCGCAGGTTCTGAGCACGGTCCCTGCTGAGGCTATCCGTATACTGCGCTGGGACAATAATCTGATCAATATCGATAAACCTGCCTTTTCTTTAGGCGCTGAAAGCTTTCAGCTGCTCAAGGATATTCAGAATGTCGACACGCGCCCGCAGGCATTGCCGATCGTGAAGGACCTGTACAGGTATCTGATGCTTGTGAGCGAGGATAAATGGGATACGGACGAGGCCAGGGAGCTGCGCAAACGTCTGGACGAATGGTCTAAAGGGTGTGAACCGGCTTTGGTCCGTGCTGATACGGAAATCAGGATGAAGTCTTTCAGGAGGAAGAAAAAATGAAACGGGTGTACAAATCTCCGGCTACACCCGAGCGCCTGTGCAGTTATGTGAAGGCGTTCCCGGACGAGACTTGGGAGCATTTCCGCCGGCGCAACCGCAGGGGCTACCGCGAAGTAAAGCAGCAGCTGCTGCAGGATCAGCACGGTTTATGCGCGTATTGTGAGATCAGTATCAAGCTGGCTGAGTTTGAGGACAATGTTGATGATTTCAGGGTGGAGCATTTCTTCCCCAAAGTAGCTACACAGCTTGAAAAACACAATTATCACCTGGACTGGCATAATCTGCTTGGTGTTTGCCATGGCGGCAGCCAGCCTTATGTGTCGGACCCTGAATGGCGTTATTCCAGCAGGAAGAATGACCGGAGCTGTGATGTACCAAAGGGCGGGAAACCGATTTCCGAGCGGATACTGAACCCACTGAAGATACCGGCGTCAGTCAGGCTGTTTCGTTATCAGGAGCATACCGGTAAGATGATCGTTGACGAAAGTTCCTGTCCGAAAAAACTGCAGGCCAAGGCGCGCAATACGATCCGCGAGCTGAATCTGAACGCGCCGCGGCTGCAGCGGATGAGACTGGCGCTGATCAGGATACTGGAGGACGAGATAAACAGTGCTTTGGCTGGCGGAGCGGTGCTGGAGGAGTTTTTGCCGCTGCTGGCGGAAAGTATCCTGCTGCCGGATGAAGATGGCAATTATCAGCCGTTTTTTTCAGTGGCGCGCTGGTATCTGGGTGAATTTGCCGAGGATATTTTAAGGGAAAATAATTATGCGATGTAACGCACTCCTGCTTAAAAATAACTTTTTAAGCAGGAGTTTTTTTGTGGAGGTAGAAAGTAATAATTATCATGTTTTCAGATAATTGCAGAAAGATATAGGGGAGCGGAGAAATATGGAATTAACTAAGAAAGCGTTTAAAGCATATGATGTGCGCGGCGTTGTGCCGACAGAGGTCAATGCGGAGATGGCTTATCGGGTAGGGCGCGTTTTTGCGGCGATGTTTGCAGCTGAAAAAGTTGTAGTCGGGCATGATATACGCTTGAGCGGGCGCGAGCTGGTCGATGCTTTGACGGAAGGGCTGCGGCACGGTGGCAGTGATGTGATCGATATCGGGCAGTGTGGTACGGAGATGATTTATTTCGCGACGGCACATCTGGACGCTGACGGGGGGATCATGGTAACGGCCAGTCACAATCCGGCAGAGTATAACGGGATGAAGCTCGTGCGCCGAGGAACCAGACCGATCTCGGCCGATACGGGACTGATGGAGATCGCTGATATGGTGGTCGACAGTAAGGATTTTCCTCATGTCAAGGTGCCGGGCAAGACGGAGGGTGCTGTAAGACGTTATGATATCATGCCGGAATATATCGAGCATTTGCTGGGATATATCGACATCAAGGCGCTGAAACCGCTGAAGATAGTGGCTAACCCTGGGAACGGCGGCGCCGGTCCGGTCTTGAACGAACTGGCCAAATATCTGCCTTTTGAATTTATCAAGATCAATGAAATACCTGACGGGACTTTCCCGAACGGGGTGCCTAATCCGCTTTTGGTACCAAATCGCGAGGCTACGGCAAAACTGGTGCGCGAATATCAGGCTGATCTGGGCGTGGCCTGGGACGGCGATTTTGACCGCTGCTTTTTGTTTGATGAAAAAGCCGAATTTATTGAAGGCTATTATATAGTCGGTTTGCTGGCAGAGGTATTTCTGCGCAAGCAGCCGGGCGCCAAGATCATGTATGACCCGCGTCTGACCTGGAACACGCAGGAGGTTGTGGATGCGGCCGGCGGTGTTGCTGTGCGCTGCAAGAGCGGGCATGCCTTTATGAAGGAATGTATGCGTGCCAATGAGGTGCTGTACGGCGGCGAAATGTCGGCACATCATTATTTTAAAGATTTTTCCTACTGTGACAGCGGCATGATACCCTGGCTGTTGGTGGCGGAGCTGTTATGCACCAGCGGTAAAACTTTGTCGGAGCTGGTCGAAGCACGGATGGAAAAATTTCCCTGCAGCGGCGAGATCAACCGCAAGGTTGAAGATTCAGCGGCCGTACTGGCGGCGATCGAGGCTGAATATGCGCCCGGCGGTCAGGTCGATAAGCTGGACGGGCTGAGCATTGATTATGCCGAATGGCGTTTCAATGTGCGTGTTTCCAATACAGAGCCGGTGATGCGCCTGAATGTTGAGACCAGAGGCGATAAAAAGCTGCTGGCTGAAAAAACAGCGGAACTGCTGGAACTGATCGGCGGCGAAGAAGCCTGACAGAGCCCGTGTCTGATCGGTGCCGGCGGCAATCAAGGTAAGTGTTTATCTAAAAATTTATTTCCTGTTCAAGTGGAGAAAGAGTGATACAGATGACTGCAATCAAACAAGTACGCAAGGCTGTTATTCCGGCGGCTGGATTAGGCACGCGTTTTCTGCCTGCTACTAAAGCTACACCGAAGGAGATGCTGCCGATCGTTGATAAGCCGACGATCCAGTATATTATTGAAGAAGCGCTTGCTTCGGGAATAGAAGATATTCTGATTATTACCGGGCGCAGCAAACGTGCTATCGAGGATCATTTTGACCGCAGTATCGAGCTGGAATTGAACCTTGCGGCCGGCGGTAAAGCGCAGGAGCTGGAGATGGTCAAAAAGATCTCTGATATCCGGATCCACTATATCCGCCAGAAAGAGCCGCGCGGATTGGGGCATGCTATTTTATGCGCGAAGCAGTTTATCGGCGATGAGCCTTTTGCGGTGCTTTTGGGCGACGATGTAGTAGACGGTGAAGTACCGGCGCTGAAACAGCTGATGGATGTTTATGATAAAACCGGGGCCAGTGTTTTGGGCGTACAGGAGGTGCCGCAGGAAAAGGTATCGTCTTATGGTATCGTAGCGTCCGAGCCTACGGCCGAACCGCGCACCTTTACGGTCAGCGATATGGTCGAGAAACCGGGCGTTGAGGAAGCGCCTTCGCGGCTGGCTGTTTTGGGGCGTTATATCATCAATCCCGAGGTGTTCCCGATCCTGGAGGCTACCAAGCCGGGACGCGGTAATGAGATACAGCTGACGGACGCATTGAAGGAGCTGGCTAAACTGCAGAAGATGTATGCTTATAATTTTGAAGGACGTCGTTATGATGTCGGCGATAAACAGGGCTTTTTGGAGGCGACGGTGGAAATGGCGCTGAAGCGTCCTGATCTGAAGGATAAGTTTTTAGCATATTTACAGACTATTGTCAGTAAGAACTAAGGAGATTGAATGATGAATGTTCTGGTTACCGGCGGTGCCGGTTATATTGGTTCACATGTAGTTGAAGAATTGCAGAAAAACGGTTTCACACCGATCGTTTACGATAATCTTTCCACAGGCCATGCGGCGGCAGTGCCTGAAGAGGTGCAGCTGGTGGAGGGCGATATCCATGATGTTGCTTTTTTGAAGCATATCATGGCCCAGTTTGAGATCGACGCGGTCATTCATTTTGCTGCCAGCAGTCTGGTCGGCGAATCGATGGAAAATCCTTCCAAGTATTATTTTAATAATGTGGAGGGGTCGCTGCATCTTTTAGAAGCAATGAAAGGCGCCGGCGTAGATTATATCGTTTTTTCGTCGACGGCGGCAGTATACGGAGAGCCTGAGAGCGTTCCCATTAAAGAGGACAGCTGTCTGAACCCGACTAATGTTTACGGCCGCACGAAGCTGATGATCGAAAAAATGCTGGCTGATTATGATATGGCTTATGAGATGCGTTATGTGGCGCTGCGTTATTTTAACGCTGCAGGAGCTTCGCCGAGCCGTGATATCGGCGAAGACCATGATCCTGAATCGCATTTGATCCCGCTGGTTTTAAAAACTGCGCAGGGCGTACGCAGGCAGGTTGCCATCTATGGTACTGATTATGCTACTGCAGACGGTACCTGTGTGCGTGATTATGTTCATGTCTGCGACCTGGCAACGGCACATGTTCTGGCACTCAAGCATCTGCTGGCTGGAGGAGCGAGCCGCGTGTATAATCTGGGAAGTGAAAATGGTTTCAGTGTGCGCGAGATCATCGATGCTGCTAAAAAGATTACGGGGATAGACTTTACTGTGGTGGAAGAAAGCCGCCGCAGCGGCGATCCGGCTGTGCTGATCGCTTCTTCGGAGAAGATCAGGGACGAGCTGGGCTGGGTGCCTAAGTGCAGTACTGTCAATGAAGTTATCAGTACGGCCTGGAAATGGCATAAGGGACACCCGCAGGGCTATGAAGGCTGAAAATGTAAGACCGGTTTGCCTGGGCAGCCGGTCTTTTTGCTTTCAAGTCGTTTTTTTGTTAAAATAAGAGTTCAGGAAGAAGAAAACAGAGGACGAAAAAATGCAGCTTGTTGTAGATAAAATTGCCAGGAGTTTTGGCATTAATGAAATATTTAAGGATATCAGCTTTATGATCGATAAAGGTGAAAAAATTGGGCTGGTAGGCGTAAATGGCAGCGGCAAAACAACGCTGCTGCGCTGTCTTTTGGCTCCGGAAACGGTTGACGGTGGTGTGGTGCGTTTTGAACCCGGCTTGAAGATCGGTTATGTGGAGCAGGGGTTTCAGAATATCGGCACCGGCAGTTTGTGGCAGTTTATGCTGCGCTCCTGCCCGGAGATAGTTACGATGCGTGAAGAACTGGCGGCTTTGGAAGCACGTTCTGCCCAGCTGGAACCGGGTGCGGAGCTGGACGGGGTTTTAGAGGAATACGCCCGTGTGACCAAACGTTACGAACATGTCGACGGATATAATTATGAAGCGTTTATTAAAAGAGTCTTGATTGGCCTGGGTTTTGAAGAAGCGGTCTGGGATAAGACGGCGGAGCACTTTTCCGGCGGACAGAAAACCAGGATGATGCTGGCGGCGGCCCTGGTGCGGCAGCCTGATTTTCTGATTTTGGATGAGCCTACAAATCATCTGGATATTGCTATGACTGAGTGGCTGGAGAAGTATCTGCAGGAATTTAAGGGCGGGCTATTGGTAGTCAGTCATGACCGTGCGTTTCTTGATAATATCGCTACACGGATACTGGAAATGGAAGGCGGGCATCTGACTTCCTTCAAAGGCAATTACAGCAAATATCTGGTGCAGAAAGAGCTCCAGACTGCAACACTGGAAGCTGCTTATGCTTCGCAGCAGGATTATATCGCACGGACGGAAGCCTATATCCGTCGTTTTAAAGCGGGCATCAAAAGTAAGATGGCGCGTGGACGCCAATCTCAGCTGGATCGTCTGGAGCGGATGGACGCGCCTGTGCAGCATGAGGAATTTGCCCTGCGCCTGCCGCCTGCGCCGGAGTCTGCTGAACGGGTGCTGATTTTGGATAACCTTTCTGTTGGTTATGGCGATAATGTACTGCTGCATGATATAGATTTGGTGCTGCGTAAGGGTGAAAAGGTTGGCTTGCTGGGCCCTAACGGCACCGGTAAAACGACATTGCTGAAAACTGTTTTAGGCGAGCTGCCGCCGCTGAAGGGAACAGCGCAGATCGGCAATCGTGTGAAGGTAGGGTATTTTTCGCAGAGCTATGAAAGGCTTGCTCCCAAACAGACGCTGCTGGATAATTTTTTGGTGGAATATGGCTTTACTGAGGAACGTACGCGTTCACTGCTTGGCGGGATGCTGTTTCACGGCGACGACGTTTTTAAAGAGATCGGCACTTTGTCAGGCGGCCAGAAGGCACGTCTGGTATTGCTGAAGCTGGTGCTGGACGGGGCAAACTGCCTGGTGCTGGACGAGCCGACCAACCATCTTGATATTATGGCGCGGGAGACTGTGGAAGCTGCTTTGACTGCTTTTGACGGAACGGTGCTGGTGGTCAGCCATGACCGTTATTTTATCAACGAGATCGCTGACAGGATCTGGGAACTGGAAGATCACCGGGTCTGTGATTATAAAGGCAATTATGATTTTTATTTAGAAGAAAAGGCTAAAAGACGGCTGCTGCAGGCTGCCGTGCCGAGCAGCGCCCCTGTGCAGAGGAAGGCTGCGCCTGAGCCGATAAGCAGTACTGTAAAAAGTTTCGGCAGGCATAAGCGTGCCTACAGCCCGCAGGAAGCAGAAAAGCTGCTGGCAAAAGTTGAATTGAGTATTCGTGAACAGGAGGCTTTGCTGGGGGTGTTGGAAGGACGAATGGCCGATCCTGCCAGCCATACAGACCCGGAAGCCAGCGCTGCTTTGGCGGCGGAGCATGCTGCCCTGCAAGCGGAAATCGAGAAGCTGATGCTGCGCTGGGAAGAACTGATGACAGCGGCAGAAGCGTTACAGGAGTAAGCAGAAGATGTTAAATGCAATGACGGACGAAGAATATATGCAGTTGGCGCTGCAGGAAGCCCGGGCGGCTGACGTGATCGGCGAGATACCGATCGGCGCCGTACTTGTGGTTGAAGGTGAAGTTGTAGCGAGGGCGCATAATATGCGCGAAACCTGGAACGATGCGACGGCGCACGCCGAGGTCATCGTGATCAGGGAGGCGTGTAAAAAGCTGGGCCGCTGGCGTTTAGAGGGGGCCGTGCTTTATGTTACAGTCGAGCCCTGTCCGATGTGTTCGGGCGCTATCGTCAACAGTCGTATCGACAAGGTTGTTTACGGCTGTCCTGATGCTAAAGCCGGAGGGGCAGAGTCGATCTTTAATATCATCAGTAATCCCAATCTTAATCATACGGCACAGGTCGTCAGCGGCGTCTGTGAAGCCGAATGTGCACAGGTAATGAAGGATTTTTTTAGACGCAGACGTGCGGAAAACAGGCTGGCAAAGGCTGGAATAGCTGCTGACAGTGCGGAAAATTAAGAAAAACTCTTTGCAAAATACGGATTTATGATATAATATATAAGGCTGGTTTACGCGGAGAGGTGTCCGAGTGGTCGAAGGTGTTTGACTCGAAATCAAATGTACGGCAACGTACCGTGGGTTCGAATCCCACCCTCTCCGCCAGATGATTATGCGGTTCTTCATTTATTTGAAGGACCGTTTATTTTTTTGCAGCGGCAGACATCAGCAAGAATAAAAAATATTTGACAATAGTTAGATATCTAATTATAATTGAGATATGATGAAGCAGACAAAAACGATTTTTTTGATCAGTAAAATAAGAGAGAAGGCCAATAAATTCATTCTGGCAGATCTGGCGCAGCATGGTATTACCAAGCTGGCTCCCTCACATGGAGATATTTTAGCATGTCTGTATCAAAGGGAACGGGTGACGATGAAAGAGATTTCAGACTCTATCCATCGGACGAAACCAACGGTGACGGTGCTCGTAAATAAGCTTACAGAGCTGGGGCTGGTGAAGAAACTTCAGGCAGCGGAGGATTCCCGGGTCATTTATGTGGAGCTGACTGAGCAGGGAAAAGCATTGCAGAAGCTTTTTGAAAAAATTTCAGCTGATTTAGTTCAAAAAGTTTTTCAAAATATGGAACAGGAAGAAATGAAAAAGCTGGAAATATCTTTGCAAAAAATTCTGGATAATCTGGGGTAAAATTTTTTAAGAAAATAGTTAGACCTCGAACTAATTTTAGCAGCTGATAAACAAGGGACAACAATATTTTTATGATAGATAAACATGAGATTTACGCAGGGAAAGGAGGCTGGCAGATGAAAGGTCTGCGGCAGTGTTTCGGAAATTCAAAGCAGGCTGCGGCTAGGTGTGCAAGCGGTTGGATCGAGTGATTACCAGGCCCTGAAAGGGGTAAATAAAAGAAAGCGAGTTGAGTTTTATGAAAAAAGAAGTATTGGATTATGTTATTGAAAAGACACATGAATTGATGAATGCTGCTTCCTGCAGCAGTGAAGCTAAGGCAGCGGCGCAGAGCTGGCTGGATGCGGTCGGTACAGAACAGGAAGCCGATGAAACAAAAAAATATATTGCCGAACTGGAAGCGGATATTATGCCGATCGACAATCTGATAGCTTTTGCAGGATCAGAGGCCGGAGCTGGATATTTTGGTGCCGAACTGGCAAAGAATATTACCGCACATGCTGAAGAAATAAAGCTTGCTGGGGCTGAATACTGCGATTGCCCTGCCTGTGCGGCTGTGGCAGAAATACTTGCCAGAAAAAAAGAATTGCTGTGAAGGTTTTTAGCAGGTTGATTGCGACTGCTTGCAACAGAATATTGCTGATAAAAGGAGTTTCATTTATTTGAAGCTCCTTTTATTTTTATAATTAAGTATTGATGCCGGATTTTTAATTTTAGTCAGGCTTCGGAAGCTGTACGGCAGATTAAAATTTTGTTATGATAATATCATCAGCCAAATTAGTGATGGAGGCATGAAGTGAATAATTCTGTGGTAATAGATAAAAAGTTTTACTGGGAACTGTTTAAATCTACGTTCCTGATCAGTGCTTTTACAGTGGGCGGTGGTTTTGTCATTATCCCGCTGCTGAAAGCCAAATATGTCGATCATTATAAATGGATGAGTGATAAGGAAGCGCTTGATCTTGTTTCAGTAGCGCAGTCGGCTCCTGGAGTGGTGGCCGTCAATGCCGCTATCATTATAGGTTATCGTCTGGCAGGGTATACCGGCGCTGCAGTTACTTTGCTGGCTACAGTGATGCCGCCGCTGATCACACTGACGGTGATTTCGTATTTTTATGATGCTTTTGCCCATAATTATTATGTGCAGATTTTGCTGCGTGGTATGCAGTGCGGGGCTACAGCGCTGATACTTGACGTAGGCATAAATCTGCTGCAGAAAGAGCTGAAAAAGAAGCTGCTGCTGCCGTGTTTGATTATTTTCGGCACTTTTATCGCCAATTATTTTTTTCAGGTCAATATTATGTATCTTATTCTGATCGATGCCGTTATCGGTTATTTATGGCTGCAGGATGAAAAATACAGCTAAGGAGGTATGGAAGTGATATATATAAGTTTGTTCTGGAGTTTCTGTATGGTCGGCGCTTTTTGCGTTGGCGGAGGTTATGCTTCCATACCGCTGATCCAGACGCAGGTCATTGATGTCCATCATTGGATATCATTCAGTGAATTTATGGACGTTGTTGCTATTTCGCAGATGACACCGGGGCCAATAGGTATCAATGCCGCTACTTTCGTCGGGACAAAGGTGGCAGGTATTGGCGGCGCGGTAGCGGCGACGGCAGGTTTTGTTACGCCTTCGCTTATTATTATGATCGCATTGGCAAAGCTGCTGGCAAAATATGGAGATATGGGAGCGATCAGGGGTGTTTTGAACGGCCTGCGCCCCGCTGTAGTCGCATTGATAGCTTCTGCCGGTGTGATGTTTTTAACTCTGTCTTTGTGGAACGAAGAAAAATTGCCGGCTGTCTGGAGTGATCCTGATCTGGTCAGCACGATCGTTTTGCTTGTTTCACTGGTCCTGATCAAGAAGAAGATCTGCGGCGTGATCCAAACACTGGTTGGTTCGGGGTTATTGAGTTTGGCGCTGCATTTTTTTATAAAATAATATGGTTGAAAAGTAATTAAAGGATTCCTGACTGTTTGCAGTCAGGAATTTTCTTTTAAAATAATATTTTAATGTTAAGAATTGTTTTTCTTGTTTTTTAATAATTCATTTAATATAATTAAAGAAAAATGACGGATAAGAATACGGGAGAGCTTAATATGATCAGTGCCGGGCAGAAAGTAAACAAGCTGATGCAGGACTTTTTTACTGCTTATTTTAATGAACGCGATTATAAAGCTGCCGCAGGCTTTCTGCGTGAAGACATCAGATGGATAGGTCTGGGGGCAGTCTGCAGTGCCAGAGATCGCAGTGAGGCTGTAAAATTTTTGCAGGCTGAAATTGCAGCTGCACCATATGCGGTTTTCTTTGAATATGAAAATGTTCAAAATACGATGCTGTCTGAAACGGCGGCAGTATTTCTTTGTGATCTGCTGCTCAAAAAAAATAAAGATGGGTATGACAGTGACATAAGCATACGTGTAATGGCAGCCTGCAATTGCTGTGATTCTGTATGGAAAATTGCGGCGCTGCATGTTTCACAGGCAAATATGGGACCGGAGACAGGTGATTTTTTCCCGGCAGCGTTCAGTATGGAAAAGGTTGGCGAGGTCGAAAGCAGCATTAACAGGCAAATGCTGGGTTTGCTTAACCGCAGTATACCAGGTGGTATTTTAGGCGGTTATGTTGCGCCAGGTTTTCCTTTGTATTATGTTAATGAAAGAATGCTTGCTTATCTTGGCTATACTTATGAGGAATTTGTAGCAGATACCAAAGGTCTGGTTATGAACGGCATCCATCCTGATGATTTGGAACGGGTGGAGCAGATTGCCAGCCGGGCGATGGATCAGGATAGTGAGTATGAAGTTAAGTACCGGATGAAAAAGAAAGACGGCAGTTATATCTGGGTCAGTGATGTTGGGAAAAAGGTTCTGGCTGTGAACGGAAATGCTGCCTGTATCAGTGTGATCAGGGATATTTCTGGTGAGATAGAAGCAAAACAAAAGCTTTACGAGGAAAGCGTTGAGAACAGGCAGCAGAAGAATATTCTGCAGAATATTATCGATACTATGCCCAGCGGACTGCTGCAATGCAGCTTTGACAGGATTCCCAAAGCTTTGATGGTCAACAGGACCGGGGCTAATATTTTAGGGTTCGAGAATGAGCATGAGTTTTTTCTGCGGAGGGATGTGTGTGATAATATTCTTCGCTGTATCCATCCGGAAGATAGAACAAAGGTTTTAGAGGAACTTTTCAGTATTGCAGAGGAAGGGATCGTCAAGAATTCAAGCCACCGTATCAAAACTGCAGCAGGCGAGGAAAGATGGGTACGGTCTGCTGCCTGCGTTATTCAAAATCAGCAGGGGGAAAAAATCTATCAGATAATTTTCCATGATGTTACCGAAATCCTGCAGCTGCGCCGCAAAAACCAGCAGTGGGATCTGATGGAACGCAGCGCGTTATATACGGCTATCACATCAGCTTATCCGATGATCATTTTCGGAAATCTTACACGGAATACCTGCAGTGTTTTAGATCAGGAGGGACAGAGCCTGCATTCTCTGGATTGCGGCAGCTATGATGCTATGGTCAATGGAGTGTTGGGTTCGGTAGCACCTGAGTATAGGGATGAGTTTACCAGTAAATTTGCCCGTCAGAACCAACTGGCAGAGTATGAACGAGGTGCTCACGAAACTTATATGGAGCATCGCCAGCTTCTGGATGATGGACAGTATCATTGGGTCTCAGCACATAAAATCAAGGTGGAAAATCCCGTTAATGATGATATTCTTACAGTTTCGCTGATTCGCTGCATTGACGAGCAAAAGGACAATGAGGCGGAAAAAAATCAGATTTTGCGTACTGCTTTAGGTGCGGCAGAGGCTGCAAACAATGCTAAAACGGAATTTTTATCGCGGATGAGCCATGAGATACGTACGCCGATGAATGCCATTATCGGTATGACAGCTATAGCGTTGTCTGCATTGGATAATAAAGAGCGTATCAGCGATTGTCTGGCGAAGATCGGTATTTCGGCAAGGTTTTTACTGAGCCTGATCAACGATATTTTAGATATGTCGCGTATCGAAAGCGGACGAATGAGTTTGGCACATGAAAAATTTGATTTTGAAGAAATGATCAACGGTCTGAACTCTCTTTTTTATCCGCAGGCGGAAGAGAAGGGCTTGAAATTTAATACTGTTATCGAAGGGATGACAGAAGAGCTTTATATCGGTGATTCATTACGTTTGCGTCAGATTTTATTAAATATTTTATCTAATGCCTTAAAATTTACTCCGGAAGGCGGCAGAATCCAGTTTACGATCAGGCAGATGAGCCGGGGTGATAAGGATGCCTGGCTGAGATTTACCGTAAGCGATACAGGTATTGGCATGAGCAAGGTTTTTCAAAAGCATCTTTTTGAATCTTTTGAACAGGAAAATCCCAATATTTCTATCAAATACGGCGGTACTGGTCTGGGATTGGCTATTTGCAAGAATCTGGTAACTCTGATGGGCGGTTCGATAAATGTGCACAGTATCGAAGGTGTTGGCAGTGAGTTCTGCGTCGATGTAAAGTTAGGCCTAACGGAAGAAAGCTATCGACGTAAAAATCTTGATCTTCTAAAGTTCAGGGATTTGAAAACGCTGATAGTTGATGATGACATTGTGACTTGTGAACATGCCAGCCTGATTATGAGTGATTTGGGGGTACAGGCAGAATATGTGACTTCGGGAGCTTTGGCAGTACTGGAAATCGAAAAAGGCATCAGGGAAATGAACCCTTATGATATTGTGCTGGTAGATCTGAAAATGCCGGATATGGACGGAATTCAGACAACGAAAGCTATAAGACGGCTGGTTGGAGCTGAGACATTAGTAGTCGTTATGACAGCATATGAATGGAAGGAGCTTGAAGCAGATGCAAGGCATGCAGGTGTGGACTTTTTTATCACCAAGCCGCTGTTCCGTTCCGAGCTGGTAGATTTGTTTGAAAAGATCAATGATTTCAGTGAAGCAGTATATGAGCCGGAAGCAGCAAAAGGAGAAGTACAGTTTGCTGGAGAACGGATTTTACTGGTAGAAGATAATGAGCTGAATCTGGAAGTTGCGGCAAGTCTGCTGGAAATGAAGGGACTGACGATAGAAAGTGCCTGCAACGGTCTGCAGGCACTAGAAAAATTCTGTTCAACTCCTGTTGGGTACTATGATGCTGTTTTGATGGATATCAGGATGCCTGTTATGGATGGGCTGGAAGCAGCACGTAATATCAGGTTGTTTGATAAAAGTGATGCGCAGACGATCCCTATTATTGCTATGACGGCTAATGCGTTTGATGAGGATGTGGAAAAATCACACGCAGCGGGTATGAACGCACATTTGGCAAAGCCGATTGACCCGGAAAAGCTGTTCGCAGTTTTGCAGGAATTTATTTAAGGTGATTGATAGTAAGCTGAATAAAAAGGTATGGGCATGCCCATACCTTTTTATTCTTGACCTGTTTTTGTAACATCTGTAGCGAAATAGTAAATGGTTAAACGTAAAGAATAAATAGTATTTGCGTTTATTAGCATTTTTGTTTAGAATTATTAGAAATGTGTATTAGGGGAAAGAGGTTGCTGCTGATGAAAATTATTGATTTATTAAAAAACGAAAAGGTGTGCATTTCCTGCGAGCTGTTTCCACCTAAAGCAGGTACAGAGCTGCAGAATGCTTTGAATATAGTCAGTGATATTGCCGAGGTGGGTCCGCATTTTATGAGTGTTACGTATGGGGCCGGCGGTACATCTGTGGGTCAGACGGTGGCTATTGCCCGGGCAATAGAAGCCAGCGGACGCCCAGCGCTGGCGCATCTGACCTGTATCGATGCTGATGAAGCCAAGATCGACGGTGTTTTGGCACAGATGCGGGCTGCTGGCGTCCAGAATGTTTTGGCTCTGCGCGGAGATGCGGTGAATGGCAATGACGGGGATTTTGCCCATGCCAGTGATTTGATGGGGAAAATCAAAAAAGCCGGTGATTTTTGTGTCGGCGGGGCCTGTTATCCGGAAGGACATCCGGAAGCCGGCTCTCTGGATCGTGATATTGTCAATACCAGACGGAAAATCGACAGTGGCTGCGACTTTTTAGTGACGCAGATGGTGTTTGACAATAATATTATTTACAATTATATGTACAGACTGCTGCGGCATGGTATCGATGTGCCGGTCGTGGCGGGTATTATGCCGGTGACAAATGCCAAACAGATCAACCGGATCTGTGAATTGAGCGGGACCAAACTGCCTGCGAATTACCGCGCTATCGTCGAGAAATTTGCAGATGATCCCGAAGCGTTAAAACAGGCGGGTATTGCTTATGCTACGGGGCAGATTGTTGATTTAATCGCTAACGGACTGAAAAATATTCATGTTTATACGATGAACCGGCCGGAAATCATCGGCGGGATCATGAAAAATCTGTCGGAGATCGTAAAATGAAGTATGACAGAGCTGAAGCCGTGAGGTATATGGGCGCGAAAAAAGATGATAATGAGGCGGCTGTTTTGGCTGATCTGGCTTATTTGCAGCTGCGGAACGAAGTGCGGCCCAGAAGCTGCTGGCAGATTTTTGCGTGCCGTGTAGATGATGCAGGCGTGACCTTAGTAGATAATGGCATGCGTTTTGAAAGCAAAAATTTGGCAGGACATTTGCAGGGCTGTCAAAAAGCGGCGGTTTTGGCTGCTACTTTAGGCAGTAATGCCGATACTGTTTTGAGGCGTCTGGCATTGACTAACGTAGCACAGGCAGCAGCTGCTCAGGCTGTATGCGCGGCTCTGATCGAAAGTTATTGTGATGAAACCGAAGCCGAGATAGCGGCTGCAGCAGGGCTGCACTTGAAACCGCGTTTTTCACCGGGGTATGGCGACTGGCGGCTGGAGGATCAGCGTCAGCTGCTTATGCTGCTGGATTGTGCAAAACGAATCGGTCTGACTTTGACCGATGGTTATATGCTGACTCCTATAAAATCAGTGACGGCTGTGATAGGATTGACTGAAGATACCGTCTGCAATACCAGTAAATGTGCGGCGTGCGTTAATCGAGCATGCGAATTTAGAAAGGAATGAAAGCATGGGTTTCAGGGATTTATTAGGTAAAGAATTATTATTTTTTGACGGCGCTACCGGGACGATGCTGCAGGCATTGGGGCTGCAGCCGGGCGAGCTGCCGGAGCTGTGGAATTTTACTCATGCGGCTGAAGTGCAGTCTGTACATGAAGCGTATTTGAATAACGGTTCGAATATCATAAAAAGCAATACCTTCGGGGCGAACCGTCTTAAATTTAAAGGGATGGATATCACCGTTGATGAAGTTGTGGGGGCTGCTTTAAAAATAGGCAAAGCTGCCTGTGCCGGACGTACAAAAGCGTTTGTGGCACTGAATCTCGGCCCTACCGGAAAATTACTGGCGCCTTATGGTGATCTTCCGTTTGAGGAAGCTGTGGATATTTATGGTGAAATGGTACGCAGCGGTGCCAGACACGGAGCTGATCTGATCCTGATCGAGACGATGAGCGATACTTATGAGATCAAAGCCGCGCTTTTGGCGGCAAAAGAAAACTGTGATCTGCCGGTGATCGTTACGTTGACGTTTGATGAAGATGGTAAGCTGTTGACCGGTGCTGACGTTTTGAGCGCGGTAGCAATGGTGGAGGGGCTGGGGGCAGATGCTGTAGGGTTTAACTGCGGCTTGGGACCGAAACAAATGCGCAGGCTGCTGCCGCAGCTAATAGAAGCATGCTCGCTGCCGATCGTTTTGAATCCTAATGCCGGGCTGCCCGTACAGCGTGACGGTAAAACTGTCTTTGACGTTGCCGCAGATGAATTTGCAGAGCTGATGCAGGAAATGATACCACTGGGTATTTCTGTCGCCGGAGGCTGCTGCGGTACTACTCCGGAACATATTAAAGCTCTGATCGAAAAGTGCTATGGTATGCAGCCGGGAGGACGCCGCAGCTGTGATCTGACTGTGGTTTCTTCTTATGGCAAAGCTGTCGTTATCGGCGGGGAGCCTGTGATCATAGGCGAGCGCATCAATCCTACAGGTAAGCCGCGTTTAAAACAGGCTATTTTAGACGCAGATCTGGATTATATTTGCCGGCTGGGGTTGGAGCAGCTTGAAAATGATGCCCATATCCTGGATGTCAATGTAGGTGTGCCGGGTATCAACGAAGCTGCCGCTGCAGAGAAAACAGTTCTGGCTTTGCAGGCCGTCACTTCGGCACCGCTGCAGATCGATACTTCAGATTATGAGACTATGGAGCGGGCTCTGCGTTTATATAATGGCAAACCGCTGTTAAATTCTGTCAGCGGTAAAGATGAATCGCTGGCAAAGGTACTGCCGCTGGTAAAAAAATACGGGGCTGTTGTGGTTGGCCTGGCGTTAGATGATGACGGCATTCCTGCAACAGCTGCAGGCAGGTTGGCCGTTGCGGAGAAAATAATCGCACGCGCCGCTGAATGCGGTATTGAAAAACGTAACATTATTATTGATCCGCTGGCGCTGACGATAAGTACGGGACCTGACAACGCTGCTGTTGACTTGGAAGTGATCCGTAAATTGACAGAGCAGAAAATCAAAACGATTATGGGCGTTTCTAATATTTCTTTCGGACTGCCGTCACGTGATGCTGTCAACAGTACATTTTTCACTCTGGCAATGGAGGCGGGGCTTTCCTGCGCTATTATCAATCCGCAGAGTAAAGCGATGCTGGATGCTTACTATGCGTATAGAGCTTTAAAAGGATTGGACGGAGGCTGCAAGGCATATGTGAAGCGTTTTGCTGATTACGTAAATAAAGTTCCGACAGCTGCTGTCAGTGAATATACGCTGCACGATGCGATCGTTAAAGGTTTACAGGAACAGAGCCGTCTGGCTGTGACCCGGTTGCTGGAAACAGAAAAACCACTGGATATTATCAATACTCAGATGATACCGGCTTTAGATTTTGTTGGAAATGGTTTTGAGAGAAAAAATCTGTTTCTGCCGCAGCTTTTGATGAGCGCCGATGCCGCGAAGGCAGCTTTTGAGGTGATACGCGACAGGATGGCTGACGGTGGCGCTGTGGAAAAAGGTACTGCTGTTGTTATTGCTACGGTTAAGGGTGACATCCATGATATCGGTAAAAATATAGTTAAGGTACTGCTGGAAAATTATGGTTATAACGTTATCGACCTTGGTAAGGATGTAGCTGTAGAAGCAATAGTGAAAGCTGTATTGGAGCACAAGGCTCATGTTGTAGGACTGTCAGCTTTGATGACGACTACAGTAGGTGCAATGGCAGCTACGATCAAGGCTTTGCGTGATGTCTGCAACTGCCGTATAGTTGTGGGCGGTGCTGTTTTGACACAGGACTATGCTGACAGTATCGGCGCCGATCACTACGCGCCTAACGCTGTCAGTGCTGTTGGTTATGTCAACGAAGTTGTAGAAAAATGATTTGCTGACAGGCCTTTGCAGCGGGGGACAGCTGCAAGAACGGCTGTTAAGGGCAGATATACAAAAAAATATGCAAAGTATATTGTATACAAAAACGCGCGGCGAGAAAATCTCTGATGTCACTGTACACGAGAGGTGGACTTGTCGTGTTTTTGTTTTTGGGAAAGTTCTTTTTGTGAGGACAAAACAGTGAAAAAGCAACGCTTTACAGCAACATTATTCTTACAAAAATGTTAAAATACGAAAAACGCTGTTTGAAAACTGTAAAGAAATTGTGAAGAAATAGTAATATTGTCACATCCGTGCTTTGATGTTATAATCATTTACAGTTAAGGGGAAAAAGCTGTGCAAACAGTAAAGAAGGGACAGATTACATTGAAAATGAAAAAAATATTATCAGCGCTGTTGGCTTCAGCAGTAGCAATGAGCTTAGTAGCAGGCTGCGGCGGCGAGAAAAAGGAAGATGCTAAAGCATCCGACGTGATCAAAGTCGGTGTTTTCCTGCCATTGACCGGTGATAATGCTGCCGGAGGCGAACTGGAACTCCGCGGTATCAAGCTTGCCAACAAACTGCATCCTGAAGTTTTAGGCAAAAAGATCGAGCTTGTTGTAGCTGATAACAAATCTGATAAAGCTGAAGCTGCTTCTGTTGCAGCCCGCCTTATCGAAAAAGATAAAGTAAGCGTTATCGTAGGTTCTTATGGTTCTTCGCTGTCTATGGCGGCAGGTAATATCGTAAAAGACAGTAAAGTTCCGGCTGTTGGTACCAGCTGTACTAATCCGCAGGTAACTGCTAATAATGACTATTATTTCCGTGCCTGCTTTATTGATCCGTTCCAGGGTACCGTTATGGCTAACTATGCATTCAAACAAGGTGCTAAAAAAGTTGCCATCGTGCAGGAAGTTTCCAATGACTATGCAGTTGGTCTGGCAAAATTCTTCAAAGAAGCTTTCATAAAATTGACCGGTGATGAAAACAGCATTGTTGAGATCGCAAACTATCAAACAGGCGATAAAGATTTCAGTGCTATTCTTACCAATATCAAAGCTAAAAATCCTGATGCGATTTTCGCACCCGGTAACTTTACCGAATCTGCACTGCTTGTAAAACAAGCCCGTCAACTTGGCATCGAAGCTCCCTTTATGGGCGGCGATACCTGGGAAACTCAGGAATTCATCGATGTTGGCGGCAAAGATGTTGAAGGCGTAGCTCTTTCTACTGCGTTTGACCGTGAAAAAGCAACTACTCCGGAAGCTAAAAAATTCCTGGATGAATACGTAAAAGAGTATAAAGGCGAGCCTTCCGCATTGACTGCAATGGCTTATGATGCTTATCTGATCGCTATCGATGGCATCAAACGCGCAGGTTCTACTGATACCGTTAAGATTCGTGACGCTATCGCAGCAACTAAAGATCTGGAATGTGTAACCGGTATGACTACTCTTGATAAAAACGGCGATCCTATTAAAGGCGCTGTGATCAAAACTGTTAAAGACGGCAAATTTACATTCCTGGATTTTGTAGAAGCTAAATAATTCATTGGTTCTTTCATAACCCTTTTGCTTTATGTTAGTGCTCCCTTCTCCTTAAGGGAAGGGAGCAATTCTTTTGTGTCATGAGGTGTTTTTCATGGAATTTTTCCAAGCGATTGCGAATATGTCCGGTGACAGTCTTGCGCAGCATTTGGCTAACGGCATATCTCTCGGCAGTCTTTATGCCCTGATCGCCATCGGTTATACGATGGTCTATGGCATTTTATTGATGATAAACTTTGCACACGGCGATATCGTTATGATGGCATGTTATTTTGCCTTTTTCGGTATTACCGTTTTTCACATTCCCTGGTATATTACTTTTGTCGGAGTCATTATTGCTACGGCAATTTTAGGTGTAGTGATTGAACGGACGGCTTATCGTCCGTTGCGTGACGCACCGAAAAATTCTGTTCTTATTTCTGCTATCGGCGCTTCATTTTTATTGGAAAACCTGGCTAATTACTTATTCAGCGGCCGTCCGATGCGTTTTCCTAATATTGAACTTTTATCGCAGAATATTTCTATCGGTGGGATTCAGATCCAGGCGATCTGTCTGGTCATTCCCGTTATTACAATAATCAGCCTTGTTGTGCTGCTGCACATCGTCAATCATACTAAAACAGGTATGGCTATGCGTGCAGTTTCCAAAGACTATGAGATCGCGCGCGTTATGGGCGTCGATATTGATAAAATAATTTCGATCACATTTATTATCGGGTCCTCTTTGGCCGCTATCGGCGCTATTATGTGGGGTATCCGCTATCCTGGCATTACCCCGATGATGGGGGTTATGCCGGGTTTGAAATGCTTTATTGCGGCGGTTATCGGCGGCATCGGCAATATCAAGGGTGCAGTGCTGGGCGGCTTTATACTCGGCCTGGGAGAGATCCTGATCGTTGCTTTTTTTCCGCAGCTTTCCGGTTACCGAGATGCCTTTGCTTTTATCGTGCTTATTGTGATTCTGTTTTATAAACCTACCGGCCTTTTGGGCGAAAAAACGACTGAGAAGGTGTGACGAAGATGAAAAAGAAAGATGTTTTCCTTACTTTGATCGCTATTGCCGCACTCTTTGGCGTTGCCTGCTTCGTCCAGACCGAGATGGATTCTTATATCCGCAGGATCGTCAATCTGTGTCTGGTTTATGCAATTATCGGCTTATCCATGAATCTGACGAATGGGTTTGTTGGTCAGTTTTCGCTGGGGCAGGCTGGTTTTATGGCTATAGGCGCTTATGTTGTAGGCATTTTTACCGTGCCTGTAGAGCTGCGGCCTAATGTTTTTTATGCGGCACCGATGAACCCGCTGATCGCTGATATTCAAATGCCCTTGTGGCTGGCCCTGATTGCCGGTGGACTTTTAGCCGCTTTAGTGGCTTTTCTGATCGGTACGCCGGTATTGCGTCTGCGCGGGGATTATCTTGCTGTGGCGACGCTGGGCTTTTCCGAAATTATCCGTATCTGGATAACTAATGCGCAGAGCATCACTAACGGGGCTTTGGGTATCAAAGATATACCGCCTCTTAATGATGTGCGTTATATTTTTCTGGCGACGGCAGTGACTTTTATTTTTATAGCACTTCTGATCAATTCTTCTTATGGCCGTGCGTTTAAAGCGATCCGCGAAGATGAGATCGCGGCTGAAGCGATGGGAGTAAGCCTGTTCTGGCACAAAAATCTGGCATTTATGATCAGTGCTTTTTTTGCCGGCGTGGGCGGCGGCTTGTATGGTGCGCTGCTGGGAACTGTTGATCCGAAGAATTTCCTTTTTACATTGACCTATAATTTTTTGCTGATTATCGTTTTAGGCGGTATGGGCAGTATTACCGGCAGTATGCTGGGTGCTGTCATCGTTACGGCCGGGCTGGAGTTCCTGCGTGTATTTGACGAACCCCTGATGCTTTTTGGTATGGATATTCCGCTTTTCCGTCCTGGTTTCAGGATGGTGATTTTCTCGGCGCTGCTGATGGCCTGCGTGCTTTTCTGGCGGCACGGGATCATGGGGACCAGCGAGCTGACCTGGAAAAATATCCGTGCCTTCTGTAAAAATCCATTCAGCTTCTTTGGGCGGAAGGGAGCAGAAAGATGATTTTAAAAACTGATAATATTACAATGCAGTTTGGTGGTGTGACAGCTGTAAATCTGCTTAATATTGAGATCAATGAACACGAGATTGTTGCACTGATCGGTCCTAACGGTGCAGGTAAAACGACGGCTTTCAATATGATTACCGGGGTCTATACTCCAACCAGCGGCGACGTGATCTATACAGACGCGCAGGGTGAAGAACAGAAAATAACCGGTAAAAGACCCAGCGAAATCGCCAAAATGGGCGTAGCACGTACTTTTCAAAATATCCGTCTGTTCAAAAATCTTTCGGTATATGAAAATGTTATGATTGCCAAGCATCTGCACCTGAAATCCGATTTTATGTCGGCGGCTCTGCACCTGCCCTGGTATAATAAAGAGCAGCGTGAGATGGAAGCTTCGGTCGAAGCCCTGCTGAGGAAAGTTGATCTATGGGAGCTGCGCGATGAAAAGGCGTCCAGTCTGCCGTATGGGCAGCAGCGTCGTTTGGAGATCGTGCGTGCGTTGGCAACTGGCCCGCGTCTGTTGCTTTTAGACGAGCCGGCAGCGGGTATGAATCCTAAAGAAACTGATGAACTGACGGAGTTTATCCGCCAGATTCGTGACGAGTATGATCTGACGGTGTTTATGATCGAGCATCATATGGATCTGGTTATGGAAATATCTGACCGTATCTATGTTTTGGATTTTGGTATGACTATTGCTGAAGGCACACCGGAGCTGATCCAAAATAACAAGCGCGTTATTGACGCTTATCTGGGGGTGGATGAAGATGCTTAAAGTGCAGGATTTATTTGTAGCTTATGGAGGCATCGAAGCGCTCAAAGGTATTTCCCTGGAAGTGCCAGAAGGTAAGATCGTTACGCTGATAGGCGCTAACGGGGCCGGTAAAAGCACCTTGTTGCGGACCATTGTTGGGCTGGTAAAGCCTAAAAGTGGTACTATCAGCTATAATGAACAGAATATTACCGGGCTTAATTCACAGAAAATCGTTAAAACAGGTATTACTTTAGTTCCGGAAGGACGAAGGGTTTTCCCGAATCTGACGGTCCTGGAAAATTTACAGATCGGCGCGTATATGCGCAATGATAAAGAAGAAATAGCCAAAGACATCAAATGGGTATATGAATTGTTCCCGCGTCTGGAGGAACGCAGCTGGCAGATGGCCGGCACTTTATCCGGCGGTGAGCAGCAGATGCTGGCTGTAGGCAGGGCACTGCTGTCGCGTCCTCAGCTGATGATGATGGATGAGCCGTCTTTAGGACTGGCGCCGCTCATCATTAAAGATATTTTTAATATCATTCAGGAGATCAACAGCAGAGGTATGACGATCCTTTTGATCGAACAGAATGCTAATATGGCGCTGAAGGTGGCTCATCAGGCTTATGTACTGGAGACTGGCAAAATAACTATGAGCGGGACCGGTCAGGAGCTTTTGGAAAACCCTGATATCAAAGCCGCTTACCTTGGCAAAAAAAGAAATCAGAAATAAATGCAGCAGCCGGCAGTATTTGCCGGCTGTTTTTGTATTTTCCAGCATTTCCTTGCGAAAATAGTCAGAACAGGCTATCATATAAAAAGAGAATGGTGGTAAATAAATGATAGAAAATTTTTTGAACAGTTGCAGGCGTCATCGCGAAATGCTGCGTTTTTCTGTTTTGGCGATATTTATTATCTGGGTTGTCTGGCAGCTGCATAGTTCGCCTTATATCCTGCATCCTTCCTCAGTCGAAGATGTGCGCCGTTGGGTAGCGTCGTACGGCAGTCTGGGGCCGTTAGTTTATATAGCTTTATATACTGTGCGGCCGGTACTGTTTTTTCCAAGTATTTTTTTAAATCTCAGCGCCAGTATTTTATTTGGGCCAATGCTGGGTATCGTATATTTGCTGTGCGGTGGTCTGAGCAGTGCTGTTTTATGTTATGCGCTGGGAAGTCTGGGCGGCGGCAGGAGGCTGCTAGATCGTTATGGCGGCTCGTGGGGTGAAAGGCTGACTAATTATTTAAGCGGCAGCGGCGGATTTGTTAAGATGCTGTGGCTGCGCACAGTACCTATTTTTCCGTATGATCCGGTAAGCATTATTGCCGGCTGCTGTAAGATGAACCTGCAGCTGTATGCTGCTGCAACTGTACTGGGAATGCTTCCGGGAGCGATTGCATATAATTTACTGGCTGATTCTATTTTAGGCGGCCGAGGATTGTATGTGTCTGTAGCTGCAGTTATTATAGCTTTTGGTCTGCCTCTGGCGTGGTGGGCTTTGGGCGGTGAACATAAAAAATTAAAGGAGTAGATACTGATGAAGGTTTACGTTTGGCGTCATAACAAAACTTATCACAGCCACAGTATGATCAATGAGCCCTGTGTGCAAAACCATTTTTATCTGGATGCACTGGCAATCGTAGCTGCAGAAAGTCTGGAAGAAGCCTTGTCAAAGCTGGCGGAACAGAATGCCGGTTGGCGGATCGAAGACCTGCGTGCGCTTACTCCCAGGGTATATGATTTAGATGTTCCCCAGGTTATTTTTACAGATGTCCGCGGTTCAATAGCGGAATAGGAAGGCGATAACATGGATAAAACAGTGGAAATGGAAATGAAACTGACGATTGCCCGTAGGGATCTGAAAAAACTGCTGGCATCTGAGCTTATTACTGCTACAATGATTAAGGGAAGTTTGGCAAAACAGGAGCTGCTGACAACGTATTACGATACTGCGTCATACAAATTGACCGAATCTGGAATGGCATATCGCATCAGGCGTAACGGCAAAAAATATGAGGCTACAGTAAAAACAGAGCAAGCGTCTGGGGGAGGACTTTCGGCTCGACGTGAGTTTAACATGCCTTTGAAAAAAGATAGTCCGACAGTGAGTGGTTTCACAGAATTAGGATTGGAGACTGATCTGGAAGAATTGCTGGCAGGAGAAGAATTGCAGAAGCTTTTTACCGTAGAAGTGAAAAGGGAGATCAGGCTGCTGCAGGTAACTCCTGAGACTGTTTTGGAAATGGCGATTGACCAGGGCAAGATCAATGCCGGAAAACAAAAAGAAAAAATCGATGAAGTTGAGCTGGAAATCAAAGCTGGAACGAAAGCGGATTTATTAGATTTCACGGCTCAAATAGCTGCTAAAATACCGATTTTTATTGAACCGCGCAGCAAATTTGCCCGTGGCCTTCATTTGCTTGGTAATGGCGAAGAACATGAAATACCAAAGGGACGGTTGAAAATCGACCGTAGCGGTATGGTGCAGGATGAGCTCAGCAAATTGCTGGAGTATTATGGCGATCGGATCTTGAAGCTGCAAAACAGACTGATAACTGATAAAAATGTGCTGGTGCAGGCCGATAAGCTGCTGCTGCCGCAGTTCAAGCATTTGCAGGCTTTACTGGCGCTTATCAAGCCGTTATTGGCTGAAGGGGAGTATGATAAAATACGTAAATTACTGGCGGAACCTGCTGGTACGCTGGATGTACTGTTTCGTTATAAACGGCTGCTGATGCAGTGGCAGCTGCTGCATGGAACGGCGGGCAACACTATTTTGCAGCGCCCGCAGCTGGCAGAAAAGTTGACGGAAGAAATAGAAAATATTCTTGCGGAAGTAGCAAAACAGCTGGAACAGGGAGTGTACAGTCACTGTATTTTTAAACTGCTGGCGTGGACTGAACAATCATTATGGCAGAACAGTTATTATGTGGAAGTTGAACAGCTGGCAGGCTGTCGTGTAGAAGACTGGTATAATATGCTGAAAGAACTTGATATTAAAGGGGAAAAAATAGACGAAGCGCAGGCTAAAAGTATTTTACGCGTCTGTGAAGCTATTTATTATGCCCGCCGCAGTCTTAAAATTGACAGGCTCAGTAAAACTGCCTGGAAAGATATCAAAGAACTGTACCAGCGGATCCAGGTACTGGTTTATGATGTTTACAGCAGCAAATGCCTGCTGAACTGTATTAAGGGGAATAACAGCCGTGCGCTTTATCGCGACAGCGGACTTTTGATAGGCTGGCGTCTGCAATCTATGCAGTCTGCCAATACTAAAGCCTTAAAAGCATATGGTAGGGTAGTAGAAGCTTTAAAGAAATAATGGCAATAAAAAACACCGCGAATAATTCGCGGTGTTTTTTATTTATTGAGCTGTTCTTCAAGCATGCCCTGATGGATACTTCCGGGCTCCTGAAGTAATTTAACTTTCAGGCGGGTAATGCGGATATTATCCAGTTCTTCGACCAGGAATTCCGCTTTGGGCAGTTTTACAGACTGTCCCAGCTGCGGAGGGTAATCAAGCTGGGAATAAACCCAGCCGCCGATTGTGTCGCAGGAGTTAGAACTTAATTCAAGGCCGAAAAGGTCATTGACATCTTCAAGCAGCATTTTACCATCAATAGAGTAGGTTTTATCGCTTTCTTCTTCAACTTCAGGACGTTCCTCGTCAAATTCATCCTGAATTTCACCGACGATTTCTTCTAAAATATCTTCGATGGTTACCATACCGGCAGTACCGCCGTACTCGTCGATTAAGATTGCCAGTTGTTTGCGCTGTTTCTGCAGCAGACGCAGAAGTTTACTGATCGGCATTGATTCTGGTACTACCAGAACTTCACGGGCTAAAGTGCGTAAGTCAGGCTTTTGGCCTGCGTTTAAAGCACGCAGCAGGTCTTTGATATGCAGAAAACCGATAATATGATCTTTGTCTTCTTCACAGATCGGATAGCGGGTCATGCGTTCACTGAGAGCGACTTCGATGTTTTCTGTAAAGGAATCCTTAAGATACAGGCAGATCATATCCGTACGCGGGACCATGATCTCACTGGCATGACGTTCAGAAAAATCAAAGACATTATCAAGATAGGTCAGTTCGGTTTTATCGATATAACCATATTTATAGCTTTCTTCCATTAAAATACGAATCTCTTCTTCGTTGTGTGCTTCTTCTGCTTCACTGGCAGCATGGATACCCATGCGCCTAAGGGTCCAGTTGGCGACATGGTTTAAAAACCAGACTGCCGGATACATCAGCTTATTGAATACGATCAGGGGCCAGGCTATAAACAGCACTACTTTTTCTGTTTTCTGGATAGATAAAGATTTTGGTACAAGCTCGCCAAGAACGATGTGCAGTGCGGTAATGACAGAGAAGCCTACAACGAAGGCGATCGTATGTTCAAGCTGCGCCGGGATATTGAATAAATGAAAAAGCGGTGTCAGCATTTTAGCTACGGCGGGTTCACCGATCCAGCCAAGACCTAAAGAAGCAAGCGTAATACCAAGCTGGGTTACAGATAAATAGGCATCAAGATGCTCTGTGACCTGTCGGGCATAGACTGCCTGCCGGTTACCTTCTTTTATTAAAGTATCAAGATATTTATTTAATTCTTTTAAGAAAAAAGCTCCATTAGAACTTCCTCCACCTAGACCAGCTTCATGTGGAATAACTTTTTCGGTCATATCGACATCAAACCGGAGAATACGAATATTCTGAATGGTAATGCTCCGGATTTGGATGCAGAGTGTGCACGTTATGAAGAAAAGATCAAGTCATACGGTGGTATCGACCTGTTCATGGGCGGTATCGGTCCTGACGGACATATTGCGTTCAACGAACCGGGATCTTCATTGACCTCACGCACTCGTCAGAAAACATTGACGATGGATACCATCATTGCTAACTCCCGTTTCTTCGATAATGACATCAATAAAGTTCCTAAGACTTCTTTGACAGTGGGAGTGGGTACTGTGCTTTCTGCAAAAGAAGTGATGATTATTGTAAACGGTCATAACAAAGCTCGTGCTTTGTATCATGCAGTAGAAGGTGCTATCACACAGATGTGGACAATCAGTGCATTGCAAATGCATGAAAAAGGTATTATCGTTTGTGATGATGCTGCTACGGCGGAATTGAAAGTAGGTACTTACCGTTACTTCAAAGATATCGAGTCTGCTCATTTAGATCCGGAATCTTTGATTAAGTAAGCATAAAATTGATTCTATAAAAAGAGAATGGGCTGCATCAGTGTTGAATTGATTGCAGCCCATTTTGTATGTTAGAGATAGCTGTCAGCGGAATTAATTCTCTTCCAGCCAGCCTTTTCCCTGTCGGACGATTTCCAGTTCGTTATCCGTGCATTTCACTACCGTTGAAGGTTCTATACCTCCGATACCGCCGTCAATGACCAGATCGACGATGTCGCCGAACTTTTCATCTATAAGTTCGGGATCAGTCATATATTCCAAGTCCTCGTGCTCTTCGTATGGCAGTGTGGTGGTCATAATGGGAGCGTCCAGCAGGCGTGCGATTTCACGGCTGATGTTGTTGTCCGGCATACGGATACCTACTTCTTTCCGGTTGCGGAAGATTTTCGGTAACCGGTTGGTGCCGTTCAAAATAAAGGTAAATGGCCCCGGAAGATTATGCTTCATCAGTTTGAATACGTTATTGTCTACTTTCGCGTACTCACTGATACTGCTTAAGTCATAACAGATGATGGACAGATTGTTTTTTCGAGGGTCTATCTCTTTAATCCGGCAGATCCGTTCTATGGCACGTTCCTTCAGACCATGACAGCCGATGGCGTACATCGTATCGGTAGGATAGATGATAAGTCCGCCGTCATTCAGGATATCGATGATTCGTTGTAAATCCTGCGGGTTATTGTTTTTATCATATAGTTTCAGTAACATATTAAAAGCTTCATCCCTTCCCTCTCGCAAAGGAGAAGGAGGAGGGACGAGTGGGGTTAAATGGTTATTATTTTCTCTTTTTATTTGAGTTTCTTTTTCAAGAAATCCAGTGCCTTTTCCGCAGCTTTCTCTGTGACTTTCTGTTTGATTGAGTCTTTGTTGGCGGTAGCGGCAGAGTCCAGTCCAAGTTTCTGTCCGAGTTTGCTGATTGCTTCATCGGCTACGGCTTCGACAGCTTGGTTGGCCATGCTTTTAGTATCTACGCTGACTTTCGGAGAGGTGAACGAACCTCCGATTTTCAAGTCAAGAGTCATTAACTTAGAGATATTGCCTACGGATGCGGGCAGTTTCACTTTACCGGAATAGTCGATGGTTTGATCGAGTCCTGTGCTGCCGGAAAGATTCAGTGTGTAGTCTCCCATCTTGATATCAAACGGTTTGGTTTCTACGCGGCCGTCTTTGATGGTGAAATCCAATGTCATGTCTTTCACTTTCATGTCTTTCAGGCTGGGTTGCTTCACGGCATCGGCTATCTGGTCGATTGCTTTTACTCCGCTTAAACTAAGGTCGCGCGTGGAAAGGCTACCGTCACCCTGCATCGTATTCAGTACGGGGCTCATGGCTGCATCCAAATCTGTCAGGACATTGATGCTTCCGGAGAAATTACCTTTCAGGTTTTCGAAGATAGGAGCCATTTTCTGCACCATATCCAGTTCTTTGTAAGCTTGTGCGAAACCGATATTGGAGAGCTTGAATCCGGCTTTCATTTCCGGCTTCTTTACGTTGGCGGTGGAGTAGTAGCCGTTCATCACTACATTACCACCCATGGTGTTCATGGACAGGTTTTTCATATCCACTTTGCCATCTTTTACAACAAGTTTGCCATTCATATTATTGAAAGACATCTTGTCGAATAACACCTGTTTCAGGTTAGCGTCCATTTGGAAGTCGATGTTACGGGGAACTTCAACAATACCTGTGGCGGCTGTATCTACAGAGTCGGTAGACGCAGCTTCTGATGTGGAGGCTTCATCGGCAGAAGCGGTGATGAAGTCGTTCAGATTGAAGTAGTTGGAACGAATATTCAGGTTTCCTTTCAATGTGCTACCTTTCAATACATAACCGATGTAGTTTTCAAACCGGCTGTCGGCGGTGATATCGTTCTTTCCGATGTTGACAGTTGTTTCACTCAACTGGAGGTATTTCGGAGTGAAGGTGAAGAGAGACTTTTTAATTTCTACATCCGGCATATCTTTCATTTTGAGTTTCATGCCCGTCAGTCCGATAGTACCCGAAGCTTGTATACGTTCGTATTCTTCTTTTTCGATAGATGAGAGGCGTCCCGACATTTGCATATCGGCATCGATGGTACCGTTCAACTCCATGTCTCCAAGCGGGTAGACTTGTTTGATCATACCTAAGTTGAGTACTCCTTTCGCTTCTGCTTTAAAATCCGGATCACTGATCGGCGTTTTCACAGTAGCAGTCAGGCTAAACGGATTTCCGGCAAGGCGGAAACTGAACGGATTGATGTTAACCGTAGTTTGGTCAATATTTCCTCCCGGATTTTGAACGTTGGCACTGATGTTGATTTGATCTACTCCTGCCGGTAGAGCCGGATAGCGGAACATAGCATCCTTGACTTGCATGTCAATATTGAATGCCGGAACGGTGTCTCCTTGCAGGATACCTTTGGCCGTTGCGGTAAGCGTTGCAGTTCCGTCTGTTTTCAGACTGGAGAATTCTGTGGCGTAAATGGCGGGAATTAATGACAAAATTTCCTTGAAGCCTATATCATTCGTGTTAAGTTTCAAGTCCATGTCGATAGCCGGGTCTTTCAAGGCTACCCAACCGTCGATTCCTGCCTGAATGGCGTTGAGGCGGATAGTGTTGTCTTTCAATGTGTATTTGTTGTTGGCAAGGTCGGCATCTACGTCCATCTTGGCGGAGATATTGGCATTTGCCAGGAAAGGGATTCCATTCATCTTGTAGGTGAGTGATTTGGTTTCCGCTTCCAGTTTCAGAGTGGTACGTTCGCTTCCTAAGTCTCCGGCACAAATAGCGTTGAAGTCGCGGATATCAGCATACATCTTTCCTTGTTGATCGTCATAAATCAGATTCATGTTTTTGATAACAAAGCGTTGCAGTTTGACTTTGAAAGGAGAAGAGGCTTCTTCTTCTGCAGGCGTTTCGGCTGTTGCTATTGTATCCGGTTTCATGATATCCCAGTTGGCACGTCCGTCCGGCAAGATAATGGCATGTAACTTCGTGTCTTCGATAAATATTTTAGAAATATCGTAACCGCTATCTCCGAAAAGGGAGAATAAGTTGACTGCGGCGGTAACTTCTCCGGCTTGTACAAGGGTGTCATTGGCAAATTCACCCGTACCCTTCAGCCAGAAATCTTCGAGAGTGACAGAAGCCTGTGGAAAATTGCGGAACAGACTAATGTTAAGGTTCTTAAAGTCAAATTGTGCGTTAAGCATCTTGTTGCCTTCTGTTTTTACAATGTCGGCTATCTTTCCTTGGAAGGCGAAAGGAAGAAGGAACATCAGAATGATAATTACTCCTACGGTGATAGCTGCGATTTTCAAACCTTTTTTCATTTGCTTCTATTTTAAGAGTCTGATAATATGTAAGGAACAAAACTAATAAAACTTTTTGATAATAAGGGATAAAAGAGATTTTTTTAGGGATTCTTATTTTAAAATTAGGGGAATCCAAAGCACGGAATTATGGCAGGGAGTGGTTGAGGCAATGGCTCTTCAGGGGTTGTAGTGGAGGAGATTCGTTCTTTGGTGAGCAACGGTCTCTTTCTCGGTGAGGAACAGTGTATTGGTCAGTGAGGGAAAAACGGTCGGTTCCCGTTTCCTCCCTTTTGTATATATTTATTGTTTTTTCTTTTTCTTCAGTTCCTCTGCAATTCTCCATTGTAACGCAGCTTCCACTTCCTTTCCGGCTTTCAGCAAAGCGTCTCCAAAAAGTTCGTGTGCACCGGCGTGTTCCGGTTTCAGACTTGTAGCCTTATCCAGATCGGCGATTGCACCTTCTGTGTTTTCTGTTTTCAACCGGAGTTTTCCCCGGTTATAGACAGCTTTAAAATTTGCCGGATGAAGGTTTACTGCGGTATTAAAGCAATTTTCAGCGTCGAAATAATCTTTATTATTGAATAAAGTAATTCCTTTACGTATCCATGCGTCTATGTAGTTTGGATCGAGGCTGAGCGCTTTATCGTAGTTGGCAAGGGCAGCACGTATATCATGTGCTTGGGTGATACATTCGTTTCCCATTAACAGATACTCATGGGCGTATTGGCGTAGGCGTTCCTGTTGTTCCCGCATCTGTTCCTTGAGTTTTTTATTCTGTTCTTTCAGGGTGTTGATAATGCCGAGTTTTCGGCGAATCAGACGGCGGGGAACAGGTTTTTCAATATCATAGCGGGAATGGATGGCACGGAAGAATTGTTCCAGACATTCCTCCATATCACCTTTATTGAAAGCGCGGGCGGCTGCGGCATATTGCACATCGGCCTGTGCCTGTTTCAATGCCTTGTCAATGGCTTGCCGGTTATTAAATCGTCCGGCGAAGTTGACGATTTCCGGACGGACGAAAATATCTGCCCGGTTAATAGGCTTTTTAAGTTGGATACCATCCAGAGAAGTACAACGGCTGAGTGCGACATACGCTTGTCCACCGGCAAATACTCCACCAGTGAAGTCGATTACCACCCGGCTGAAAGTCAGGCCCTGGCTCTTATGAACTGTAATTGCCCAAGCCAACCGGATAGGATATTGAGTGAAACTACCTAATACTTCTTCCTCGATCTCTTTCGTTTTTTCGTTGTAGCGATAACGGATATTGCGCCATGAATCCCGTTTAACGTCACATTCTTTCCCGTCATCAGTGATAACGTATATCGTTTCTTCTTCTTCATCAATACCGGCAATGACGCCAATAGTGCCATTTACCCAACGACGGTCAAAGTCATTCTTGATAAAGATAATTTGTGCACCGGGTTTTAGCACTAGCTCTTGTGAGGTGGGTAAACTACTTTCGGGAAAATCTCCTTCGATAACTCCTTCAAAAGTAATCGATTCTCCCGGAAGCTCGGCCAGTTTTTTTTCGTTGATTGAATCTACCGTATCTCTTCGGGTAGCAAGCGTGATATACATATCTGCTTCCGATTCTTCAATCTGGCTTCCATATCGGGTATTCAACAGTTGGAGGTCGGCTGCTCCGGCAGTATTAGTACGAATGTGGTCAAGTACACCGACAAAAACCGGATCAGTCTGCCGGTAAACCTTTTGCAGTTCGATAGAAACTAAATCTATCTGACCGAATACTCTTGCTGAGAAAAAGTAAGGAGTAGGATAGAAACGGTTCAGTATTTCCCGTTCATCATTCTTCACGACAGGTTCCAATTGGAAAACGTCGCCTACCAATAGTAACTGTTTTCCGCCGAAAGGTTCGCGCAGATTATGAGAATATACTCGTAAGATGCGGTCGATTGCATCAATGATATCCGCCCGTACCATGGAAATTTCGTCAATGATGACCAGTTCTATCTGTTCCAATAATTTGCGGTGCGGCTTCGTATATTTGAAGAACTCATGGATACGGCCGCGTTGCAGACTTAAATTTGGATCGTCCGGCAATAGCGGATAAAAAGGGAGTTTGAAGAAACTATGCATCGTACTTCCTCCGGCATTGATTGCAGCAATTCCGGTCGGAGCAAGTACAACATATTTCTTTTTGGTATGCTCGCAGACATAACGCAGAAATGTAGATTTTCCCGTACCCGCTTTCCCGGTCAGAAAGACCGACTGTCGGGTGTACTGAATCAGATTCAGTGCATCCTGAAATGCAGCATTGTCAGTGTCTACGCTCATCTTCGTATTTGCTTGTCTCAAATAATTCCGAAATGTTTCATTGCTTTGCTGATTCCGTCTTCGTCAATCGGAGCCGTCACATAGTCGGCGGCAGCTTTCACATCCTCTTTGGCTTGTCCCATGGCAATTCCGATAGCAGCATGGCGAAGCATACTGATGTCATTGCCTCCGTCACCGAATGCCATAGTCTCTTCCAGTTTTATATCGAAGTAACGGATGATTTTGTCAATGCCTTTCTGCTTGGTATCCCCTTTGGCCGTAATATCGGCAAATGCCGGGAACCAACGCCCTACTTCACAAGTAGGGATAGACGGACGGATCTCCTTTTCTTCTTCTTCCGTGATAAAAGGTGTCATCTGGATCACCTCCTTGCTTGTTGCTTCCTCGAACGAAACAGTCGGAATAACATTCACGTGCAGGAAATCATAGAATATCTTTTTTACCATGTCGTTAGGCTGGCAAACGGATATGTTGTGTTCCTCCACAAAGATACACGGTACTCCTTTTTTCTCGCAGAAAGCAGCCATTGCTTTTACTTCCTCCTGTGGAATAGCGCTTTTGTAAATAACTTGTTCTCCGACAAAACAATAGGCTCCGTTCATGGTTATATATCCATCAATGAGATTTCTGTCTTGCAATTCGGAAAGGTTGTTGATAATGGCTTTCGGGCGTCCGGTAGCGATAAATATCTTGAGCCCTTTTGCGTGGGCTGCCTCCAATGCCTCAATGGTAGAAGGCGGGATACGGTGAGTTTCAAAACTGACCAGCGTTCCGTCTATATCAAAAAATAAAGCTT
>OOCL01000181.1_pt1 | contig 56251 bp, 54 predicted proteins | sample 1671211 | NCBI WGS metagenome assembly OOCL01 (sample SAMN06348133, study PRJEB24527) | human gut metagenome | biome: human gut; feature: ankylosing spondylitis patient; material: feces | host: Homo sapiens | place: China | collected 2015-10 | reverse complement strand
TGATTGAAGATGTTGCCGTGGTCGTAGGGGGTGATGTGCATTCCCTTGACCAGCAACTCACCGTCCTCAATATCGACCCAGCTGTCTTTCAGGTTCACGCCGCCGGCACGCAGGCTCTTGACCTCGGTGCCTTTCAGCTCAACGCCGGTCTCCAGCGCTTCCAGAACGAAATACTCGTGGCGCGCTTCCCGGTTTGTGGCAATCGTCTTGGTTGCCGGACGCTCTTTGGTCGGTGCCATTCCGCGCGCCTCCTTTCTATCGCTTTGGTATCGTTACGTTAGTATATCATATTTTTGTGGATTTTCAAGGTCACTTTTTGAAGAAACTGTAAATCTTTCCCGCAAAAAGCGCCTTACAGCTTTTTATAGCCCGACGGTTCGTCCGCTGCACACCGCCGCTCCATCAGGTAGGTGTCCAGCCAGCGGCCGTGGCAGTCCCGGGCAATGCGCTCCCGGCGGCCCACCACGCGGAAACCGCATTTCAGGTGCAGGCCCCGGGAGGGGGCGTTGTCCTGCAACACTGTGGACTGCAGCGTCCAGTACCCGGCCTGTTCGGCCTCACGGCAGAGCGCTGTGAGCAGGTGAAAGCCCAGTCCCTTGCCCCGGAATTTCTCCCCGACATAGATGCTCACCTCGGCCACGCCGCGGTAGCACCAGCGGGGGTCTACCCGATGCAGGGCTGCCCAGCCGGCCACGACCCCATCGTCCAGCACCACCAGCCGGCATTCCCGGGTATGGGATGCGTCCCAGGCGGTGTAGGGCGGGCAGTTGGTCTGGAAGGTGGCGTGCTCGGTGGCAATGCCCTCCAGATATATTTTGGACACGGCAGTCCAATCCTCCGGCATCATGGGCCGGACTGTGATCTCACTCATATTTCCTATCCTGACCGGAGCCGCAATGCTCCGGTTTCCCCTCATTGCGTGTGCAATATTTCTTTTCAGTATAGCAGAATCTGCCGCAAATCACAATGGAAACCTGTTCACCTCAGGCCGGGCAGAGTGTCCGGAATCTGAATACCCGGCCCCTCGGAAGCGTGGAGATCACAACGCATGGATTTTGCGGACAGATTTGTTTTGACAATACCGGTGGGTGTGATACAATAGAACAAAAACCAACCGGTGCCGCCTGTGCAGTCTCATATTATAGTCCTCTGTGTGGGAGAATGCAATCAGGGCGGTGCCGGGGGAAAGGAACGGAACATGAAACAGGCAAAACGAATCGTTGCGATGGTGCTGTGTCTGCTGGCTCTGCTGGCCCTGCCCGCCGGTGCCGTAATGGAAAAGGGAGAGCCCAACATCACGGCTCAGACCACTATGAAGGAAGTGCGCAGCAACCCGGGCATCAAGAACTCCGGCTTCTACACCTACTCGCAGGATAAGGACTGTCCGCCGGGTCAGGCCCTGTGGGAGATGACCACTGTGGAGGGCTACACCAACGAGTATGTGGCCGAAGGCTGCGCCAAGGGGCTGAATCTGGTCATTGAGAACTACAACAATGGCGTTCAGGTCACCCACTCGTTCTACACGGATGCGGAAAAGGCGGAGGACCGCACCAAAAACAACACCGGCCTGTTCTATTTCCCGGCCAAGGCTGAAAATGCCAAGTTTGCGCTGATCCTGGCTGGCAGCGGTGCCAATGAGAGCGCCGAGCTGGAGGAGGGGGCCTGCACGGCCTGGCAGCTGCATGAGCTGGGCTATGCCGCCTTTATTCTGCGGTATCGCGTCTGGACGGATGCTTCCGATGACGCTCCGCTGGAGGACATCGGCCGGGCCATGCAGTACATTGAGGAACACGCTGCGGAGTTTGGCATCCAGCCGGAGCAGTACGCCATCGTGGGATATTCCATGGGCGGCCACCTGACGGGCCTGTTCGGCACGGAATCGGTGGGGTATAAGCATTACAATGTGCCCAAGCCCGCTGCCCTGCTGCTGGGCTACCCCATCAACGATATGACCTACATCAAGCCCATCTACCATGTCATCCAGGATATCGGTGCATACGGCCCCAAATACTATACCCGGAACCTTTCGGATGAGATCACGCCGGACTACCCCGCCACCTACCACTGGCACGGTGTGAATGACACGCTGCTGAAAGAGCTGGTCTACTGGCGGCAGGGACCGCAGCTGGAAGCTGCCCTGCAGGCCAATCACGTCAAGCATGTTTACCGGGTGTTCAACAATGCACCTCACGTCTGCGGCATCGGCACAGGAACAGATGCCGAGAACTGGCTGGTGGAAGCCACTGCTTTCTGGGAAGAGCAGTGCGCCTGAGAGAAAGGATGAAACAGGATGAAAGATCTGAACGAAGCGTTTGTACATCTGAACGTCGGTCTGCCCGATGATGTGGAGCGGCTGAAGGCCGCAGGCTATTACAAAGAGGCTATGGCACGGATCGATGAATATCTGGCCGAGGACTGGACGGAGACCCAGAACAGCCCCCGCAGTCAGGGGTTGGAAATGCCGGAGTATGAGCAGCCCGCCAACCCTGTGCCCCACGGCGTGGACGCGCTGCGGGATGCCCTGCTGGTGCAGAAGGAGATCATGTGCCGTCTGCCGCAGGAATACTGCTGGAACGAGGCACAGGCCGTGGCCCGGATGCAGGGCCTTGTGCGGGATTTCACGGTGGAGGAGTTCCGCCAGCTGGTGCATGAGGGCCGGGTGGACTGGCGGTTTGTGGAAGGGGAGAAGCACTACCTTGACCGCTTTGCCGAGACGCTGATCGCCACCCACGCCGACCTTGCCGCCCGTCAGCTCGACCCGCCCGCCCCGGCCGCGCTGGCCCGGGAGCGCCGCCGCCGCATCCATGACCAGATGGAGCGGGAAGGGCAGGCCAGTGCCCGCATCACGCTGAAGACCAGCGTGGGGATGTCGGATGAGGCCTTTGCCGCCGCTCTGGCCAAGGCAAAGGCAGAGGGCCGGGAGAGCGTGCACGTCCGCGCCTGGCTGCCCATCCCGGCGGAATGCCTGGCCCAGAGCGAGATCGAGCTGCAGAGCTTTACCGAGCAGCCGGGCCGCATCGCCGATGCAAACGCCCCCCAGCGCACAGTCTGCTGGGAGGCTGACCTGACCGAAAACCGCCGCTTTGGGGTGCAGTACCGTTACAAGACAACGGCAGTCTATGCCGACCCGCTGGACTTTGTGCCTGCACCGGAACAGCCGACCTTTGATACCGAGGAGCAGGCCCCGAATATCGTGTTTACGCCTTACCTGCGGGCGCTGGCCTCACAGCTGACCGAAGGGATCACTGACCCGGCGGAAAAGGCAAAGCGCATCTATGATTACGTTACCCTGAACGTGCGGTATCACTATCAGCCCGCCTACTTTGTGCAGGAATGCCTGCCCGACCGCTGCGCGCGGGACCGGCGCGGTGACTGCGGCATTATGGCCCTGACCTTCATCACCCTCTGCCGTCTGGTGGGCATCCCGGCCCAGTGGCAGAGCGGCCTGTCCGTCTCGCTCACAGGTGTGGGCTGCCACGACTGGGCGATGTTCTACATCGCGCCCAAGGGCTGGATGTATGCGGACTGCTCGTTCGGCGCGTCGATGGCGCGGCAGGACGATGAAACGATGCGCCGCCACTACTTTGGCAGTCTGGACACCGGGCGGATGGTGGCGAACCGCGCCTTCGAGGCTCCCTTCGACCCGCCCATGACCGGCTTCCGCTCCGACCCCTACGACAACCAGTCCGGCGAATGCGAGGTGGACGGCGTGGGCCTGTACGGCGATGCCCTTGACACCCGCAAGGAACTTGTGAACTACGAATTACTGTAAAAAAACACCGGGCCCTGCCTTCTGCGGGACCCGGATTTTGATGATAGGAGAAAACCATTTATGGAATATCTGGCAGGACTTTACACCCTTCTGCTGGTCGCCATCTGCCTGGAACTGGCCGTGGTGCTCTGGCGCACCGGCAAAAAGCAGGGCAGCGCACCGGATCACGACGAGCTCAAGCGCTGGATGCAGCAGCAGCTCGATGCACAGGCAAAAGACTTTGCGGCCAGACAGGCGGCAATGGCGGAGCAGAACTATACCGCCATCCGCAGCGTCAGTGAGACGCTGCAGACCTCGGTGCAGAGTATGAGCACTACACTGGCACAGGGTCAGAGCGGCCAGCAGCAGATCCTGACCCAGCGGCTCCAGAGTCTGGAGGCCGCCAACACCCAGAAGCTGGAAGAGCTGCGCAAGACCCTTGCGGAAAACATGACCGCCCTGCAGGCCGAGAACGCCAAAAAGCTGGATGAGATCCGCCACACTGTGGACGAGCAACTGCAGGATGCCCTGCAGAAGCGGGTGACCGAGAGCTTCAAGGCTGTGAATGACCAGCTGGAACAGGTGTACAAGGGGCTGGGCGAGATGCAGAACCTTGCCGCCGATGTGGGCGGGCTGAAGCAGGTGCTCTCGGGCGTTAAGACTCGCGGCATTCTGGGCGAGATCCAGCTGGGGGCCATTCTGGAAGAGATCCTGGCCCCGGAGCAGTACGAGACCAATGTGGCCACCATTCCGGGCAGCACCCAGCGGGTGGAATATGCCATCAAGATGCCGGGCGCGGACGGCGGCACGGTCTGGCTGCCCATCGACTCCAAATTCCCCGGCGACACCTATGCGCACTTGCAGGATGCCCAGGCCTCCGGCGATGCGCAGGCGGTGGAGAATGCCCGCCATGCGCTGGAGCTGGTGCTGCGGAGCGAGGCAAAGGATATCCGGGAAAAGTATGTGGAGCCGCCCTACACCACGACCTTTGGCATCCTCTTCCTGCCTTTTGAAGGGTTGTACGCCGAGGTGGTGAACGCCGGTCTGCTGGAGGTGCTGCAGCGGGATTATCAGGTGAACATTGCAGGCCCCAGCACCATGGCGGCTCTGCTCAACAGCCTGCAGATGGGCTTCAAGACCCTTGCCATCCAGAAGCGCTCCGGCGAGGTCTGGCAGCTGCTGGGTGCCGTTAAGACGGAGTTCGACAAGTTCGGGCAGGGGCTCTCCAAGATGCAGCAGCGTCTGCGCCAGACCGATGAAGAGCTGGACAACCTCATTGGTGTCCGCAGCCGGGCCATCAGCCGCAAGCTCCGCAGTGTCCAGAGCCTGGATGATGCCAGCGCAGCAGCCCTGCTGGAGCTGGACAACGAGCCCGGCCGGCCGGTGGCAGCAAGACTGCCGGAGGAGCTTGAATAATCTTTAACAATGTGCTATACTAGGAACCGCTATTAGTATTATGCTGCCACTTTTCCGGCACAGCAATATGGATAGAGAGGATGTCTGCTATGAGCGTGAAAAAGATCAGCGAAGCCATTCTGGGCGTGGGTGTGGACGATACCACCATTGACCTGTTCGAGAGCCAGTACCCGGTGCCCACCGGCGTGAGCTACAATTCCTATGTCATTCTGGACGAAAAGACCGCCATTCTGGATACGGTGGACAACCGTGCCACGGAGCCCTGGCTTGCCAACCTGACCGAGGCACTGGCCGGACGCAAGCCGGATTATCTGGTGGTCAGCCACATGGAGCCTGACCACGGTGCCAACATCGCCAGACTGGCCGCCCTCTACCCGGAAATGCAGGTGGTGGGCAACGCCAAAACTTTCCTGTATATGGATCAGTTCTTTGGGGCGGATGCCGTTGCCAAGGAGCGCCGCGTGGTGGTGAAGGACGGCGAGAGCCTGAGCCTGGGCACCCACACCCTGACCTTTGTGCTTGCCCCCATGGTGCATTGGCCTGAGGTCATGGTGAGCTATGAGAGCAGTGAAAAGGTGCTTTTCTCTGCAGACGGCTTTGGCCGGTTTGGTGCAGTGGCCAGGTTTGACGAAAACGCCGACTGGGCCAGCGAGGCCCGCCGCTACTACCTGAACATCGTGGGCAAGTACGGCCCGCAGGTGCAGGCTCTGCTGAAAAAGGCCGCCGCGCTGGATATCGCCACCATCTGCCCCCTGCACGGCCCCGTGCTGACCGGCGATCTGAGCAAGTACCTGAACTACTATGACCTGTGGTCCAGCTACAAGGCCGAGGAGCCGGAGAAGATCCTGGTGGCCAGCGCTTCCATCCACGGCCACACCAAAGCCGCCGCCCACACCATGGCTGAGAAGCTGCGCGCCAAGGGTGCCAAGGTGGTGGAGATGGATCTGACCCGCACCGATGTCTCCTATGCCGTCACTGAGGCCTTCCGCTGCGGCCGGATCGTGCTGGCCTGCGCCACCTATGATGGCTTCCTCTTCCCGCCGATGGAGAATCTGCTGACCCACCTCAAGACCAAGAACTTCCAGGGCCGCACCGTTGGCCTGATGGAGAACGGCACCTGGGCCCCCATGGCTGCAAAGCTGATGCGTGCCGAGCTGGACGGTATGAAGAACATCACCGTCTGTGATGCCGTTGTGACCATCCGCTCTGCCGCCAATGCCGCCGCTGAGGCACAGATGGATGTGCTGGCTGACGAGCTGCTGGCAAAGTAACGAATCGACCCCATAAAAAAGAACGAACGCCTGCCGAGTGAGAAAAGCCCGGCAGGCGTTCGTTTTGTCTATGCGAGAGGTATAGCAGAGTAGCATCTTCGCACGGGGGTAGGCGGCAAAGTCTTTTTTGTGTGGAGTTCGCCTTTCTTTGTCAGAACAAATCGTACTGCTTCATAGTTTCAGCTTTTCGGGAATCATGCTTCTCGTAGTAGCCGATCAGGGTGCCGCTTGCATCCCGCAGGGCTACCATGTAGACATCACGGACATGCTTTGGATTGTAGTAGGTATAGACGATGTTATGGCCTGCATCAGCGGCAAACCAGTCCACCACCTTGCGGATGGCTTCCACCGAATGGGGGTTGTGGCAGGCCAGAAGGCTTTTGCCCAGCAGGGAAGCGCCGCCGTATTTTTTGTAATCCACCACGGCGGCAGGGTTCATATAGAGGATGGTGTGATCCAGGTCGCAGATAACCACGGCCTCGCGGTCCTGGTCGATGATGCTTTTGAAATAGGCGTTCAGGTCTGCCATGATGTTGCTCCTTCTTTATTCTTATCCAGCGCGTCGAACTGCCTGAGGATCTGCGGATCCTTCAGCTTGATGACCTTGCCGGTGAGGTAGTGCAGAGTGTTCTCCTCCGGGATATCCAGGAAGCTGATGCGGACGGCGCAGAGAGCCTGCGTCCGGGTGCCGGTGCGCTCGTTCATCTTGCGGTTGCCGTATTTGATATCTCCCAGCACCGGCCTGCCCAGGTAGGCCAGATGCGCGCGGATCTGGTGGGTGCGGCCCGTGACCAGGCCAATCCTGCACAGGGCAAAGGGCCCGGCGGTGCGCAGCACGTCCACATCGGTGATGATCTGCTTACGGCGCTCATCCTGAGATTGGTGGGCATGGATGCTGACCTTGTTGTTCTTCTCGTCGTGCTCCCACCAGGCCGTGAACCGCCCGCTCTGGGGGATGCCCACGGTGATGGTATAGTATTCCTTTTTGAGCAGGTCGGTGCGGATGATCTCGTTCATGTCCCGCAGGGCGGCGTAGCTCTTGGCAGCGATGACAAGGCCCTCGGTGCCACGGTCCAGCCGGTTGCAGATGCCGGGTTTGAAGCGATTCTCGCCGCCCGCATCGTACTCGCCCTTCTGGGCCAGATACTGGGTGAATGCGTCCACAAGGTTGGCATCGCCGGTGCGGTCGCTGTGGCAGAGCAGGTGGGTGGGCTTGTACAGCACGGCAATGTTCTCGTCCTCATAGATGACGGTCACCTTGGGCTGGTTCTGCTGCTTTTTGGGGGCAGGCTTGCGGGCTGCAGGCTTTGCGCCCTCGGGCGGGAAGAATTCATCGTTGATGTACAGCTCAATGAGGTCGCCCGCCTTGAGCCGATCCTCGGGTGCGCCCTTTTTGCCGTTGACCTTGACCCGCTTGTTGCGGAAGCTCTTGTACAGCAGGCTGGTGGGGAGATCGCGGGTCACGCTCTGGACAAAGCGGGAAAGCCGCACGCCCTCGTCGTTTGCAGTGGCAGTGAATTGTTTCATAAAATCGTTCCTTTTATTGGATGAAGGACAAGCCCTCTCCGTCTTTGCTTCGCAAATCCACCTCTCCCAAAGGGAGAGGCAATGCATCTCCCGGGTTCAGTACATGCTGACCGAGAGCCACAAGGGGCTCTCCCTTTGGGAGAGCTGGCAAAGCCGCAGGCTTTGACTGAGAGGGATATTGATTCATAAAAAAGCCTTTTCTCTATAATAAACCACCCTTTCTTTGAAGTCAACGCAGAATATTTCCTGTGCCCCCTTGTGTTTTGCTGAAAAAACGGTACTATTAGAGTAATAACGCAAAAGGAGAACGACCATGGCGAAGGAAAGCAGCCAGCATAAGGGGCACCGCCAGCGGATGCGCGCCCGGGTAGAGCAGTATGGACTGGAAAGTCTGGAACCCCACGAAGCGCTGGAATATGTCCTTTACATCACCAACACCCGCAAGGACACCAACGGCCTTGCCCATGTCCTCATGGATCGGTTCGGAGACTTTGCCGGGGTGCTGGATGCCTCCGAGGAGGATCTGCTGACGGTGGAGGGCGTAGGCCCCTCTACCGCCCGGATGCTGCATCTTTTGCCGCAGATCGGCAGATACTATACCCAGTGTGCGGTCAACGGCAAAAAATGCATGAAGACCACCGACCAGCTGGTCGAATACCTGATGGCACAGTTTGCCGGGACTGTGCAGGAACGCGCCCTGCTGACTGCGCTGGATGGCCGCAGCCGCATCAAGGGGCTGTTCTGGCTGCGGGACGGCACCAGCGACCGGGTGAGTCTGGAGATCAAGGATGTGGTGGCGGCAGCCCTCAAGGGCGGTACCGACAGTGTGGTGCTCTGCCATAACCACCCCAACGGCGTGGCTCTGCCCTCGCGGGAGGATCTGATGGCTACCGAGAATATCGTCCGGGCGCTGGGGCTGGTCAAGGTACATCTGCGGGATCACATCATCCTGACCGAGAGCGAATATTTCTCCATGCGGGAGGCCAACCGCCTGCCGTTCTACGATTTCCAGACCGGGGAGATGCTCAGGCCGTATTGATATTATAAAATAATTGTGTTATAATCAACATGAAAAGCACAACTATTTGTAGTTCTATCTGAGAACAGAAAGGAGAAACGAGACATGGCCGATGAACAGTTCCATCTCGTCTCCAACTATGCCCCCACGGGCGACCAGCCCCAGGCCATTGAGCAGCTGGTAGAGGGCGTTGAGCGGGGCGACCGCTGCCAGACCCTGCTGGGTGTGACCGGCAGCGGCAAGACCTTTACCATGGCCAACGTGATCGCCCGGTGCAACCGCCCCACGCTGGTGCTGGCCCATAATAAGACGCTGGCGGCCCAGCTCTGCACCGAGTTCCGCTCGTTCTTCCCGGACAATGCGGTGGAGTATTTTGTTTCCTACTACGATTACTACCAGCCCGAAGCCTACATCCCCAGCACAGATACCTACATTGAAAAGGACAGCGCCATCAACGATGAGATCGACCGCCTGCGCCACTCGGCCACGGCGGCGCTTTCGGAGCGGCGGGATGTCATCATTGTGGCATCGGTGTCCTGTATCTACTCTCTGGGTGACCCCATCGATTACCGCAGCATGGTCATCAGTTTGCGGCCCGGGATGCAGATGGAGCGGGATGACCTGTGCAAAAAGCTGGTCACCCTGCAATATGAGCGGAACGACATCAATTTTATCCGCAATAAGTTCCGCGTTCACGGCGACACGGTGGATATCTATCTGGCCTACATGAGCGACCTTGCCATCCGGGTGGAGTTCTTCGGGGATGAGATCGACCGCATCACGGAGTTCAACCCCGTTACCGGCACCCGGCAGAACGTGGTGAAGCATGTGGCCATCTTCCCGGCCAGCCACTACATCGTCAGTGCCGATAAAAAGGCAGCGGCCATTGAAAAGATCCGCGCCGAGTGCGACGAGCAGGTGAAGAAGTTTACCGCAGAGGGCAAGCTCATCGAGGCCCAGCGCATCCAGCAGCGAACGAATTACGACATCGAGATGCTGACCGAAGTGGGGATCTGCAAGGGCATCGAGAACTATTCTGCGGTGCTGTCGGGCCGTGCGCCGGGCAGTATGCCCACCACCCTGCTGGATTATTTCCCGGAGGATTTTCTGCTTTTTGTGGATGAGAGCCATGTGACCCTGCCGCAGGTGCGTGCTATGTATGGCGGCGACTATGCCCGCAAAAAGACGCTGGTGGAATATGGCTTCCGTCTGCCGTCGGCCTTTGACAACCGCCCCCTCAAGTTTGAGGAGGTGGAAAGCAAACTGAACCAGATGGTGTTCGTCTCGGCCACACCGGGCGAGTACGAGCGCCGGAACAGCACCCGGATCGCGCAGCAGGTCATCCGGCCCACCGGCCTGTTGGACCCGCTCATCTCGGTGCGGCCTGTGGAGGGGCAGGTGACTGACCTGCTGGGCGAGATCAACGCCCGCACGGCGAAGAACGAGCGTGTTCTTGTGACCACCCTGACCAAGAAGATGGCCGAGGACCTGACCGACTTTTTGACCGAGCAGGGCATCAAGGTCAAATATATGCACCACGAGGTGGACACCTTTGAACGGATGGAGATCATCAAAGATCTGCGCCTGGGCTCCATCGATGTGGTGGTGGGCATCAACCTTCTGCGTGAGGGCCTGGATCTGCCCGAGGTCAGCCTTGTGGCGATCCTGGATGCCGACAAGGAAGGCTTTCTGCGCAGTGAGACCAGCCTCATCCAGACCATCGGCCGCGCAGCCCGCAACGCAGAGGGTCTGGTCATTATGTACGCGGATGAGGTGACGGACAGCATGGACCGTGCCATCACTGAGACCGAGCGCCGCCGTGCCATCCAGATGGCCTACAATGAAGAACACGGCATCGTGCCTAAGACCATCGTCAAGGCCATTGCGGACAGCATTGAGATCAGCGATAAGGCGGAGAACGCAAAGCGGAATACTCGCCGCATGGGCAAACTGGAGCGGGAAGCTGCCATCGAGCGCCTGACCCGGGAGATGAAGGAGGCTGCCAAGCTGCTGGAATTTGAGCATGCGGCCTTCCTGCGTGACCAGATCGACCGCCTGCGCCGGGGCGAGAACCCCACCGTGGACTCGGATGCCGAGACCGAGCGCAGGCAGAACCATGCACAGACACAGAGAAGAGGGAGAAAGTACCTTGGCAAACGATAAGATCGTCATCAAAGGCGCACGGGAGCACAACCTGAAGAATATTGATCTGACCCTCCCGCGCGAAAAATTCATTGTTATGACCGGCCTGTCCGGTTCCGGCAAGTCGAGCCTTGCCTTCGATACCATTTATGCCGACGGCCAGCGCCGCTATGTGGAGAGCCTTTCCAGCTACGCCCGGATGTTCCTGGGCCGGATGGACAAGCCCGATGTGGATGAGATCACCGGCCTGTCGCCGGCCATTTCCATTGACCAGAAGACCACCAGCCACAACCCCCGCTCTACCGTGGGCACCGTGACCGAGATCTATGATTACCTGCGCCTGCTGTATGCCCGGGTGGGCGTGCCCCACTGCCCGGTGTGCGGCCGCGTCATCAGCCAGCAGACCGTGGATGAGATGGTGGATGCCGTGCTCAAGCTGGAGGACGGCACCAAATTCCAGGTGCTGGCTCCTGTGGTGCGCCAGCGCAAGGGCACGCAGCAGAAGGAGCTGGATGCCGCCCGGCGGGGCGGCTATTCCCGTGTGAGGATCGACGGCAATCTGTATGACTTGGACGAAGAGATCACGCTGGAAAAGAACGTCAAGCACACGGTGGAGATCGTGGTGGACCGCCTTGCCATGCGTAAGGGCATCCGGGGCCGTCTGGCGGATTCGCTGGAAACTGCGCTGGCCCTGACCGGAGGCATCGCCGAGATCGATGTCATCGGTGGGGAGTGCATGACCTTCAGCCAGAACTTTGCCTGCCCGGAGCACGGCATCTCCATCGGGGATCTGTCGCCCCGGCTCTTCTCCTTCAACAACCCCCAGGGTGCCTGTGAGAAGTGCACGGGCCTTGGTACGTTTATGCGGGTGGACGAGGAGCGCATCCTGCCCAATAAGAACCTGTCCATCCGGCAGGGGGCCATCAAGGCCAGCGGCTGGTACTACGCTGAGGGCTCTGTCAGCGAAATGTACTATCTTGGTCTGGGTAAAAAATACGGTTTTACGCTTGATACGCCCATCAAGGATATGAGCACCGAGGCAGTGAACGCCCTGCTCTACGGCACCAACGGCGAAAAGATCGAGATGCACCGAACCAACGAGTTCGGCAGCGGTGTCTACTATAATACGTTTGAGGGCATCGTGGAGAACCTGGAGCGCCGCTTCCGGGAGACGAGCAGCGAGTGGATGAAGGAAGAGATCGGCAGCTTCATGTCTGGCGTGGAGTGTCCGGACTGCCACGGCAAGCGCCTGAAGCCGGTGGTGCTGGCAGTGACCGTTGGGGATAAGAACATCAGCGAGTTCTGCGAAATGTCCATCCGGGATGAGCTGAAATTCATTGCCGAAAATGAGCCGAACCTGACCGAGAAGCAGAGGCAGATCGGCGGTCAGATCATGAAGGAGATCCGGAACCGCCTGCAGTTTTTGCAGAGCGTGGGTCTGGATTACCTGACCCTGGCCCGCGCGGCCGGCACACTGTCCGGCGGCGAGAGCCAGCGCATCCGCCTCACCACCCAGATCGGCAGTGCGCTGTCCGGCGTGCTCTATGTGCTGGACGAGCCCAGCATCGGCCTGCACCAGCGTGACAACGATAAGCTCATTGCGACCCTGAAGAACCTGCGGGATCTCGGCAATACCGTCATCGTGGTCGAGCACGACGAGGATACCATGCGCAGCGCGGACTATATCGTGGATGTGGGCCCCGGCGCGGGCGTTCACGGCGGCGAGATCGTGGCGGCGGGCTCCGTGAAGGATATCTGTAAGGCCAAGCGGAGCATCACCGGCGATTATCTTTCCGGCCGCAAGCGCATTGCCGTGCCCCAGACCCGCCGCACCGGCAATGGAAACTTCCTGACCGTGAAGGGTGCCCGGGAGAACAACCTGCGCAACATTGATGTCCGGTTCCCGCTGGGGGAGTTCGTCTGTGTGACCGGCATTTCCGGTTCCGGAAAGTCCAGCCTGATCAATGAGATCCTGTACAAGACGCTGGCCTGTGAGCTGAACGGTGCCCGCAGCCGTGCGGGCAAGTGCGACGGGGTGGAGGGTCTGGAGTTTGTGGATAAGGTCATTGGCATCGACCAGCAGCCCATCGGCCGCACGCCCCGCTCCAACCCGGCCACCTATACCGGCGTGTTCAACGATATCCGCGCCGTCTTTGCCGAGACCCAGGATGCAAAGATGCGCGGCTATGGCCCGGGAAGGTTCAGTTTCAATGTCAAGGGCGGCCGCTGTGAGGCCTGCGAAGGCAATGGCATCCTGCAGATCGAGATGCACTTTCTGCCGGATGTTTATGTCCCCTGCGAGGTGTGCAAGGGCGCGCGCTATAACCGCGAAACACTGGAGGTAAAGTATAAGGAAAAGACCATCTCCGACGTGCTGAACATGACCGTGGAGGAGGCGGTGGTGTTCTTTGCCAACCAGCCCAAGATCGCCCGCAAGCTGCAGACCCTGCTGGATGTGGGCCTTGGCTATGTGACCCTTGGCCAGAGTGCCACCACCCTGTCCGGCGGCGAAGCCCAGCGGGTCAAGCTGGCCAACGAACTTGCCCGCCGCGGCACCGGTAAGACGGTGTATATCCTCGATGAGCCTACCACCGGCCTGCACATTGCGGACGTGCATCGCCTGATCGAGGTGCTGCAGAAGCTGGTGGATGCGGGCAACACAGTCATTGTCATCGAGCACAACCTGGATCTCATCAAGTGTGCCGACCACATCATTGACCTTGGCCCTGAAGGCGGCAGCGCCGGCGGCCTGGTGATTGCCGAGGGTACGCCCGAGCAGGTGGCCGAGGTGCCCGGCAGCTTTACCGGCCAGTACCTCAAGCCCCTGCTGGAAAAGGACAGACAGCTGCGGGCCGCAGATGCGGAAACTGGCGTAAAAGCAAAAAAGTAAAGCGGCGCTCATACGACGAAAATCATACTTTTCTTGAAAAAATCAGAAAAAGATGCGGAAAAGTGTTGACAAAACCCGGAAAGATGCGTATAATATCTTTTGTCGCCAATGCTTCGGTAGGGAGGCAGAGGACGATATCCGGGTGTAGCGCAGTTTTGGTAGCGCGCTTGAATGGGGTTCAAGAGGCCGTGAGTTCGATTCTCGCCACTCGGACCAGATGATTCCCAGTCGAACAATTGTTCGGCTGGGAATTTTTTTGTTTTTCGGAAGCAGACGCTTCGGAAAGATTAAAATAAATAAGTATTTCCGTGTCTGTGATCTCGATGCGATTTACAAAGGTGTCAATGATCCTGCGGTTATAATCCTCGGTACGTTCATTAGGAGAGATAAGGAACTGCTCCAATAGGAAGAGGATGCGCTCACGATCCAGAACGGGTGGATGAATTTCTTTCAGGGATTCCAACTGATAGTTGAGAGTGCTTTCCTGCTGCTCCAGGTCAGCAAGGCGGGCGGACAGACGAGAGCTGGCAGTACCGTTTTCAATGGATTCAATGATATTGTTGATTTTTCGACGCACATCGGCCAGGCCTTGCTCTAACATTGCACGCTCTGGATCGGGCTGGTTGACATCTGCCTGCTGTGCAGCAGCAATAGCGTCGGCCAAATCTTCGAGGGTATCTGGACGAAGAACATTTTCACAGATGGCATTGACCACAAGATTCTCAGCAACATCTTTTGGGATATTTTTCTTTTTACAGGTTCCACCATCGACTTTATTCCCACATGCGTAGTAATAGTAAACATCGTTGCGGCAGTTGTGGCCGGAGATACCCCGCATCAGGCTGTGGCAGCAGCCGCAGAAAAGCTTGCCAGAGAGCAGATAGTCGGCATGGGAACTGTGTGGTGCGCGGTGCTGCTTATTGAGTGTGAGCATTTTCTGCGCCCTCTTCCATAGATCATCGTCGATGATGGCGGGAATTGCACCATCAATGCGGACATCGTAGGCCTTGCAGATATAGACACCATGATAGGCTTCATTCTGGATGATACGAGGAATGCTGCATTTGTTGAAGGCGTTGCCCTTACTGGTACGGAGCCCGGCAGCGTTCAGCTGCTCCACGATGGAAGCGCTGCTCTCTCCGGCCGCATAATGCTCAAAGATGAACCGGATAGTGGGGGCATTTTTCTCGTCAATAATAAAACGCTTGTGTTCATCTGTGGTAAGCCCCAGGGGGCGGTTAGGATTGATTGCCTTCCCCTTGAGTGCGGATTCCCGCATACCACGCCGCATCTTTTGAGCCAGCTCAGCGGAATAGTATTCGGCCAGGGATTCCATCAGACCTTCCAGAATAATGCCCTCTGGTCCTTCCACAGAGCTTTCGGCTGCATAAAGAATACGAACTCCGTTATCTCGCAGCTTCTTTTTGTAGACCGCACTATCATAGCGATTGCGGGCAAAACGGTCAGTTTTCCAGCAGATCACGAGATCGAACAGATGTTTGCTGCTATCTGCGATCATCTGCTGAAAAGCCAGCCTGGATTCAACACCACGGCCCGAAATGTGCCGGTCAATGTATTCATGCACGATTGTCAAGCCATGCTGCCGGGCGTAGGCTTCGCAGTCCCGGCGCTGGCCCTCGATGCTCTGCTCGGTCTGCTGGGAACCGCCGCTGTAACGGTAGTAGGCAACCAGACGGTTCCCGGGAGATACTTTCTTTTTTCTTGCCATGATTGCTCCTTGTGCGCTGAGCAGGATCATGGTACAATGAAATTGCTCAGCAGGCGTGTTTTCTTATCCTATGATTATTCTCCGACAGACAGATTCCCCGTCTGGCCCCGGTGGCTCTATCGTACAGAGCTGCCGGGGATTCTTTTTGTGTAGAAATTTGCCGTTTTTGACCAAAATCTATTGCAAAACCCCCTTCGATGTGCTTTATTAAGTACATACTTTAGGAGGTGTCTGCGCATGATCCTGACTGACAAGGAGCTTTTTCAGCAAGGTTCTTCCCTGATTGCTCCGTTCGAGCAGAACCAAGTAACGAATATTGGGTACGATCTGAAAACTGAATGCTTTTTCCTGGATGCCAAAACATCCAAGACAGAGGTGGAGCTGGCTCCCGGTGATACGGTGTTTGTGCGAACTGTGGAAACGATCAGCCTGCCGGATGATATGGCCGCTGCGGTGCAGCTGAAGAACAGCCGCATTCGTCAGGGCCTGAGCCTGACCGCCCCGATCTACCAGCCCGGCCACAAGACAAAGGTCTTTTTCCGGGTGACGAACATCACCAAGAAGATCATAAAGTTGAATCTGGAAAAAGGCATTGCCTATCTGCTCTTCCTTCCGCTGGGAGAGAGCGTGGAAAAGCCCTACAATGGTACGTTCCAGAATGAGGAGACTTTTGTTGGGATGGGGGCATATCAGTCCGCACTGGGCGATGATATGATAGACATTGAAAAGAAAGTGGATGCAGTAAAGAACATTGAAAAGAACGTGTATGGCAATGTACTGTCCATTATGGGCATCTTTATCGGCATCTTCAGCCTCATCAATGTGAACCTTTCTCTTGTTGCAGCAAGTGCCGGCATGGCAACACTGCTGACTTTCAACTTTGCTACCGTGGGTGCAATTGCATTCCTGATCGGCCTGATCAACGCTATCCTGCCGGATGGCAAGAACCATAAGCTGATCTGGTGTGCTTCCGGTTTGGCATTCCTGGCATCGATCGTGGTTCAGTTCATCGTAAAATAAAATCTATCCATCCCCCACCGGCTGAGCTCGGCGGGGGCTTTGTTTTGCCCCGCTGGTGATGTAAACTTGCAGATAGAACAAACAAATGATACAATAAAGTCAGGTAAGTTCACGGATAGCGCTTACAATAGAAGCGGCATTCCAGCCAACTACTTTAGAAGCTTTTGCTCTGAGATCAACCGGAATATAACTGCTGCCCCAAGGCATAATAACAATAATAGGCTTTCCCATTCTGAGGGCTTCATCTACTTCATATTTCATCCAGTCGTGGTAGAGTGTGTACATACCGCCGATAACAAGGACAACTTGTGCTCTTTGAATTTTGGCAGTGATGGCTTGTGCGATTTCGTGATAGGATGCGTGAGGACTGGACAGCGCCAGCGGCTTTTCTTTTGGTGCAGAGTAGTTGTAATAAGAAAACCAAGGAGAAGCATCCAAGAGATTTACAAGTCGGTTATATTCATCGCCGTATCTCCATGCGTGGCTGATAAAAATGCGATAATCGTACAAAGCAGGCACCTTAAACATCCTTTCTTGTTTTGGAGGTTAATATGAAATTTCAAAAAAAACCGGTCATTATTGATGCGTACCAGACTGACAAAGATGTGTATATTGAGACGCTGGAGGGTGTGATGCATGCCTCACCGGGGGATTGGATCATTACCGGAGTCAACGGAGAAAAGTATCCCTGCAAACCGGACATTTTTAAAAAGACTTACGAAGCGGTTCCCGACTGAGTTTTGCTCTTATCTGTGACAGGCTTTGCATTGGAAGATTTCCATTTGCTGCCTTCAGAGGAAAGCAAATTTTCGATGTTGTGAACGAACAACTGCTCTTTTGTTTCATCCGTTCCGTAAGGAAAAGCATTCATCAGATAGAGGCTTTTTTCGTGCTTCAAGGCCTCACAAGCGGCACGATATTCGATCCAGTTTTCATGGTAGCGATAAAGACGCTCGATTCCCTCAATGATGGCGATTGCAGCACCTAGCACACCTACCATGAAAGCAACTTGGGAACATCCAACAGTATAACTGGAAAGCAGCGGAATCGCTGCGGCAATAACAAGCTCGGTCAGTTGCAAGCACTTATAGCGCTTTTGTGCATTCTGAGATTTTTTATCGTACCAGTTGATCTGATCATCCAGACGGTTTGTGATATAACTGTTAATGTCACCTGGCTCAATTTCCGGAGGCGTATAATCCGGTACTTTTTGTTTGCTCGTAAACATATTTTATAGCCTCTTTTCTAACCCTGACAAGTTTTTGTCAGGGTTATTTTTTATGCTTCATTTCTATCCACGCCCACCGGCTGAGCCCGGCGGGGGGATTGTTTTGCCCCGCTGGTGTTACAGCACCGGTGGGGTTATTTTTTATCAGCATTTGCGACAAAGTCGTCGATAAAACCCGTCAGGTGGAATTCGTTGACCAGTCCGGCAAGGTCACGGCGGTCTCTGCTCCAGTTATAAGGGGAGAGATAGCCATGCGACAGGCCGTAGCTGCCGAGACCGAGAAGCAACTGCAGAAGCCGGATACCTTGATCCGAAAGATTGACGGGCGGTTTGGAAAAAACAAGGCTGTAAAAACGCTGTGTTGCGGATTTGTAAAGGACCTCCCAGGTGTCCTTATAGGGATCATTACCGCACCGATCAAGAAGAAGGGACTTTTGACACAACCCCGAAACGACATCGTTCCGGAGCAGGACACCGTAGTCTGAAGCCGGGTCAAAAGACTGAACGGTCGAACAAATCTCCTGAAAGGCAATCCGGACCTGAATGCCGTAAACCTTCCGCCCCGTCCAGTCGGCGGCAAACAGAAAAAGAATGATACCGGGATACAGAAGGGCTGCAAACAAACCGTTTCCGGAGTCCGGGTCATAAACGGAAAAAAGGAAAAGCCAGAGGATGATCCAGACGCTCCCGGCCATAATGCGAAGAAGAGAAAGAAAGTGCTTCGTCTTTTGCGATTCCCGTACTTTGGATGGATCCATTACATTCACCTCGTTGGAATTTGATTCCAGCATAGAGGACTAAAAGTTTCCTGACCAGTGGCAAAATAACCAAAAATAAGGCGTAAAAATTGTTTTGTTGCTTCCGCAACATAAAAAGGCTCTTGTGCAGCACTGCACAGGAGCCTTTTTGCTTAGCGGTGTCGCAGAGCGTGACGGAAAAATACTACTGATTCATTGCCTTCTTGCGGATAGAGATATTTGAATCAATTCGATTTTCCTCCAGCTTCTCTGCCTTTTCGACATTCGCGGTTAGATTGGCCACAAAGCGTTCCACAGCCCGTTTATCAGAATCAGACAGTTCCAAATAGGTTTCCAGAAGCTGGCGGCCATACAGTCCGAGATCATATTTGTCGGAAAGCTGTTCAATCAAATCCATATTCTTCTGACTGAACATAGAGCCAGTGCCATACCGCAGCCATTCTTCATTGACATCAAATTCACGACAGATTAAAAGAACGATGTTGTCAGCCATTGCATTAACACCGCTCTCATAACGGGAAATAGCGGAACCAGTTAAAGAGAGTTTGGCACCAAAGTCTACCTGATTTAGCTTCAATGCTTTACGAAGCTGTTTAAGTCGTTCATTCATGGGTGTTCACCTCCTTGCAAATATAGTACGCCAAAATCTTACCGTTGTCAAGAAAAATGCTTGACAATATTGCCAATGGAAACTATAATAATACCAACGGAAAGATTTTACTTGCCGTTAGGAGGTGTAGCAAGATGATGCAATCAACCGAAACCACCCGGATGGTAGAACTGCTGACGACAGCAACAAAGTTGCCGGAACCAATGCAGGCGCTGGCGCTGGGTTACGCAAAGGGACTGGCGGATGCCGAAAAGCTTCGTGCTCAGCCCACCGACCCGAAAAAGAGCGCATGAAAAAGCCCCGGCGGGGAGCCGGGGACAGAGAGATGAAAGGAGAAAATAACGTGACGGTAAAGATTACAGGTAACCCCAAAGAAATTGCCGCCCTTGTATTAGCGGTACAGGAGCGGCAGATTCGGGATGGCTTTATTGGAAAGCGTCCGATTGAGGATGATGGAATCAAGGATTGTGCAATGACGGCAGGTTTGTCAGAAAAGAGTTTCGGGTGATGTGATCCACTGTGCCCCGATATCCTGAATAACAAGGATATCGCATTCTTCACTGACGGTTTGATTGATCTGGGCATAGTGCTGAACCCCGGCAACGGAACGGGTCAGAAATCGCAGATAATTGATGGATTCCTGAAGCGGAAAGGCATCGTGCTCCACCGGAAACATGTCGGTCAGCTTTATCAGTATCTCTGATTCACCGGAAAATGCGAGACAGTTTCCATTTTCATTGGTTAATTCCGTAATGGCTTCAGACACCAATGAAGTGGATAAGACGATGCGATTGCCGTTACTTATAGCAGCACCGATCAGAACAACATTCCGTTTTCCGGCAATAGCCAGAAGCTCCTGCTTGAGCAGCCGGAGTTCATCTTCGATGGAAAGAGATTCATTCAACTGCGAAAGACATCGTTTGATGGTACAGGACGTACGGGTCTGATTTTCCAGTCCGGATGCGCCGGTATAGGTGATTCCGTGGCCGGATTTTGTGAGGAAGATTTTTTGCTCATGATCAGTGAGAACAAAAGATTCTGTTGAATTTGTTTGTTCATCGGAAATTGTGGTCGTTAATCTTCGATCTGCGGACATTACAATTCCATACGGATTGGACAAAACGATAGCCAGTGACATTGTCTGAGTAGCCTCCTTTTGATTTTGAGTATAGCACAGAGGAGAAGAACGGACAAGAACACATGAAAAAGCCCCGGCGGGGAGCCGGGGGAGGAAGGGGGATGAAGAGGTGAGTGTGCAGCTGGTGATTGCTGCATGGCTAATTGATTTAGCGACAGTATGGATTGCGAAGCGATGGTTGGGCGGCGAGATTCAGGGCTACATTCTTTTTTCTATTATGCTGAGTTACTTATGTGCGGTGCTTACGCTCTACGAGTGGGTGGTGCATCTGTAATAGTTCCTGACGCATAGCTTCAAACGCTTCATAGGCAGAAGCATTGAATGCTTTTTGTGATTCAGGTGTCGGATTTGATTGAAATTCCATCAACTGCGAAGAAAAACCGCTTAATTTTGCACAGGTATCCCGGCTGGAAAACAAAATGGCACGGGCGCAGCAGGCAGTAAGCCTGCCAGCGTCGGCATCTGGAGAGCGGCTCATAAAGGATTGAGCGGCTTCAAAGAAAGATTCGTAGGCTTCTACCTGAGCATGGAAGAACATTTTTTCGGATTCCAGCTTGTAGGCAGCTAAATTTGTAGCTTTAGCTATGATCACCTGAGCAATTGCAGTGAAAAGCGCAGCAAGGGCAGAAACGAGAGCAGCAAGTGAGGAAATAAGGGTAAGTCTTTCAACGAATGTCATGTAAAACACATCCTTTCTGGTTGGATTGTACCACCAGGGGGAGAACCGGACAAGAGCACATGAAAGGAGCAACGAACGATGGACCGTTATATGATCGTGATCCCGGCGAAGAACCGGGCATTCAACATGAAGTGTGATGATGGTGACAGCATGAAGCTGGAGACCCTGCAGAAGCTGGTGGGCGGGCCGATCGAGCCGGTGCCCGCCTTGCTGAGCGCCGAGTGGGCGCGGGAGAAGGACGCGGACGGCATTCTGCTGCTGGTGAACGAGGAAGGGCTGATGAAGGAGCGCCCCCTGACGAACCAGCGCGCCAGTGAGATGACGGCGGCAGAGCTGGTGGGCCCGGCGATCGTGGCCGCAAGGCGCGGCGATGAGCTGATCGGCTTTGCAAAGCCTGTGGTGGAGACCATCTGCGCCGAGTGGCTGTGAGGTACTGCCATGGGCCGAAAGCAGAAACTGCCCTTTGAGCACTGGCAAATTATTGAATTGCTGCACATCACACAGGATTTTTACTCAAAACCGGAGAATGAGGCTGCATTTCAGGAATGGAAGGCGGCCAGAGATGCGAGAAAAGCAAAAAGGCCCGCCGGTGCGGGAACACCGACGAGCCAACCAGGGTGATGGTTTGACAACACATCACCAGAAGTTTAACACAGAGCGGGAGGATTTGCAAATGAAAAAGAAGATCACGGGCAGCGTGCTGAGCGCCGGTGCCATTGTGCTGGGACTGGCTGCCGTAGGCTGCGGCGGGGCCATTGAGAACGCGGCCAATGGCTGGGTAATGCTGGGCTACACGCTGCTGGCCATCGTGCTGGGGTGTGCAGCCCTGGCGCTGGCCGGGCTGGGCCTGGTGGCAGAGCAGCGGAAGGAGCCGCAGAAGATCCACAAAGTGCCGGAGAACACGGTGAAGAAGGCCGTCTGCGGCAGAAAGGCGGGGTAAGGATGGCGGAGAGCGAAACGGAAATGGGATTTAAGCCGAGTCGTTGTTATAACCTGTGTTATAACATGGACTGCATGGAAGGCATGGCACAATTCCAAGACGGCTTTTTTGATCTTGCCGTAGTTGATCCGCCATATTTCAGCGGCCCGGAACGCCGGGACTACTATGGCTCCAAGGTGAGCAGAACCGGTGTGCGTCGCAACGATTATTTGATTTCTCCAGCATGGGAAATACCGGAGAGGTCCTACTTTGACGAACTGCGCCGGGTAGCCAAGCATTATATTGTCTGGGGCTGCAATTACTTCGATTATGAGTTCGCGCCCGGTCGGATTGTGTGGGACAAATGCAATCAGAGCACCAGTTTTTCCGACTGCGAACTTGCGGCAACAGATCTGTTTGAAAGCGTGCGTCTGTTCCGGTACATTTGGAACGGCATGATGCAGGGTAAAAGCATCACAGAAGGCCATATCGTGCAGGGAGACAAGCGCCGGAATGAAGTGCGCATCCATCCAACTCAAAAGCCGATAGCCCTGTATGACTGGATTTTCCAACGTTATGCGAAGCCGGGGCAGAAAATTCTGGACACGCACCTTGGAAGCGGGAGCAGCCGGATCGCGGCATACGAAGCGGGGCTTAAGTTCATCGGTTTTGAAATCGACCCTGACTATTATGAGCGTCAGGAAAAACGATTTCAGGAGCACACGGCGCAGACCAGCTTGTTTCATGCAGTAACAGGAGGAGCGGAAGAAAGGTGGGGTAAGGATGAAAATCACGATTTACAAAAATGGAAACGATGGCGGTCTGAGCATTGAGGATGGCGAGAGTGCAGCGGATGTTACACGGGTGATCATGCAGTCGGCAGTAAGTTTTGTTGTCAGCAGCGTGCCCAGTGACTTGAACAACGCCCAGAAAGAGGAGACCGTTCGGACTTTTGCAAAGGTCGCTGAACTGGAAATGCGGTTGGCACTGAGCCATAAAACGGTGACGGGCCTTTTTGAGGGGAAAGAAGCTGCTTTTATGGAAGAGTTGATGAAACGGGCGATGGAGGACAAGCAGAAATGACGCTGGAGGATTACAAGAACATCCTGCGGACGGGAACGCCGAGCGACCGGGCGCGGGCCATTGCCGAGGCCGGGAACGACAGGAGCCTGACTGACGAGGAGTTCCACGAGCTGACGGCCATGATCAAGGGCGTTGTGCGGCCAGCCCGGCGGAAGATGACCCCGGACGAGGCGAAGCTGTGGGCGGAGATCAGCCTGGTGAACACCCGGCTGAAGAATGCCATGAACGATGCGGCCTTTGCCGTGCGTGCCCTGCCGGGAGACCTGCAGGAGGATGCGATCAATGTGCTGAGCCACACGCTGAGCGGGATGCTGGGCGACCTGACCGCCATGATGGCCGAGACCGGGGAGCCGTGAGATGGACGGCACCCAGTGTGTACATGTGTTTGAGATCACCCGGAGCCGGTGCCTGAGCTGTGCAGGCCGGAACCGGGCGTGCGGGGAATATGAAGAACGGAGAAGTTACCATGAAAACAAAGATGAGCCTTTCGGCGGAGATGGACCTGACCCAGGACAGCGTGGTGCAGCTGACCTGCTGGTGCGGGCAGATCGCATTACATGAGCTGTGGGGGCTGGGCCGCACCCGGCTTGACCGGATCACCAGACGGAAGGAGCTGCTGGGCAGCCAGAGCCTGGCTGTGGTGATGCAGCCAGACAAGAACGGGATGCCCCAGACGGAGAAGGCCAGGCGGCTGCGGGCGGAGGCAATCCCCAAGGGCGTGCCGACGGAATTTCGGGTGCCTGCGTTGCGGACACCCCGCACCCGGCGGGAGCAGCAGCTGAAAATGGTGGGCGACCGGGCAGCGACCATGGCCTGGCAGCTGATGGCGCTGGCCTGTGTGCAGGAGCTGGGGTTTGGAGCAGACCGGCTGAACCGGCTGTATGCAGAGATGCGCCACAACTACGAGCAGCTGAATGAATGGGGCAAGACGGACGGGCTGGACGTGGCCATGGAAAAGCTGCGGCGCTGCGCCTGCGATGCCTTGCAGACTGAGGACATCGTGGTGGAGAACGTGGACGATGAAAAGACAGTGCAGACCCTGAGCCGAAGCTATAAGGAGCAGGAAACGGAGTTTCTGAAGCGGGCTGTGATGATGGCAGCGGGCCGCAATGCCTGCCGCCAGAGCCTGAATGTGCTGAACGAAGAGAGTGTCCGGCAGAAATGTGCGGATGCCATGGCAGCGGCCATGGCTCCGGCGGGAAGGAGGAGACTGTAAGATGCAGAGTGGATGCAGATGGGTATACACCCTGATGGACTGGGACACCGGCGAGGTGGTGGCCAAGGGCACCAGCGTGGAGCTGGTGGAGCAGGGATATTTTCCCGATGTGAACAAGCTGAGCAGCGTTTGGAATAATCTGGAAAAGTGCAAGAACCCCAGCCCGAAGAGCTACCGGTGGAAGATGGAGCGGAAGAGCACCAAGGACGACCGGGTGGAGAGGGCCCGGGCAGAGGGCCTGAGCGCGGACGAGCGGGCCGAGACCCGGATGGTGCGGGTGTACAGCTGCTACGGTGCGGACGGCACCCTGCTGGGCAAGGGCACGGCGGCAGAGCTGAAGGACAGGGGATTGTTTGGCAGCGAGGGCACAGTGCACGAGTGCTACCGCAAGCGGGGCGGCGTGTACAAGCCCGGCGGCGTTGCGCGGATGGAGATGGAGCTGTGCCAGAAACGGATCAGGCACCCCATAAAGCGGCCGGATCAGCCAGTAAAGGTGAAGCGCAAGCCCATTGGCGGCGTGCTCGACCCCAGCCCCCTGGCCTACGACGTGCATGATCTGATGATCTACAACGAGAAGGCCCGGAAAATTGGAAAGCCGGAACTGACCTACGGATACTGGGCGGAAAAAGGAAAGCCCGCCACGCCTTAAACACCTTGATCTATTATGAAGAGCAACGGATACGATGGACTGACACGTCCACCGTATCCGTTACGTTTCATAATACCTTTATAAAGAAAGAGGGGGAAGGGCCCTCTTTGGGGAGCTAGTATACCCGTTACTTCTGTGACGGTGGGGTCACGGGAAAGAGAATATCAGCAGAAAGTGAAAGCCAGCAGGAGGGCACCGGGATGCGGAATACCTACACCAGAGAGAAGAGAACCCTGTGTGGGGAGAGCTACATGGAGGTAGACCTGTATGCCATTACCCCGGAGGAACACCAGGCCAAGCGCAGGAAGAAGTGCAGGCCCAGCAGTGAACGGCAGAAGCGGCGGAATGCCCAGCACGCCCACCGGCGGAGGGTGCAGAAAGCAAACGCCAATTTCACGGTGCTGGGGTTCTACCTGACCCTGACCTATGCGGAAGAATACCTGCCGGAAAGCATGGAACAAGCCGAAAAAGACCTGCGGAACTACATACGCCGACTAAAAACGGCAATTTTAGCTGCCTTTGGCCCGGGCTTTGCCCTGCGATACATGGGGCTGACCGGCTGCGGACGAAAAAGCGAACGCTACCATCATCACCTGCTGATCGAGTGCCCAGGGCTGACTATGCGACAGAATGCAGACTTTCGGCAGCTGCTCGAGGACAAATGGTCCGCACGCCAACCGGACGGCAGCTATGAGCTTTTGGGTACAGCTAACGCTGATCGGCTGAACCTGCAGAACCGGCTGGATGACCTGATCACCTACTTCGAGAAGCACGGGCAGCTGCGCTGGTACGAGAGCAGAAGCCTGATCCAGCCGGTGGAGCTGGTACCCAATGACACCAGATGGAGCCGGAAGCAGCTACGCAAAGGCTGCACGGACTGCAAGGACAGTGCCTATTGGTGGGAGCAGAAATACCCGGGCTGGAAATTCGTGCGCTGCGTGGTACCGGAACCGGAGAGCCCCGGATGCGAGAAAGAGGGCTGGGATGCGGATGACCTGCGGTGCTATGTGGTGATGGTGAAGCAGAAGGTGGGACATGCCTTTGCGAAAGTTCGCACCTGACAGATAAAACACCGGTATTTTGCGCGTTATACCCATGCGAAAAGAAGGTGGGGCGGTGACAAAAGAGCAGAAGAAAGCGACCCGGCAGGCTCTGCGCCGATATGGCGAGGGGTCTGTTTGTGCTGCCTGGGCGCAGGTAATCGGGGCGGTGCTGGCCTGGTACGACCGCAATGACCCGGTATGCGCCCAGCTGCTGCGGCTGCGCTACCTGCAAGGTCTGCCCGAGGAAAAGGTGATCGCCCGGCTGTATGTGGGGCGAACGACCTACTACACCAAAGAGCTGGAAGCTCTGAGCACCGTGGCAGTGTGTGCAGCGGATGCAGGGCTGCTGCCCGGCGGGCAAATGTCCGGGGTAGTTGCACCCGGCGGGGCGTGATAGGATATTTGCAAAGGCAGGTGAGAGAGTTGGCGAAGAAGCGGGCGTACTGCAAGAACACGGTGGCCGGGAAGCAACGGGGAAAAAAATACCCGGCGGCGTTCCGGGCCGAGGTGGTGATGGCCATGCTGGGCTCCAACTCCGTCTGCGCTGTGGCGAAGAAGTACGGCGTGCCGGAATCGACCATCCGCAGCTGGATGAGCGAGGAGGCAGGCCGCAGTGATGCCTTTGCAAAGGCCCGGCAGGAAGCCGCGCGGGAGATCGCCATCCGGGCAAGCCTGGGCGTGCGGGCACAGGTGACCTTTTTGCAGGGCCGGGCCGCTGAGAGCCAGCGGGCGGCGCAGATCACGGAGAGGCTGCACCGGCGTTTGGACGAGGACACCCGGGCCCGGGACTTTGCCGTGGGCACCCTGCTGAAGGATGACCCGGAGGAGCTGGCGGATGCCACCGAGACCGGCCTTGTGGTGTATGCCAGCCCGGGCAGCTACGACAGGCAACTGGATGACACGGAACGCAGGCGGCTGAACGCCGAACTGGAACGGTACGAGGGCCGGGTGATGAGCGACAAGAACGCGGCCGGTGTGGCCAAGGTGCTGATGGAAGTGGCCGAAAAGGCTGCTGCCATGGCCCCGGCGGAGAACACCGACAGCGTGAGCGGCCCGCCGATGGTGGAAATCGCGGCAGCCAGTGAGACGGACGGCCAGCAGGAGGTGGAAGTGGATGGCGGCACAGAGGATGCGTGACGGCAGACCGGTGATCTGGTCGCCGCAGCCTGCCCAGGCGCGGTTCATGCAGCGCACCGAGAACGAAGTGCTGTATGGCGGGGCCGCAGGAGGCGGCAAGAGCGATGCGCTGGTGATCGAGGCCCTGCGGCAGGTGGAGATTCCCCACTACCGGGGGCTCATCATCCGAAAGACGTTTCCCCAGCTGCGGGAGCTCATTGACAAGACCATGCGATACTACAAGCCGGTATTCCCAAAAGCCAGGTACAACAGCAGCACACACTGCTGGACCTTTCCCAGCGGTGCAAAGATCTATTTTGGCAGCCTGAACCACGCCCAGGACAAGTACAACTATCAGGGCCAGGCCTACGACTTTATCGGCTTTGACGAGCTGACCCATTTCACCTGGGAAGAGTACAGCTACCTGCTGAGCCGGAACCGACCCAACGGCCCCGATACCCGGGTCTACACCCGGGCCACGGCCAACCCCGGCGGCATCGGCCACGGATGGGTGAAGGCAAGGTTCGTCAGCCCGGCCCCGCCCGGCACCCGGATGGTGCAGATGGTAAAGGCCAGGGCCCCGGACGGACGGGAGATCGTGCAGCGGCGGACCCGCATCTTTATCCCCAGCACCGTGTTTGACAACGCGGCCCTGCTGGAAAATGACCCGGGATACCTGGGCACACTGGCTGCGCTGCCGGAAGCGGAGAAGAAAGCCCTGCTCTACGGCGACTGGGATAGCTTTACCGGGCAGGTGTTCACCGAGTGGAAGAACGACCCGGCCCACTACGACGACCAGCGGTGGACACATGTGATCCGCCCGTTCCGCATCCCGGGACACTGGAAGATCTGGCGGGGGTACGATTTCGGCTACTCGAAGCTCTTTTCCGTGGGGTGGTATGCGGCGGACGAAGAGGGCAGGCTTTACCGCATCCGGGAGCTGTACGGCTGCACCGGGACCCCCAACGAGGGCATCAAGGCTGACCCTGTGAAGCAGGCGAGGATGATCCGGGAAGCAGAAGAGAACGACCCCATGCTCCGGGGCCGCACCATTCTGGGCGTGGCCGACCCGGCCATCTTCAACGAGAGCCAGGGCGAGAGCATTGCTGCCATGCAGGAAAAGAGCCCGAACTTTCTGCACTGGGCTCCCGGCGACCACACCCGGCTGGCGGGCAAGATGCAGTTCCACTACCGGCTGGCGTTCCAGGCGGATGGGCGGCCCATGCTGCAGGTGTTCAACACCTGCAAGCACTTTATCCGCACCATCCCGAATCTGGTATACAGCGAGAGCAACGTGGAGGACATTGACACCGACCAGGAGGATCACATCTACGACGAGTGCCGGTATGTACTGATGGAGAATCCCCTCAGCCCGCCCCGGACAGAGCCGGTGCAGCCCATGCCGGATGACCCGCTGGAACTGGGGAAGAAAGCGAGGTTTTTTAGAGTATGACCGACGTGATCGGCACAGAGCAGGTGGCGAAGGCCACGGCGCTGTTACAGAGATACAAGACCGGCAAGGCGGCGCTGGACAAGCGGATCGTGGACAACGAGCTGTGGTTCCGGATGCAGCACTGGGCCAACTACAAAAACGAGATGATGGAGGGCAAGCCCAAACCTTCCAGCGGGTGGCTGTTCAACAGCATTGCCAACAAGCACGCGGATGCCATGGACAACTACCCGGAACCCAACGTGCTGCCCCGGGCAGCGGACGACGAGCAGACCGCCAAGGTGCTTTCCAAGATCCTGCCGGTGCTGCTGGAACAGGCAGAATACGAGCAGGTGTACAGCGACACCTGGTGGCGCAAGCTCAAGCAGGGCACCGGCGTGAAGGGCATCTTCTGGGACCCGGGGTTACGGAACGGCGTGGGAGACATCTCCATCAAGAGCATGGATCTGCTGATGATGTACTGGGAGCCCGGCGTGATGGACATCCAGGACAGCCCCCACCTGTTCAGCCTGGCGGTGGCCGACAACGAACAGCTGAAGGCCCAGTACCCCCAGCTGGAAGGCCACACCGGCAGCACGCTGGAAGTGGCAAAGTACATCCACGACCAGAGCATTGACACCTCGGACAAGAGCGTGGTGGTGGACTGGTATTACAAAAAGGCCCGGGAGGACGGCCCGCCTCTGCTGCACTACTGCAAGTTCTGCAACGGCGTGGTGCTCTACGCCAGCGAGAACGACCCGGCCCTTGCTGACCGGGGATTCTACGACCACGGCAAGTACCCCTTTGTGTTCGATACCCTGTTCGTGGAAGAGGACAGCCCGGCGGGCTTTGGGTACATCGACGTGATGAAGGACACCCAGACCGCCATTGACGAGATGAACGCGGCCATGGACGAGAACGTGAAGCTTTCGGCCAAGGCGCGGTACATCATCCAGGACGGTGCGGGCATCAACGAGAAGGAGCTGGCCGATTTCGGCAAGGACATCGTCCACGCAGCGGGGCGGGTGACGGACGAGACCCTGCGGCCCTTACAGACAGCGGGGCTGGCGGGCAACCTGATCACCTACCGGGACGCGAGAGTGGCGGAGCTGAAGGAGATCAGCGGCAACCGGGATGTTTCCCAGGGCGGCACCACCAGCGGCCTGACTGCGGCTTCTGCCATTGCGGCGCTGCAGGAGGCTGGCTCGAAGCTCTCCCGGGATATGCTGAAAAGCGCTTACCGGGCCTTTGCAAAGGAGTGCTATTTCATCATCGACCTGATGCGGCAGTTCTACGACGAGAGCCGGGTCTACCGCATTACCGGCGACAGCGGCCAGCCGGAGTATGTGCAGTTCTCCGGGGCAATGCTGCAGCCCCAGCCGGGTGGCATGATCGGCGGGGTGGAGCTGGGCAGCCACGAGCCGGTGTTCGACATCACGGTATCGGCTGCCAAGAAGAGCACCTTCAGCCGCCTTTCCCAGAACGAGACGGCAAAGGAGTGCTACCAGATGGGGCTGTTTGCCCCGGCCAACGCTGACGCGGCGCTGGCGGTGTTGGATATGATGGACTTTGAGGGCATCGAAAAGGTGCGGGAACGGGTGCAGCAGAACGGTACCCTGTACACCCAGCTGCAGCAGGCCATGGAGCAGCTGCAGAAGCTGAGCGCCATCATTGACCAGCAGAACGGCACCAACATGAGCGCAATGGCCGGGGCCGCTGCACAGGCGGCCGGAACCACGGGCGGCGGCAGCGGAGGACAGACCACCGCAAAGACGGCGACCAACGGCCTGGGGGCTGTGGTGGGCGGCGGAGGCAACAGCCTGGCCACCCAGGCGGCACAGCGGGCCATGAACGTAAATAATCCGAATAAGTGACCCTCTCAGCGCGCAATGCGTCTGACGACGCAGTTGCTTGCAGCTCCCCCGAAGAGCAACGGCGACGACCGCCGCCAGTGGCGGAAACAGGGAGGAGTTGTTGGGGCCGCGGCCAGCAAGACACAAGCACAATACTTTGTGCGAAGTGGATGCTGGGAGCCGCAACCCGAGAGCTCTGCTTAGAGGAAATTTTGGAAGGAGCGATAGAATGATCCAGATCACTTACAACGAGATGGGAGACATGATGTTCCTGCGGGCCGAGGGGCACGCGGAGTTTGCACCCAAGGGGCAGGACATTGTATGTGCTGCCGTGAGCGCGCTGATGCAGACGCTGGCCTACAGTCTGGACAGCGGGACCGTGACCTGTGCCGATGACCGGAACCTGATGGTGGTACAGGCAAAGCAGGGCACTGACAGCCTGGCAAAATTTGAGCTGGTGACAGACGGTCTGCTCCTGCTGGCGGATGCCTACCCGGAGCATGTGCGGTACATCAACATGCTCGCAGACAAGGCAGATGCCATTGATCTGCAGATGTTTGCAGACGGTGGTGCTGCGGGCGGGGACGGAACCTCTCAGTCGCCTGGTGGCGACAGCTCCCCTAGTAGGGGAGCCAAGACGACGGGTGCGAACGGGGAAGGCAATGCCATTGAGCTGCCCGCCCTGCGGCCGGCAGAAGAGCGGCTGGCCCGGCGGAGCGGGGTGCTGAAGCGGAGCAGCCGGGAAGAGGGCTCACCCTCTCAGTCGGCGCAGAGCGCCGCCAGCTCCCCCGAGGGGGGAGCCCTTGGCAGTGAGGAAAAGTCTGAGCTGGACGAGGAAGCGGCAGAGAACCAGAACGAAGCCGAGGGCAAGGACGGCGAGGAGAAGGGCGAAGGCAAGACCAAGAGCCCGGAGGAGCGGCGGAAAGCCTTTGGTGAGCTGCTGCGCGGAGAGTATGCCGACCTGACCGAGGAGCTGATGCAGAACGCCGTGACCGAAGCGACCCGGCGGCTGGAAGCAAGCCCGGCCATGAAGGGGCTGATGCAGGCGCTGCAGGAAAAGTACGGCACGGATGCCAACGACCTGGTGGCCCTGACCGAGGCTGTGCGGAACGGCGCGGTGAAAGATGATGCCTACTACGAGAAGCTGGCTATGGAGAAGGGCGTTTCCACCAGGACGGCCCGGGAGCTGGACAAGCTGGAAAGCCAGAACAAGCACCTGACCGAACAGCAGCAGATGATCCAGCAGATGGAGCGTCAGCGTGTCCAGCAGGCCCGCATTGCCGAGCTGCAGGCCGGATGGGACCGGGAAGCGGAGCAGCTGAAAGCCCAGTATCCCGACTTCAACATGGCTGAGGTGCTGGCGAACCCGGAGGTGGAGAAGATGATGCGGTCGGGCGTTTCTATGACAAACGCCTACCGCAGCGCCTACTTTGATCACATCCTGAAACAGCAGCAGGCCGCCACGGCCCGGCAGGTGGAGCAGGGCGTGGTGAACCGGATGCAGCAGCGCAACGCCCGGCCCGGCGAGAATGGCACCCGCCCCGGCGGCGCGGTGCAGACCAAGATCGACGTATCCCACATGAGCCGCAAGGAAATGGAAGAGATGGAGAAGCGGGTCATGCGGGGTGAAGTTATTACACTGTAAACCTCTCACCGGCACTGTCCGCCTACGGCGGCGCAGATGCCGGAGCTCCCCTACTAGGGGAGCCGTGAGTAGAGGAAAATAAATTTTAGGAGGAAGCTATGAACAACAGAACCAAGAACCTGAAGCTGGATCTGCAGATGTTTGCAACGGCCAGCACCCAGAACCAGAACGCCACCAGCGCATCCGGCATGAGTGCCGAGATGAAAACCTTTTACGAGAAGCGCCTGATCGACCAGGCAGAGCCTGCCCTGGTGCATGACCAGTTCGGCGACCCGTATCCCATTCCGGCCAACGGCGGCAAGAACATCGAGTTCCGCAAGTATGACAGCCTGCCCAAGGCCACCACTCCGCTGACCGAGGGTGTGACCCCGGACGGCCAGACCATGAACGTTTCCACCGTTACCGCTGAAGTCAAGCAGTACGGCGGCTGGGTACCCATTACCGACACGCTGCAGCTGACTGCAATTGACAACAACATCGTGCAGGCAACCAAGATCATTGCCAGCCAGGCGGGCCGCACCCTGGACACCATCGTGCGTGATGTGCTGGCGGGCGGCACCAACGTGATCTATGCGCCCAAGATCGGCGAGGGCGGCGCGGAAACCCCTGTGACCAGCCGCGCTACCCTGGACGCGACCTGCCAGCTGACCAGCGACCTGATCGCCCGTGCGGCCACCCAGCTGAAGGCCATGAACGCTGACCCCATCGGCACCAGCTTTGTGGGCATCATCCACCCTTATGTGGCCTATGAACTGCGCCGCGACCCGGACTGGATCGATGTGCACAAGTACGCACAGCCGGACGAGATCTACAACGGCGAGATCGGCACGCTGCATGGTGTGCGCTTTGTGGAGACCAGCGAGGCAAAGATCTGGAAGGGCACCGGCTGCCCGGCGGGTCTGGCCGTGTTCAGCACCCTGATCCTGGGTGCCCACGCCTACGGTTCCACCGAGATCGAGGGCGGCGGCCTGGAGCACATCGTGAAGCAGCTGGGCTACGGTGACGATCCCCTGAACCAGCGCGCGTCTGTGGGTTGGAAGGCACACAAGACCGCTGAGCGCCTGGTGGAACAGTACATGGTGCGCATTGAGAGCTGCAGCGCACGGTACAGTGCAACGGCTGAGGCGAACTAACCATGAGCCGCCGAACGGATTTGGAACTAAACCTCTCAGTCAGCGCTTTGGGCGCTGACAGCTCCCCTAGTAGGGGAGCCAAGTGTAGGAGTTCGGCGGAGGATAGAGTGATAGAAAGGAGCCGATAAAATGGCAGAAGCAAAGAAAAAGACTGAGACGATCCGGCTGTTTTCGGACGGCGGGAAATACAAGGGCGACCTGTTCGTGAGCGTGAACGGTGTGAACTACCAGCTGCAGCGCGGAAAGAACATTGAGGTGCCCCCGGAGGTGGCGGAGGTCATCCGCCACAGCCAGGAACAGGACGACCAGACCGCTGCCCGCATGGAAGAGCTGGCGAATAAGGCGTAATTTTTGAGAACCCCCGGCCCGGCGGCACACGCTGTGCCGGGGGTTATTTGTTTGGAGGTCTTTTATGACAGTAGGAAAGGCAATTGCAATGACGACGACCGCCGCCAGTGGCGGAAACAGGGAGGAGTTGTTGGGGCCGCGGCCAGCAGGACACGAGCACAAAGCTTTGTGCGAAGTGGACGCTGGGAGCCGCAACCCGGGTTGCAGATGTGAAAGGATGGAATAAGCGTGACAGTAGGAAAAGCAATCGAAACGGCTGACAAGCTGCGGCCCAACAACGGGTTTGACCGTGAGCTGAAGATCTTATGGCTGCGGCAGGCGGATGCGGGGCTGAGAAAGAGCGTGGTGGACAAGAGCGACACCACCGATTTTGATGCCGTGGGTGCGGACATCTTATACGACCGGGAGCAGGAGCTTTTGCGGCAGGACGCGGAACTGCTGCTGCCGGAGCCCTACGACAGCTACTATGCCCACTATCTGGCGGCACAGATGGACGCGGCCCTGGGCGAGACCGACCGCTATGCCAACGAGATGCAGCTGGCCAACGAGAATCAGCAGGAATTTGCAGCCTGGTGCAGGCACACCTACCTGCCAAGGATGGCCACGAAGTGGAGGTACTGAGATGGCACTGCCGAGTTTATACAGCATCTCGACGGGGAAGAGCATCCAGACGGCTTTTGGCGGCCTGAACGAAACCTACGGCTGCGCCGAGGCGGAGTTTACCGAGATGAAGAACTTTTCCAGCCGGGGATACCCCGCACTGCAGACCCGGACACCCCGGCGCACAATGCGGGCCATGGGCCGCTGCAACGGGATGTACCACCTGAACGGCCTGCTGCTGTGCGAGGGCACCACCCTGCGCTACACCGAGGACAGCGAGGACGACGTGGCCACCGCGGCTGCGGGCGGGGAGATCGTGCTGGAAAACGCCGTGACGGACAGCGAGAAAATTATGATCGGCATGGGAACGAAGATCCTGATCTGGCCGGATGCCAAGAGCTTTGACACGGCCACCGGCAAGCTGGAAGCCCTGAGCGCCGCATGGAGCCAGACCGGCACGGTGACCATTGCCCCCTGCGACGCGGGCGGCAAGACCTACACCGTGAGCAGCGTGGGCACCACGGAACCTTCCGGCCCGGCGGACGGGACGACGTTCCTGAAACAGAACTCCTCTTCCAGCAAGTGGGCCTATGTGAACGTGCTGGAGCAGTACGATGCCAAGAGCGGCAAGTGGGCGGAGATCCTTTTGAACAGCGTGAAGATGACCCTGCCCGGGCTGGCCGCTGCGGGCTTCAAGAAGGGGGACACCATTACGGTGGAGCAGGTGCCCGGGCTGGTGGAAGAGTATCTGGCCGAGGGTGTGAACGGCGAGGTGACCATTGAGCAGATGGACGGGGACAGCATTGTGCTGACCGGCAGCCCAAAGACCGAGAGCGCACGCTATTACGGCAGCTTTACCGTGACGGCGGGCGGTACCACCTGGAAGAGCATGAACGGCAGCGAGAGCGCCACAGCGGGCGGTGCAGCCATTACCGCACGGCGGCGGGTGCCCCGGCTGGAATATGTGACCGAGAACGCAAACCGGGTATGGGGCTGCAACAGCGAGGAGAACGTGATCTACAGCTGCAAGCTGGGCGACCCCACCAACTGGTACAGCTACCGGGGCATTGCTTCGGACAGTTACGCCGTGAACGTGGGTAGTGACGGCCCCTTTACCGGCTCGGCCACCTGCATGGGCTATGTGCTGTTCTTCAAGGAGAACTGCCTGCACAAGCTCTACGGCAGCCGCCCGGCGGACTATCAGCTGGTGAGCGTGCAGTGCCGGGGTGTGGCCAGGCAGGCCAGCAAGAGCATGTGTGTACTGGCAGAGGTGCTGTACTACCTGTCCACTGACGGCGTGATGGCCTGGGACGGCAGCCTGCCGGTGAAGATCAGCGGCGGACTGGACAACACCTGGCTGATGAACGTGCGCGGGGCGGTGGGCGGTGTGCTGGACACCCGGTATTACCTGCATCTGCGGGTGCCGGGCCGGAACGAGACCCGGCTGCTGGTCTATGACACCGAACGGCAGCTCTGGCACGAGGAGGACACGGCGGCGGAAGAGAATGCTTCCGGCTGGGCAATGTGCTCCACGGGACGGCAGCTCTACCAGTGGGACGGCGTGAACCTGTGGGCCACCGAACCGGAACGGGAGGCCGACCGGGACACCGACGCGGCAAAGGCGAATCTGGAACAGAAGGTGGGCTTTGAGGCTGTGAGCGGCGACATTGGACTGAACATCCCGGCGGACAAGTACATCAACCGGGTGTTTCTGCGGGTGGATGCCCTGACGTACAGCGTTGTGGAGCTGCAGGCTAGCTATGAGGGCGGGGCCTGGGAGACACTGGGCCAGGCAGCCGTTCTGAACAAATACACCCGGGTCAACCTGCCCTTTGTGCCGGAACGGCACGACACCATGCGGCTGCGGATCAAGGGCACCGGGCAGATCGCGGTGCGGAGCATTGCGTTCAGCATGGCAGAGAGCCGGGGCAACCGGGTGGCCGGAGGGGAACCGAAACGATGACCCTCTCAGCGCGCAATGCACCTGCGGTGCAGTTGCTTGCAGCTCCCCCGAAGGGCAACGGCGACGAGCGCCGCCAGTGGCGGATTGATGGAGGAGCTGTTGGGGCTGCGGCCAGCAGGATGCGAACGGAGTGAAGCAGACGCTGGGAGCCGCAACCCGATAGCTCTGCTTAGAGGAAGGAGATTTTATATGGCAGATATTACGAGGCTTGGCGAGATCGCCATGCCGAAACTGAGTGACAACATGGCCCCGGAGGACAGGCGGAGCATCAACAACTACCTGATGCAGCTGCGGGACCAGATGATATACATGATGCAGAACCTGGACGAGACGAACTTCAGCGACACCATGCGGGACAAGCTGGTGGCCATGGGGCTGAAGGTGGAGTAAACGAAAGGAGACAGTGAGAAGATGGCAAGAGGAGAATGGTGGGAGTACCTGATTCCGGGCCACAATGTGGGGCTGATGATAGGGGATGTGTATGACGGCATTACCGGCAACAGCGAAAAGAATGCGGGCACCGGCGTGTTTGGAACCAGAAAGAACGATTCCAACAGCTACCAGTACGCCCAGAGCAATGACCGGGTGACCACGGCAAAGAACAATCTGGATTACATCAAAGGACAGAAGCCCGGGGAGTATCAGAGCGAGTACGGCAGCCAGATCAGCGGCACGCAGAGCCAGCTGGACAAGATGAACCGGGACGGCTTTTCCTACGACTACACCAAGGACGCAGCCTACCAGCAGTACAAGAACCAGTACACCCGGGGTGCGGAGATGGCCAGTGAGAACGCTGCCGCCAACGCCTCGGCCCGCAGCGGCGGCTACGGCAACAGCTGGGGCACTTCCAGCGGGCAGACAGCCTACCAGAGCACCATGAACGGGCTTTCGGACGTGGCAGACAGCTTATACAGCCAGGCTTACAACGAATATGCCACAAAGAAAAGCGACCTGGGCAACCGGCTGAGCTCCTTGAATCAGCAGAAGCAGCTGGCAATCGACGATTACAATACCCGCCTGAACAATTACTATGGCCAGCTGAACAGTGCTCACACCGAGTATGCCAATGCAGTGAGGGCCAACCAGCAGAAGGATGCGAACAACACCAACTTCTGGGGGAACGCTTTGCAGGTGGGTGCACAGCTGCTGCCGTGGGTGCAGAAAGCGCTTGCCGTGATCTGAAGATCGGTGGCCGGCAGAAGAAAAGGAGAACGACATGTTATTTGATACCTTACGGAAAAAGAACCAGGCGGAACAGGAAGAGCGGGAATGGAATGCCAACCGCCCGACGGACTATGTGAGCCGGAACAAGGACGCAATGGACAGCCTGACCGGGCAGATCGGCACAGGGTTCGACTGGGATACCGGCAGCAAAGCCTACCAGCAGTACCGCGCCCAGGCCCAGGCCAATGCTGCCACCAGCGCGGAAAACGCCCAGGCCAACGCGGCGATGCTGGCGGGCGGGTATGGCAGCAGCTACGCCGACAGCGTGGCAAAGCAGGGCCAGCAGCAGGCGCTGAGCGGCATTGACAACGCAGTGCCCGGCCTGAGAAGCCAGGCACTGAGCAAATACCAGAACCAGCAGAACGACCTGCTGAGTGCCCTTTCCGGCATGGCCAACACCGAGGCGCTGGACCGCAGTGCATACGGCAGCAACTTTGCCAACTACACGGCGTGGCAGAATTTCCTTGCCAACCAGAGCGAACAGGCCCGGAACGAGAACGACAATTACTGGAACAACCTCTGGAACACAGTAAAGAACATCGGATCGGCGGCCCTGACGGCCTACGATGGGTACAAGGGGTGCACCTATCAGGAAGAGCAGCTGGCGCTGCAGAAGCAGGCGGCACGGCAGCAAACGGCACAGGTGGCAATGAATCTCGCTGATGCCGGAGGGATTGATCTGGCAAAGGCAATGATGCAGGATGCCGGAATGGATCCGACGCTGATGGACAGCTACAACGGAAAGCAGATGACGTGGGAGGATAAGCTCAAATGGATCCAGAGTGCATCCGGCATGACGGCAAACGGTGACCAGAAGGGCGCACAGACGATTCTGAATATTCTGGGCATGGATCCGAATTCCATCGCTACCCGTGACGATGTGGCAGATTGGGCATTCAATGACTATGTACGAAAGCAGAGCTTTACAAAGGCCCTGTCCGGCCGGAGTTCGGGCGGGAGTGGAAGCTCGGGCGGCAGTTCGAGGAGTTCCGGCGGCTCCAGCAAGAATGGAAGCGGGTGGACAAACAGCCAGCTGCGGCAGATCGCAACGGATTACCGGAAAATGACGGACAAGGATGAGCTGAAGCCGACTTACCGGAAAATCTTACAGGATGCCGGGTGGCTGGAAGAGGACGGCAGCACGAGCAGCAGCCAGAGCGGCGGCAACATCGGGCTGATCGCCCCGCTGGCGAATCCGAACAAGTGGGCCCTGCCCGGGGGAACCACGGGAGGGAGCACGGGTAAGAGTACCGGAATGCCGTACAGCAACGCCCTGAGCTATGCAAAGGGGTGGAAGGAACAGGGAATGGATGCAAATACCATCGCCAGTCGGCTGATGAATCTGGGTGCATCGGACGATGTGATCGACAGGGCAATGCAGAACGCTGGATTTTAAGGAGGATACAGGATGGCATGGAAATCGGGAAGTGCTGCTGCGCTGCGGAACCGCAATGAAAAAGAGCGGCAGGAAAAGACTGGGATGGCAACAGCAGCGGGCGGGGCAGAACCCCTCAGTCAGCGCAAGAGCGCTGACAGTCGCAACCCGTTAGCCCTTGGCAGTACGGGAACAAGCTGGGCAAAGGGCAGCGCTGCTGCCCTGCGTGCACAAAAACAGCAGGAAGCAACGAGCCGACAGACGGGCACCGACCTGTATTCCACGGCGCTGGAGGATTACCGGACAAGGAACAACCTGGGCTTTGCGGATGCCATGGACAGCCGGAGCGACGAGCTGAACCGACAGAAGGTGACAGCGAGCCCGGCAGAGAAGATGGAGCAGAATGCCAGCACCGTGCAGATGCTGCGGGAACAGCGGAACAACGGTATCCGAATGGACGTTTACAGCACGGTGAACAACTGGAAGGATGCTTCCGAGCGAAACCGGGAGCTGGCGAGGCTGGTGACAGAGCCCACGCTGCCACGCGGGGCTGTAAGCGCAGCAGACCTTCCGGCGGGCGTGGACTACTTGGCAGCGGACACGGGCGGCATGGGTATAATGCCGGTGCTGGAAAACACCAGGTACATAGACAGCGATTTGAAAAAGATGGGCTACACCCAGGACGAAATCAACCGAGCCCGGCTTTACATGAAGGCGTACAATGACCTGAGCCTTGGAGAACGGGCCGGACGGCGTGTGGAGAGCGATCTGGAGGGGAAAAAGGAAAATATCAAAGGCATGATCGGGCAGTACGCGGGCGCACTGTCCCCGGCCCTGACGGCCAGTGCCGAAGAGCAGATGATCCGACGTGTTCAGAGCGGACGTTACACCGACGAGCAGCTGGAAGCGGCAGGATATGACCCGGAGCTCATCCGGACAGCCCACGAACGAATCCGGAGTGGTGAGCTCTACGACAAGGCGGATGACGACAGCAACCGCCTGAAAGGGCTGTATGAGTGGGGCCAGGATGCCCACAAGGCCGGAGAAAACCTGACTGCGGACGCTATGGCAGGCGAGAGCAATGTGGGGCGGTTCTTCCACAGGGCTACTTCCAGCGCGGCTGAGAACCTGATCGTGAGTGCCATCAACCCAGCGCTGGTGCTGCCGGTGTTGAGTGCCCACGGCGCAGGCGACAGCATGGCTGCCAGTGACGAAGCGGGGGAGAGCCCGGAAAAAGCTATTTTGAAAGCAACGGCAAAGTTTGGCGCAGGATGGGCCATCAACAGCGTGGGTGTGGCCGACCTTGCCAAGACCATGGGCTCGGATTACGCCAAGGACACGGTGGCCGGTACCATTGCGGACTGGGTGCGCCGACAGGTGGGCAATCAGGCGTTCCGGGAAGCCTACCCGGCCATTGCCAACGCCATTTCCGGCGGCGCGGACAATGCCATGCAGGCCTTTGTGGAGACCTATGCCGACAAAGCCATTGACGCGGCCCTGGGAGACAGCAAAGCTGCCCAGACCATGTTTACCACGGACACGCTGGTTCAGGCACTGGAAGCGGGCCTTTCCGGCGGCGCGTCCGGTGCGCTGGGCGGCGCTGTGGGCACGGGGCTTTCCCGGATGAACGCGGGAGATTCCAGCCTGCGGGGCAACGTGGAGCGGTATGCCGCTCAGGACGAATACGAACAGGCGCTGAAAGATTACCAGCGCCGGGAGGAGCTGGCGCGGGAACCGGGGGATGGGGAAGAACCTCTCAGTCAGCGCAGTGGTGCTGACAGCTCCCCTACTGAGGGGAGCCCTTGGCAGGACGGGCAGGACGGGCAGGGCGTGCTGACGGCAATCAAGAATGATGGCCGAGAGGTATTTTATGACGTTGTAAATATTGAACCGACAAAAATAAAAGCCTCCGATGGAACCGCAGAGGGGAATACCTCTGGCAGCAAGTCCACGGAGACTATTGGAGAAGCCGGGGAATCTGACGCTGAAAATGCTGATTCCAACGGCAAAAGGCACCCGACCTCTCCTGAATCCATTATACAGAATACAGAAGCCGGTGTCAACGACACGGCGGTGGAGAACCCCGGGGAAAATGTGGATTACTCCGACGTAGAAACCAGAATCGACCCGACGGAGCTGGATGGGACGGCGTGGAACCGGGACGAGCAGAAGCAGACGGCCCGGCAGCTGGCGGCCAATGCCCGGATGACCACCAAGGCGGCGCAGGGCGTGGTGGATGCCATGCCGGAAGGGATCGGAGCCGGGATCTATGCCCGGGCGGCGAACAGCCTGTACCAGCTTGGAAAGATGGAGGACGTGACGAGCTTTGAACAGGCCGTGAACCTGACCGGCCCGGCTTCCACCACCGGCGGTGCGGTGCGGCAGGTGCTGGCGCTGGGGCAGGCAGGCGAGAATGCGCTGCGGATCGCCTACACCTACGGCAGGGGCGAGGCAGAAGCCTACAATGCCCGGAAAGCAGCGGAGATCGGCAGCGGAAAGGGCGCTGTGAACCCGGATGCCGGAACCTATTTCAAGGGCCGGAATGTGAGTAAAGGAACCGATGCCATGGATGCCTTTATCGAACTGGGGGCGAAGAGCAGCGGTACGGCCATCCACCGGGCAGCGGAAGGACTGAAAAACAATGCAAAGGGCCTGATCCGGGCAGCGGCCGGGGAAATGTATCTCTCCGGTGAGGCAGGCAGCGAGACCGTGATGCACGAGACGTTCCACCTGCTGAACGAGTGGAGCCCGGAGACCGGGCAGGCCGTGATGGACCGGATGCTGAAGTATCTGGTGCAGCAGAACGGCATGGAAAGCACCGAGAAGCTGGTGGAAAGCTATCTGGCCCGGTATGAGGACAGCGGCGTGAAGATGACCTGGAACCAGGCGCTGGAAGAAATTACGGCAGATGCCATGGAGACCGTGTTCGGCACGGAGGACGGATTCCGGAACTTTGTGCGGCAGCAGGCGGCGGAAGCGAAGATGAACAGCGAAGCCCGGGGCGTGATCGGGAAGGTAATGAACCGGATCGACGAACTGCTGCACAACATCCTGGCGGACGTACAGCGATTTTTGAAGAAGGAACCCACCAACGCCGCCGCCAGGGCGGCAAAGAACCTGACTGAAGCGCAGCTCCGGGATCTGCAAAGCCTGTACTTTGAGCATCAGGCGGAGGCCAGCGCAAAATACCGGGAGGCACTGGAAGCAAAACAGGACAGAACAACGAAAACAGAAAATGCCCCTTCCCGGACGGAAGAGGCAGGAGTGAAGTATTCCATTGATGAGGGATTCGAGCAGGCCATTGACGAGCTGGATAACAAAACCAGTGATTCGATGATCACCGTGGGGAAAACGTCTGAAGTGCTGAAGAGCATCGGCGTAAATGACCAGATCATTCTCTGGAATGCGGGCAAGATTCGGAAAATCCTCGCAAAGCACAGCGACGGAATGAACCGGACGATCATCAAACAGGTGCCGCAGGTTCTGGAAGAGCCGGTGATCGTTCTGCATTCCGATGAAAATGCGGGAATACAGCAGGGTAAAGATTACGGCGGCCGGATCTATATGTTCGGTGAAGTGTATGATGCCGCAGGAAAACCTGTGAGTGTTTCACTGGAACTTCTGCCGACCAGAAAGAACGGTCTGGTTATGGACAACATTGTGATCACAAGCGCTTATGGAAAAAACAGCATCCAGAATGCACTGAACAGGGACCAGATCCTTTATGTTGATCCGAATCAAAAAAGAACCGCAGCATGGCTGGGCAGTACTGGGCTCCAATTGCCGGTCCCCCCAACCATGTACGGTTCTATGGGTAAAATAACATATCTCGGGAACTCTGTCAAGATGATACAGCCGAATTCCCGGAACGCAAGGCTGGCGGAATTTCTGACCCGTGATGCGGATGGGAAATACCAGCTGGACGTGGACAGCGAGAGCGTGGACGCGGCCAGAACCGAGGGGCTGGGTGACGTGGAGCAGCAGAACAAACTTGTGGGCAGGGTGATGGACCTTGCAGGCAAGGTGACGGTTTCAGACACAGGGCTGAAGAATATTGCCCGGGCGGTACTGAGCGACTGCGACAGCCGGATGGATGCAAAGACCCTGACGGAACGGCTGCTGGCGTTGAGCGATTACATCCGGCAGAATCAGACCGTGGACTGGGCCGAGGCCAACGCCTTTGTGATGGACATGGCGGACCAGATCATGCAGAAGAGCGCAAAGCGGAACGATGAACTGTGGAAAGCTTATCCGGAACTGCACCGGATGGGAATGACCATTGAGAAGGGGTCGAAGGACTACCGGGAAGTGCTGTACAAATGGGGCAGCTGGGCCAACGCAAAGAAGGAACTGGCCCGACACGGGGTGGACATCCGCCAGAGCAACGAGGGGGAACACAGCCGATGGGACGCTGACTTTACCGAACTGCAGAAGCTGGGTGCCGGGCTGCTGCCCACCGAGACCCCGAGCAGTGCCGCCGATGCGCTGGAAGCTATGGCGGCTGCCCATGATGCCATCCGACCGGTGATGGAGAACAGCTACAATGAGAACTGGGAGGAAGCGCAGCAGGATATTGCCATGCAGATCTGGCAGCGGTACATGGAAAGCCCGGAAATTGCCAGCGAAGAGAATGCAGCACTGCGGAAAGAATTTGCCGAAAAACGGCAGGAAGTACGGGATATTGCGAAGCAGCAGGCGGCAGAAGCAAAGGCAAAAGCGGAGATTGCCCGGGTCCGGGCCGAGCAGGCGGAGAAGGACGCGCTGGTGGAGCCTTACCGCCAGATAACGGCAAAGGCCATGGAACGGAAAGAGGTTGCAGAACGGTTTGCCAGAAAACAGAAGGAGAGCGTGGCGGCCACGGTGCAGCGGGCGAAGGACAACGCGGCGAAGCGGGTGGAAAAGGCCCGGAAGGCCCGGGAAATGGACAACACCCGGCGGGTCGTGAACCAGCTTACAAACCAGCTGACCCAGATGTGCGAAACGCCCAATGAGAAAAAATATGTGCCGGAGTATCTGCTGGACAAGGTGCGGCCTGTGGTGATGCTGGCCAACGATGCCATTGGCAACCACGAGGCGGCAAAGAAGATCGCAGCCGGGATGGGAGATGCATACGGCCCCATTCCGGAAGGAACGAACATCAGGGATGCCGTGGACGGCCTGAGCCGTGGAATTGCCCGGGAGATGAAGCTGGGCGAACGGGCTGCTGCGGAATGGCAGCAGAGCGGTATCATGGACCAAATCGACAACTGGATGGAGGACGTGAACGAGAACCGGCAGATCGAGATGGAGAAGCTGCGAAGCGAGATCGAGAACGCCAACAAGTGGCTGAAGGAAGAGACCCTGGAGAAAAAGGCGTATATTGCCCGGCTGAATTCCGACCTGAAAGCCTATCAGGACGGCAACATGGCGAAGCTGACGACAGATCAGCTGCGAGGGCTGCGGGACATTCTGGAAAAGACCATGTACATCGTGAAGAACGAGAATGTGATGCTGGGAAGCATGGAAGATGTGATGATCGATGACTTTGCCGAGGATGCTGCGAAAGAACTGGAAGAAGTGGGAAAAAAGCAGGGTGACGGGATGGCTCAGAAGGTGCTGCGGGAGCTGGGCAGCGTGTACCGGATGAATACCATGAACATCGAGCGGAACTTTGAGCGGATGGGCAACTACCACCACGGCGGAGCCATGGAACAGCTGGGACAGATGCTGAACGATGGACAGTTCCGGAAAGAACGGATCACGGCGGAAGGAGAGAAAATCTTTGACAATGTGACCGGGCCGGAACACGCCGAGGAGCTGCATCGTTTTACCCATGATCTGGTGGACATCGGACTGAAAACGCAGGACGGGAAACCGTGGCCGGTGACCCGGAATGTGGCGGCGGAGCTGTGGGTGCAGCTGCAGAACGAACAGGGAATGCACCATCTGCTGCACGGCGGTGCGACCATTGCGGATCTGCGCTTTTCCACGAAAGGTATGGCAGGGCTGGGAGATCAATTCTCGGAGACCGTGACGCTGGGCGAACTGGTGACCACGGACGGGGACGGAAACAAGCTGAATGCCTATGAGATCAGCCAGAGAGAGAGCAGCCTGCGCACAAGTCTGCTGGGAGAAATTGAGAATGTTCTGACCGACTATGACTGGCTGTGGATCAACGATTTCCGGGAGCTGGGAAAGCTGACAAAACAATACATCAACGAGACCAGCATGACCCTGTATCACACAAAGCAGGCCAGGGTGAACAACTACATCCGGCTGCATGTAGACAAAAACACCCTTGCGGAGCAGAACGAAGGGGTGAAAACAGACCGGAGTGTGGGCAGCGAGGGCTTTATGAAGAACCGCCAGAACAGCTCAAAGCCGCTGGAACTGGTGGGGCTGGTGAAACAGGCCGCGGAGAACATTGAGAATACGGCACAGTTTGCAGGCATGGCGGTGCCGCTGCGAAATGCGGAAAAGGTACTGAACAGTATGCAGGGCGGAAAGACCCTGTACGGCCAGATCGAACGGGTCTGGGGCCGGGCCGGAAGGAATTACATGACCAAAGCCATGGCCGATCTGACGGGCACAAAGAGCGGAGGCGAGGTATTTGACCACCTGAGCAGCGTGCTGCGGGGCAATGCCGCTGCCGCCGTGCTGACGGGAAACCTGAACGTGACCCTGCTGCAGGCGGCATCCCTGCCCACGGCAGCAGCAGAACTGGGCTGGAACGCTGTGGGACAGAGTGCGATCCAGTTTGTGAAGAACGCCTCCGGCAAGGAACGAAAGGCCGTTGAGCAGCGGGCTTACCGGTTCGGCGATACGCTGCTGCCCACCCGTATGCGAGGGAGCAGACGGGGCGAACTGAGTACGGCAGCGAAGGACCAGGGCGTTTTCAGCACACTGCACGATGCAGCCCGGAACAGCGGCAACAAAGCCCTGCGCGGCGTGACCCGGGCGGTGGATGCCGTGGCAGACAAGGCGGCGGGAAGCATCGGATGGATGGACGAAGTGACCGTTGCGGCCCTGTTCCACGGCTCGGAGCAGTATGTGCAGAAGAATCTGGCGGAGTACGATCTGACAGAGGCGGATCTGCCCACCAAAACGCAGGAGGACGGCAGCAAGGCTTACCAGAACGCCGTTGTCTCCAAGTTCCAGCGAGTGGTGGAACGCACCCAGCCAAACTACACTGCCATGCAGCGGACCGGAATACAGCGCTCGAAGAACCAGATGCTGAAGACCATAAGCATGTTCAGCACCCAGCGCCAGCAGAATGCTCAGATCGTGGTGAGTGCCGTGGAGGATCTGGCCGCACAGGCAGAGCGGTACTGGACGGACGGGAGCGCAGAGAACAAAGCTGAACTGAAAAAGGCACTGCAGCGGACGATGGATATGGCCAGCAGCCAGATCGTGCAGACGGCGGTGATCGCCGGACTGGGCCTTGCCGTGAAGTTTGTTCTGCACAAGTGGGGCGATTTGCAGGACGAGAACGGCGACATGACGCTGTGGAGCGTGGGCAGCAACTTTTTGTATCAGTTCCTTAACAGCGGCGTGAGCAACTACACCGGCGGCAGCGAGCTGTGGACGGCGGGGGAGACCATTCTGAGCGGAAAGAGTTTTGGCAGTTATGACAGTATCAGCATGACGGGTTTCTCGGCGGTAAACGACGTGGTAAAGACCATTTCCAAGCTGAACGGCCTGCTGGATAAGGACACCGGCGAGATGACCGAAAAAGAGCTGGACGATTATGCCGACAGCGTGAAATGGGCTTGGGCTGACACGGCGGGCCAGCTGATGATGCTGGTGGGCGTGCCCTACAACAACGGCAAAAAGTATGTGCAGGCCGTGTTCGGCTGGATGGACAGCATCAAGGAGTGGGGTGAGACGGGCGACGTGAATTTCGGCTCCCTGCCTGCCAGCGCCACCGGGCAGTATGACCGGCTGTACAATGCCATCCAGAGCGGAGACAGCGAGGAAGCGGCGGCAGCGCTGGGGAAGCTGGAAGGGATGAAGAAAACCGACCAGATCGCCAGCCAGCTGAAACGGCGGCTGAAACAGTATGATGAGGACATTCAGGCAGCGGCAGAGTACCAGAACGATGGAAAGGAGAGCAATGCCGGAGAAGCAAAGAACCGGGTCCTGGAACGGATGTGCACTGCCTACGGGGTGAGATTGGTAAACGACCCGAAAAAGACCCCGGCGGATGATGCGCAGCGGGATGCGTTTGTGGACATCATCAACGGGGCTGTGAATGAAAAGGCCGACAGTCTGCTGGCCGGGGACAAGGACCGGACGGTCTACTCCGACCTGACGGACGCACTGGAAACCGGAAAGCGGAAGGACGTACAGGACGAGATCGACCGGCTGCGGACCGCAGGCAAGGACGATGGCAGCATCAAGAGAAAGATCACCGATGCGGTGAAGGAAGAGTATCTGGCGGGCAACGACCGTGACCGGGAGAAGCTGGAACAGCTGCTGCTGAAACTGGAAAAGGCCGATGGCAGCCAGATGTACGAGGAGAAGGACTTTGCCCAGTGGGTGAAGGACGCGGCAAAGAAGGAGGAACAGGCAAAGAACAGCAAGGATGAGTGGGCAGGGGTGAGGTGAACCTCTCTCAGTGCGCAATCCGCCAAAGGCGGAGTTGCTTACAGCTTCCCCGAGGGGGGAGCTCTGCTTAGAAGAAAGGGAGGCCGTTCGGGGTGAACGGCCTCCCTTTTGCTATGCTATTCTGTTAAATCATGCCGAGTTCGGATTTCAGACCTTTTTGCAGAACACTGGAAAAATTGATGTGTGCGGATTCGGCTGCATCGTTAAGCCAACCGGGAATGGAAAGCGTCTTTTTGACCGGTTTAAACTGCTTCTGATATTCTTCCATATCAAAAGGAATCATCGCAACGAAATCTCCGTCATCCACATGAATGGCAGAAGGAAGAGAGGGTTTGGGACATACTTCACAATCTTCGAGCATTAGGCCAATTGCATCTTGAGCCATAGAAACCGCTTCGTCCATGGTTTCCCCTTGAGTGAAGCAACCTTCAATATCTGGAATTGTAACGGAATATCCTGTTTCTTCTGGATGAAAAACAGCAGGATAAAATACAGCAGTCATTTTAATATTACCTCATTGTGCAATGTGATATAAGTTTTGAAAATAGTATACGATAATGAGAAAGCTAATATTCAATTATTTCAATAATTATAATGTAACGTTAGGATAACCAGAAATTCTCTGGTTCGATCCTAACAAAATGATATTATTTTTTGATTCCGGCTTGTTTGAGAATGTTATTTTCTGTACCTGGCTTCAGATCCTTTGCATGATAAGGAACGACAGTGGATTTCCCGGTAGTGGGGTTACTGTACATCCGGTGAGAGCCATTGGAGCGAATGCAAACAAAGCCGTTTTGCTCCAACAGCCGACACATCTCTTTTGGAGTTAGCGGCATGGCGGTGGAATCCTCCTTTCTTCGTTGGTAATTTGATTATATACGTATTTTACGTATTTGTCAAGAGGCGGGAACTTATGTATGTCCGGGGTAGTTGCACCCGGCGGGGCGTGATAGGATAGGGGCAGGAAGAGCGCACAAATCTGAAATGAGACCTCTGGCGAAACCGAGGAGTGCGCCCGATTGGTGAAGGGAGTGAAACTGTGAGCCAACTGGATATCAAGATCAGAAAGCTGCAGGACAACGGCTCGACGTTCCGGGCAAACATTGAGACGCTGTATCTGGGCGGTGTGCGGAGCGCCAAGGTGGACGAGCTCCGCTTTGAGCTGCCGGAAGAGTGGAAGAACTGCACCGTGACCCTGCATGTGCAGCGCCTGAGCGGCACAAAGCCGGACCCCCAACTGCTGGACGAACAGAACAGCGCACTGGTAGACCGGCGGTGGACACTGGAAAAAGAAGGCACCTGGATGCTGCTGGCTATCAACGACAGCGGCTACATTGCCATGACCAAGCCCGGCAAGTACACCTGCTATGACACCATCGACACCGACACGACCACCGAGAACATTACGCCGAGCATCTATGAACAGTTCGTGGCCGAGGTGACGAAGTACGCCAAGCAGGCGCTGGAGAGCATGAACGCGGCCAAGGCCAGTGAGGAAGCAGCGGCCAAATCTGCTAAAGAAGCAGCGAACTCTGCCGCCAGCATTGAAGAAAGCGTGCGGGTGAGCGGGGAAAATGCCAAAAAGGCTGCAAACAGTGCTGCTGCGGCAAAGAAAAGTGAGGAAGCGGCAGCAAAGAGCGCAGAGGCATCTGAGAACAGCGCTAAGAAAAGCGCCGGGAGTGAGAGTGCATCCAAGGCTAGTGAGGAAAAGGCAAAGGACAGTGAAGAGGCGGCGAAAAAGAGCGAGAACGCAGCAGCCCTGAGCGAGACCAAGTCCGCCGCCAGCGAGGAGCGCGCCAAGACCAGTGAGACCGCCGCCAAGCAGGCCCTGCAGGATACGAAAACGGAGCACACCGCCGCCTTGCAGAACATCGCACGGGCCCGCACCATAACCCTGACCGACGTGGCCAACTCCACCAGGACAGCCACCACCGCGGCAGAAACCGCCACCCAGCAGGCCACCGACGCTGCGGGGAGCGCTTCCACCGCCGCCACCAAGGCCGGGGAGGCATCCACCAGTGCGGGGGCGGCAAAGGCCGATGCCGACCGGGCAGAGAAAGCCAGCACCGACGCGGCCAATGCGGCCACCAATGCTGTGAGGCAGGCCAAAGAAGCCGGAACCTTTGATGGCCAGTCGGCCTATGCGCTGGCTGTTCAGCTAGGATATACGGGCAGTGAAGCCGCCTGGATCGCCAGCCTGAAAGGCGCAAAGGGCGACAAGGGTGACAAAGGAGATACCGGCCCGCAGGGGCCGAAGGGCGCTACCGGAGCCACTGGCCCGCAGGGGCCGCAAGGGCCCACCGGTGCAACGGGAGCCAGAGGTCCCACCGGAGCTACCGGCCCGCAAGGCCCGGCGGGTGCTTCAGCGGTAGCAGCAAGCGGCAGTAACTGGGTAAGATTTTCAGACGGAACACAGATCTGCTGGGGAAATGGCCATGATACACAGAATTTCCCTGTGGCCTTTACCAATACAAGCTACTCTTGCGTTGGTTCCTTCAGCGATGATGGTATGAAACTTTATCATTTTAGATTTGCAGAAAAAACAACAACGTCTATGAACATCGTCGATTCAAGTGGTTATAATGTCGAATGGGTCGCCTATGGCCGCTGGTGGTGAGGTGAACGCAAATGGAGATCAAACCCGGAATAAAAATCCTGAAGCCTGTTATCACGCAGGAAGAGTGCGACACTTATTCTGCCGCTGCGGATGCCATTACCGCTCACAATGCAGCGGCTGCCGTGGGCGAGGCCCTGTGGAGCATGGACGACCAGCCGGAGTTTTACGTTGTGGTGGAGGCCGGCACGAAGCCAGACCCTGCCGATGCACCGAAGCCGACCCCTACACTGGAGGAGCGGCTTGCTACGATGGAGAACGCCCAAGCAGATGCCGATGCTCTGAACGTTGACCAGGCCTATCGGCTGACGCTGCTGGAACTGGGGATCACTGAGTAAAACCCTCTGCCAAGAGGGCGATAATAATTTTAAGATGGGGCACTGCCCCGGAAAGGACAAACCTATGTTATACCGTACCTGTAAACGCATGATCGAGCGCGGCTCCATCGAGGGCATGAGCACCAAGCTGGATGTTTTCTATGCCGCAGGCAAGTTGACCGATGACGAGTACAAGGAGCTGACCGAGCTGCTGGCCGAGAAGGGGGCGCAGAGCAATGCCAAGAACAATACTTGACGTTTCCCGCTGGCAGGGCCGCATTGACTGGGACAAGGTCAAGGCCGCTGGCCTTGTCTCCGGCGTGATGATCCGGGCCATGGGCAACAGCAAAGAGGGCAAACCCAGCAAGCCCTACATCGACCCCTTCTTTGCCCGCAACTACGCCGAGTGCCAGCGCCTGGGCATCCCGGTGGGCGGTTACTACTACACCTGCGCCACCACTCCCCAGCAGACGGCCGCAGAACTGGCCGCCCTGCGTGCTGCGCTGGCGGACAAGAACTTCCAACTGCCCATCGTGGTGGATGCAGAAGACCCGAAGCTGCGCAGTCTGACCCCGGCCAAGTTGTCCGCCCGCGTGGCCGAAGCCGCTGCCCAACTCGAAGCGTGGGGGCTGTATGCAATGGTGTACACCTACACCAATTTCGCGGACACCGCCCTCGACATGGCAGCCCTCGCTGCTTACGATCTGTGGATCGCGGACTACCGCGGCACGCGCCCCACCCGCAAGCACGGGATGTGGCAGTACACCAGCAGCGGCACCATCCCCGGCGTGAGCGGCCCGGTAGACCTGAGCGTGGCCTACAAGGACTACGCGGGCATCATCCAGCGGGCCGGGTTGGGGCAGGTCAGGGGGTGAGACCGATGTGGCAATGGATCGCCCAATATTGGGCAGAGTGGGCTTTCGGTCTGCTGGGCACCGCCGTCATCGCGGTGGTCATCAAGTACAAGGCTCTGCTGGACGGCGTGCTGGCCATCCTGCATGATCGTATCTATCAGGCGTGTCAGTATTACATCAAGCAGGGCAGCATTGACACTAGTGGACTGAAAAACCTCGAATACCTTTACAAAAGCTATCACGCACTGGCACAGAGCTGTACAACCGCGCCAAGGCATTACCCATTAAACAGGAGGACTGACCTATGATGAACAAGAGAGTTCCCGCCGCAACCATTGCCCGCACTGTTGTGCTGGCACTGGCCCTCGTCAACCAGCTGCTGAGCGCAGCAGGCAAGCCGGTGCTGCCCATCGACAGCGCCAGCGTGGAGCAGTGGGTGACGGCTGGCCTGACCACCGCTGCCGCCATCTGGGCATGGTGGGAAAATAACTCCTTCACCCCCGAGGCCATCCACGCCGATGAGCTGCTGGATCAGATGCAGGGGAAGATCAAGTAAGATCCAATTACCGTACATAGCAGCAGCCCCGGGGAGCCTGATGGTTCCTCGGGGCTGAGTTTGTGTTTTCGACTTCTTTCGACAAAAGGCGTAGCATGATGGGCGAAAGGATGTGTTAGAATGACTGATACACAATTTGACCACTTGCTGCGCCCTCTGGGTATCATTCGCACAAAGAATGATTATTATACTCTCCGGCAGTGTATGACGCTGATTTGCGCCAGGCCTGACCGGTTGCGAGCCTTGCAGAAGGAAGTTTATCTGCCTGTGGAGGAAGCTTCTGGTCATGCTTGGAGGGCTGTGGAGAGCGCTGTTCGCAGGACGGCAAAGCTGGCGTGGAAAACTGACCCGGAGAAAGTGCAGGTGTTGGCGTGATACCCGCTGGATCATCGGCCAACAGCGGGACAGTTTTTGGAGATGCTGTATAATGCAGCGGATACTATGTACGAGAAAAAGTAAGATTTGAAAGAAGTATGTAGAAAGAATTGGGGGTGGCGTAAAGGGAAAAATTGTTCGAGTGAGAATGTGTCAGGTGGACCATAAATCCAACGATTTCACGTTAGAAATTGTTGGATTTTTTTGTTTATAGGCTGGCCTCAATTTGATTTTGACCACAATTTTGACCACAATGCCATAAAGAAAGTTTGGAGAACCATTCAAAGAAATGCTCTGAACAAAAGCAGAATACGGCTATTTTGACATAGCAACGCTACTTATATAGAGCGAAGCACTACTTATAAATAGTGGTGTCAGGAATTGAGATTTTGTGATACCAAAAAAGACACCCTCGCTTTTGATAGGAATCTCATGCAGGGATGTCCTTATCTCAACGCGAAGGTGTCTTAATAACGAGGGTCAGATGCCACGGAACGTAAAGGTGAACTCCACAGGCTTGGTCACATCGGGAATATACTCTAGGTGGACATTGGCACCCCAGCTGTCATCACCGCCAACGCCCATCTGCTCACCCATAGCACGAATGACCGTGTAATGGACCGGGGGTAGCTCGTAGGGATGCTTGGCACTCTCCATTTCATGGGGAGTGTAGGGCAGCGCAGAGAAGAACATGGGCTTTGCGGCATCTGCGGTAAACAGCAGCCCGCGACCCTTGCGGTCCACTACCTTTGCCCAGCGCACAGCGGTCTTTGCACCACACTCCTGCGGCACAAGGTACTGTGCCATGTTGTCTGCAACCTTGTTCTGATAAATGCCCAGCTTTGCACCATGCTGACGATCCCAGTAGGTCTCCGCAGGGCCGTTTCCGTACCACTCCACCGTGTCGTAGTCAGCGTCGATCTTGAACAGTACGCCGAACTCCGGCATTGCTGCAAGTCCTTCCACCGGGTCATAGTGCAGGGTGGTCTGGATGCGGCCATCACCGAACACACGGTACTGCAGGCTGCACTCTGCTGCGGGGCTGGTCTGGAGGTTATAGAGATAGGTCACGACCACGCTGTCGGCTTCCACCTCGCAGGTGGGGTTCTGGAGGATGGTGCCGCCATGAACAGACGGAATCTCCTTGCCGATGCCCTTGGCGGTAGCGTACAGGCTTGCCAGCTTCCACTGGCCGCGAACGCCGCCCATGTTGTTGCCGCAGTCGTTGTCGGTGGGAGCGCGCCAGAAGTTGGGACGGGGAATCTCCTGAATCATCTCCTTGCCGGCATAGCGGTAGGAAGTCAGGCCGCCGTTCAGATCGGAGAACAAAACATCGAAGTTCTCACCCCGGACACCGATGTTGTGTGTACCGTGCGTAACGGTAAACGGCGTGACCTTCTTGCTGGGAATGGAACGGACCACAGCAATCACACCCTGTCCAAAGGCGACTTCATGGCCCTTCTTTGCCCAGCTGGTGTCCTCCTTCAAACGGAAGCTGATGGTCACTGCATATTCACCGGGGAGGGCAGGAACCATAAAGGGCAGCGGGAAGCTGGAACGTTCTTCGGGAGCAACATCAACATTGGTCAGTTCCTGCTGCTGATACAACTTTCCATCACGGTGCAGCAGAGCAACGCAGCCGAAAGCACCCGTAGAGGTGAACAGGTTCTTATTCCAGACTTCAAAGCCAGAGTTGTCGATGGAAATGGCGATGTTCTGATAGCAGAACTTGACCTCCTGCATCTTGGGAGAAGGAGCACGGTCACCACCGTAGGCAATGCCGTTTCCGCTGAAATTATAGTCGGTAGGACGCTCACCGAAGTCGCCGCCGTAGGCTTGGAACCACTTGCCGTATCGGTCTTTTTTCCAGATGGACTGGTCGATGTAATCCCAGATAAAGCCGCCCTGATAGCCGCAGTCCTTCTGGTCGGCAAGTTCCGTGTACTTGTGCAAAGCACCGTTGGAGTTGCCCATAGCATGAGAATATTCGCACTCGATATAAGGCCGCTTATCGCCCTGTGCCAGATACTCTTTAATGTCCTTCACAGTGCTGTACATATGGCTCTCGATATCGGTGGTTTCGAGGAAGCGGGGATCATTGACCACACCTTCGTAATGCACCAGACGGGTGTCATCAAAGCGGCGGACCATCTCTGCCATCTGGAGCAGGGTCTCACCACCAAACGATTCGTTGCCCAGAGACCAGATCAGAACAGCAGGATGATTTTTGTCACGCTGGTAAGTGGAATTCATGCGGTCAAACAAGACGGCTTTCCACTCCGGCTTATCATTGGGCAAAACGCCCTCGATGCCGCGAATGCCAGCCTGATGGATGTCCCATGTGCAATGGGATTCCAGATTGTTCTCTGCGATCATGTACAGTCCGTACTTATCGCAGAGGTTATAAAGTTCATCCTGATTCTGGTAATGGCTGGTACGGCTGGCATTGATGTTGTTCTGCTTCATGGTGATGATATCCCGAAGCAGTTCCTCATGGGTGTGTACGCCCACAGCACGACCCGTAATGGAGCTGAACTCATGACGGTTGGCACCCTTGAACACGATGCGCTTGCCGTTGAGCAGCATCCGATTGTTCTTCAACTCGAACTTGCGGAAACCGACTTTCTGCCCGGTCACCTCTACCAGATGGCCTGCATCGTCCAGCAGCTCGATTTCCAGTTCATACAGAGCCGGGTCCTCTGCACTCCACAGGTGGGGGTTCTCCACCGCATGGCTGAACAACGCAGAGCCGCCGTTCAGCGGGATTTTTTCGGAGAACACTTCCAGTTCACTGCGGCGCAGGGTCAGACGGGCTGCGCCCTTACCCTCGCCAACTTCGGGCTGACCTGCGTGGATGATACCCATATCTACATCGGGGAGCATAAACGGCTTCCAACGAATAATATACTTTCAGCTTGCGTTTTCCTGTTCGTCAAGAATGCGCCAGCCGTCCATCAGGTCTGAATTTTCCATAATAAAGGTGTGGGCAGTATCCTGTCCCCACGAGTTGTCGTATTTCAGCATCAGATAATCGCTCAACTCGGTTCGATTTTTGAACTTCAACAAGCGATACGGCTCCTGAAAAGCGACCTTTTCAACGAAATATACTGCCTCCGATGTGGGAAGCATAACGCCGACATGACCGATCATAAGAGAATTGTCCGTTTCAGAGAACTGATCGTGCAGGACTACGGAGACGAGACGGATCTTATCATCTTCTACGAAGGAGAGACCGCGTTTCTTCCATTCCTGTTGAATCGTTTTCAAATGGGTAGGAATATCGGTCGTATTAGTGGTTTTAACCGGGGCGAACAGCGCATCAAACTTTTGCCGTTCGTCGCCGCAAAGGGATTCCGGGTCAGAATCCAGTGTTTCATAGTCCATAAACAGGGTGTCCTCGGCTGAGTCAAGGTCTGCCTTGCCCGTGACGGTGATAAAATCACCGAACAGCCCACAAGCAGTGATCCGACAGTTCCAGCCGGGGAAGGTATCGTATTTTTCTGTCCATGCGTCCTGCATGGAGTAAGGATCGTATTTCAGATCCGAAGGCTTGGCATTTTCAAACCCTGTGGTGAGCCATGCCGGGTCCACAGCATTGTTGAACTTTTGCACATGATCAAAGAAGGTCTGTATCCGCAGGTCGGATACGCCGGCATCCTGCAAAAGTTTGGAAAGAAGAGCTTGTGTATCCGAATCTGCCAAATTGGAGTATTCGATTTGCTGAAGGACAGGCAGAGAAGTTTTTTGAGTGCAGCCCCCTGCCAGAAGCGCACCGCAAAAAAGTGCAGCGGTGCAGACAAGAAAAGTTCGACGTTTCAAAAATGGTCACCTCGTTGTGTTTTTCGGAAAGTTTCTTTGAGTGCCGGAGTCTCCACCATAGGCGAAGAGAGCAACGCCGTTGGTCTCGTAACGAATGGTATCACAGATAAACAAAGAAAATCAATGACTTCTGTCGTATAGTTCAATCCGCTGCGCCTGCCAATTTCAAAAATTTCTTGTCCGACTGGATGCTCTGGGTCACAAACTTCCCATCCCGGAACAATGCGTATGTTGTGACCGGTGCGGGCACATTTTGTGCCGTCTCTTTCTCTGTGATGTGGATGGTTTTGAACGGAATTCCATGTTCCTTTGCAGCCTCCTGCACCTTTGGCACCCAATAATAGGTGTAGGGGC